>AMFJ01000005.1_pt1 | contig 12765 bp, 13 predicted proteins | sample 427208 | NCBI WGS metagenome assembly AMFJ01 (sample SAMN02954298, study PRJNA114691) | groundwater metagenome | biome: aquatic; feature: subsurface aquifer; material: sediment; isolation source: subsurface aquifer sediment | place: USA: Rifle, CO | collected 2008-08
CACTTAAGAATTTCTTAGTATCGTCATCCCCATAGCGCAGATGGTAGAGTCTGTTATCTAGCCCCATCTCGTGAAGGCGGGAATCTCCTCTGATATTAAAGTCATAGCTATTAGGTTAAAATCCTAATTTTGAGATAAAATTAAGGTCGAATGAATTTTAAAAAGAAGTTTTACTTCTCAAAAATTGAAAAAATTTCTTTTTCATGATTTTTTACATGAAAATATTTTTCAGGCGTCCCGATATCAATGAATAAATGGCTTTCATTATTGTATGCATATAATTCTCATTTCTTAATCAAGAATGGAATAATATCTCAATAAATGGATAAGGGTTTCTCTCATGTTTCCCACTCAAACTTCTTCAGGAATTCGGTTCTGAATACTATGGCACCTGTGCTACTCGCCCTTATTCAAGACCAAACTAGTGGTTCCGCAGAAAGATATTCAGGTTTTGATTCAGCGCTATGGATAACCTTCCGACTATCATCAACAAAGAATGCATCTTCATTCGGAACTCCTTTGTTTGTAGTTAGAATGATGGTTGCAGTGGCATTTGAATTTAAATGCTGATCCAATAATTCAGATATATTTTTGATATGCAAAATCGTATCGGCATTTAATATCATTATATTTTCATCAAACACTTCAGAATTTCGTATTGCCTTGATCAGATCTCAACCCGTGTCTTCCTATAATTCTGAATTAAAAATAACCAATCAATCCTGTGGCTTATCTTCATAATATTTTTTTATGCAAAGATGATCCCCAGCTCAGATGATTATTTTTTTAAAACCGATTTTAAATAGAATATCAGTATGATATTGAATCAATGTCTTGCCATTAAATTCAATCAATGCTTTGGTAATTCCGTTTTCACTTTTTTGAAAAATCGATTCTAATCTTTTTCCTCTTCCGCCCGCACTAATGTATATTGTTGTCTCAGATATCAACCTTTCTGTTCATTCTTTCCGTTTTAAATTCATCTTAAATCCATTATTCATCTAAACCTTAAAATTTAGAACTCAGCTAATATAAATTATAAAAGGCGAAATAAATTATTACTTTAAGTCCTCAATTTTTAATTTCAATTTCTCATAAAATATTTTTAGAAATTGTATGCTTCATTTATTTTGATTTTCATTTTCGTACATATATCTCCAATCAATGAAAGTTTGATTATTCTCATTAATAAGCTCATAAAACCTTTCTTGATTTATGTTCAAATTAGATATCACTTCTCATATTATTTCAGTCTGGCATTGTTTTGAAAGCTTCTCAAAAAGATCCTTCAATCAGTGTATTTTATATTCTTTTTCTGTTTCTTGCTTTAAGAGTAATTTTAAGGTTAGTTCTATTGTAAAGCTTAATAAAACTAAACATGGAATCGATTGACTTGCCATTAAAGTATACATCCCTAGATCATTTTCTTTTAAAACATCTCTTAAATATATTACATTATCAGGTTTTCTAATTTTTGATAGTTCATATAATCATTTATTATGTTTTTCATCCAATTGCTTAAAGGCATATTCAAAAATCTTAATCGAGTATTTAATTTTTCCGATTTCCATAATCTTAGAATTAATTTTTTAGATACTTCTACTTAATCTGATAAATGCTTCATCTTGAATAAAGTGTCTTCTTGTCTGGGCTCGAGATGGCAGGGAAGATGATGTCGCATGATCTTATGGATGCAAGATAGCTAAGACTGAATGAACAAGGGCAGGAATTGCACTCTAGCAGTCATTCGATAGTTCATTTTCATTTTGCTTTTTCAGAGATGCAGAGGTTTCAGATTCAGTCGCTGCCGGAATTATTCCAGGATAGATTATTTCATTTTATCACGACTACAATCTGAGATGTTCATGTATTTCACTTTGCGTCTGTTGCAGTAAGCGTGATTGTGTAAACTCAAGGGATCTGATAAGTGTGTGATGGGTTTTGCGAAGTGCTGGTCTGTCAATCTCAGAAATTCCATTTATATTGAACATCTCATTCAGCTCATTGTACAATTCATTTAAGATCAACTGTGATGGGCGAAATTCAAACAAGAAGATTGCTATCGATATTAACTGTTAGATTATTAGAATTATCATTTGATCCTCAGCTTGTCGGCTTATCGGTTATGCTTATTTGTGATGTTGAAATTGCCTCTTTTCCCGTATCCTTGTCTTTAATTGTTAATTTTGCAATCCAAATTCAATTAGTCTCTAGGTCAAAATTATCAAGAAATTTTCAGTTTGCACTAATTTTTTCTTTCGTTGTGGTATTTGTGAATTCCCATTTATATTCAAGATTTCCAGGAGTTTCGGTATGCGCATAAAAATCATAGACTGTTTCTTTCTTATCATCAAATTGTGATAAGCTTCAAATTCATTTTGATGATTGTGCATTAGTCTTATCGAAAATCTTTATCTCTGCTGAAATTTCTTCATTATTATTGTTTCCGCCATTATTTCAATTGGTTAAGTTATTTGATCATGGCTTCTTGTATTCATCTACTACAGGGCATCAACTGTTAAGTGCCGGTCAGACTATCTGAGGACATTTATCCAGCTTATCTTTAACTCAATCATTATCCGAATCCACAGTTTCAGCAACCTCAATTGTCAGTTGTGATATTCATGTATTTCAGGATTCATCTATTACCCTGAGTGTTACCGTGTAGATTCAAGGGGTTGAATATGTATGACTCGGGTTTGACAATGTGCTCGTCTGTCAATCTCAGAAATCCCAAGTCTTTACTGTATTTCATTTTCATCAAGTTACAGTCGAGTTGAAATTGACACCAAGCGGTCACTCTCAGAAAATCGGTGTCGCTTTGATATCTGCAGAAATCCCTGAACTGGTTGTGTTCTTAGACACTGTTATTTGAGTGAAGGACTGTGAAGTTTCTCAGGTTGCCTTATCCTTTATCGTTGACTTTATTATCCATTTTCAATCTGGCATTGTCATATCATCAAGACATGGTCATGACATTTTTTTGGTTTCTCATGTTGTTGTGTTTGTGAATTCCCATGAATATTCAAAATCTCACTTGTTTTCAGTATATGCATGGAAGTCATATGTATTTTCTTTTTGGTCAGCAAAATTTGTTTGAGTTCAATTTCCAGAACAAGAATCAGGGTTTGTTTTATCGAATATCTGTATATCACTTGAAAGTCATTTTGTGGAAAAGAGATTCTTGGATTCACATAGATTTATTCAGAACACTTTTGTTGCCATATGGACGAATTCTCTTCTGTTTATGTATTCATTCGGATAGACTTTGCCTTCTGCATCGATTTTCAGCAGTCTTGCTTCGATTCATTTTTTTGCAAATCAGTACCAATTATTATCGACATCCTTAATCAGTACATCATGGGCGACTGTAGAATTCTTGGTATCATCCCACAGGTTAGCTATCCTGAGAAGCATGGCAACAGCCTCGATCCTGGTTGTATTGTTTTCTGGACAAAATGGTGTGGAAGTGAATGTTTTTTTGTTTTGGCAAGTGTATTCTCACTTTGAATCAAGCAGGTATCATTGTGTTATCTTTGATTCCTTTCAGCTTGCTATGCAATAATAGTATGGATTGAATTTCGATAGGTCCACAAAGGGCGATGAATCGTACTTGATGAAATCTTCTGTTGTGGGATTTATGCAATCCTTACATCAGACTCAGATCACTATTCATAGGAATTCATCTCTTGTTATAAGCGAATCTGGACGGAAAAGGTGATCTGGAGAATCTTTTATGACATTATTCGAGTAAAGAGTCTTGAGATCTTTATAGAGCTCATCATTGGGCTTAATGTCAGTAAAAGGGAAACTTACAGTTTCGGCTCTTGCTCCTGCAATAAATAAGCTCAAAAAAACTAATAGTAAGATTTTTTTGAATAATTTATTTGTAATCATTTATTTTTGGTTTATCATATATCCGTATTAGCTTAGGGTATTATACTATATTTTATGAAAAACTAAAAGATTTTTTGATAAAATCTCTGGTTTTTTATTCTTTTTTTTGTAAAATGCCATATGACATTTTAATTTATTCTTTATTTTGAAATAAGATGACCACAAAGAAAAACTTAAATGATTTTCTACAAGATGTTCAAGCTATAAAATCAGAAATGAAAAAGGTCATAATCTGACAGGATAAGCTTATTAATTCTCTAATGATAGCACTTTTGTCCTGAGGGCATATAATCCTTGAATGAGTCCCATGACTTGCAAAAACGCTTTCGATACAGACTCTTGCGCGTACTCTGGATTTAGACTTTTCCAGGATCTCATTTACCCCGGATTTATTGCCTTGAGACCTCATCGGCTGACAAATCTATAATCAATCCGAGTCAAAATTCTATATCAAAAAATGACCGATATTTACAAACTTTTTGCTTGCTGATGAGATTAACAGGGCGCCTTCAAAAGTTCAAAGCGCACTTCTTGAGGCCATGCAAGAAAAGAAAATCACAATCGCAGATGAGACTTTTGCCCTTGACGAGCCATTTTTTGTACTTGCGACCCAGAATCCGATTGAACAAGAATGAACCTATAACCTGCCAGAAGCTCAACTTGACAGATTCCTTCTTAAAATAACTATCGATTACCCTACAGAGCACGAAGAAATACAAATCATGAAATCCGTCACAGTTGCTTCTGATGTTAAGATAAATAAGATATTATCGAAAAATGATATTATCTTATTAAGGAAGATGATATCATCTGAAATATTCGTCGATGATAAGATTTATGATTATGTTAAGAATCTGGTTTTCGCAACAAGGTATCCTGCTGATCATTGACTTGCTTCTATAAGCGATTTCTTGAGCTTCTGAGCATCTCCAAGAGCTTCAATATGACTCATAACAGCATCCAAAGTCCTAGCTTTCCTGAATTGAAGGGATTTTGTCACCCCGGATGACATTAAGGATGTCGCGACCGATGTCTTGAGGCACAGGATCGGACTTTCTTTTGAGGCTTTGTGAGAAAATATCTCTACCGATACCCTTATCTCGACTCTACTTTCATCTGTTTTAGTGCCATAATATGCAGAAGCAGAAATTCAAGAATCTTGACATTCTCACATTCAAGAAAGTTTCCTCTCTATTCGCTTGAAATTATAAGACATCTTTTCATGGTTCATGAATGGAATTTCAGGATATCAGGACATATGCATTGTGAGACGATGTTAAGAGTATAGATTGGCTTTCTACCGCCAAGCAAGATAAGGTTTATATCAAGAAATATCAAGAGGAGAGGGAACTGCCATCCTTATTCCTATTCAATTTGTGAGGCTCTATGCAATTCTGATTCTGAAAAAGAGCAAAAATCGATACTGCGATTGAGGCTTTCTTGCTTTTGTCATTGTCATCAGTAAAGAATTGAGACTCAGTATGATGAGTGTTCTATAACGATGAGCTTTTCGAGTATCTAGAATGAAGGAAATGACAATTGAATCTCTGGAAAATGATTAAGAAATTAGAGAATTTCAAAGAGAACAATATAGATGAATCAGCCAACCTTAGACAATCTTTGAAATTCTTGTTTTCAAAAAAAATCAAGAATAATATCATATTCATCTTCACTGACGAGCTAGATGTAGAGAATTCTGTCCATCTGAAAGCACTATGCACCAAAAATGATGTTATACTAATTCATATCAGCGATTCGTTTGAAAACAATCTATCCTGAAGCGGTGAAGTGACCCTGGCAGGCAAAAAAAGCTTCTTTTCTTTCAATTCATCAAGAAAAACATCAAAATCAGAATATTTGGTCAATAGGAAAGAATCCATAGATAAGATCAAAAAATGTTTCTTAGCGAATTGATGAAGCTTCATTGCACTTGATGATAATTCGCAAGTTTTCAAATCCTTTTATAATTTCTTTAAATTAAGGCAAAAAAATAACTAAACTGCTTATGACAAATAAACTCAAAGTATTGCGCATCATTGAAAAATGAACATTCGCTTGATATGAGATAAAACGCGATTGAAGAATCGAGGAGGTAGTTATTTCTGTCTGCTCGAAAGTTTCTGATTGTGTAGAGACGAAATGATTTTTTGACTTTGCTACCGACTGCGTTTCCTGCAAAGCTAATTGTAACCTGCAAGACTAATGAAAGATATTTATCCGGTAAAGCCACCGCTGAATCTGATTTTTTTTAATGAAAATATATTACCGATTTCAATAATTTTAAGTATACTGCTTCTGCTGATTTTTTTTACATTAAAATGGTATTTCAGTTCACTTAGTGCCTCAGATGATGCATTAAGGCAGATCAAAACCTTAAAAGATAAGTTTCTTGATACGATCTGAAGCTTAGATCACATGGATCCTGATTTTGCAAAGAGATTGAATTTCCTCTTGAGAAGCTTCTTGGATGAGTATAGAATCATTCCTTGAGTATTGAAGATGACCAAAAACGAAATGCTGAAAAATATGCAAAGCAAAAAACTCCTAGAAGATTTTGCGGATGAATGCGAAAGTGCAGAATTCTCAAGCAAAAAGCTACATCCAGAAGAATCTGAGGAACTTAAAAACAAAGCGCTTTATATAATCAATAATATTTAAAAAATGAAATTCTATTTTTCTTCAATTAATCTATGATGCAATAAGAACCTTGTCGACCTTGAATTCATAATCTGAGAAATACTTAAGCTTTCAGCTGATTTCAATATCCGGTATTTTGAAGATCCGCAAGATCCGATGTGCGAATATGTGATAGTGAATACATGCTGATTCCTCTCTACTTCCCGTGAGGAAGCCGAAATGACAATAAAACAATACGATGACCTTTGACGCAAGATAATAATCGCATGATGCTATATTCAAGTCGCTAATAATGATTTCTTGAACTCACTCAAGAATCTGCACAAGATAATACCTTTCGTAGATTATAAATCAATAAAGGAAATCTTATGATTTTGATCATCCGAATCAATTGACTCGGAAGCCCTGAACAAGGTTGCAAAGTTCTGAGCATTAAAAGAGCAGAAACTTGAAAGCTTCATTGATTGAATAAAATCAAATCAGATCTGAAAAAAGGCATTCATCTGGAAATGAGATGAGGTAAGGGCGTATATAAATGCGCCGTATGGTTATGAATATCTTAAGATAGCAGAATGATGCGACAACAATTGTACATTCTGCATAATCCCGAAAATCAGATGAAAGCAAAAATCACGTCCGATTGAAGAAATCATCACCGAAGCAAAGCAGATGATTGCAAACTGAATCAGAGAAATCATTCTTATCGCTCAGGACACAACAAGATATTGAGTCGATAATTATTGAGAACCAAGGTTGATTGAGCTTCTGCTGGAGCTTGAAAAGCTGGATGGAGATTTCAAATACAGGCTTCTATATATGTATCCTGATAATCTGACACTTGATCATCTGGATAAGATTAAGAAATTAGAGAAATTCATACCGTATTTTGATATTCCTTTCCAGCATATCTCTGTTGATATACTTAAGCGAATGTGAAGGTATTACGATACGAATGCTATATTTGAGTTTCTTGATTATATCAAATCCAATTTCAAGGACTATTTCCTCAGAACAGCATTCATTATCTGATTTCCAGGAGAAACTGAAAAAGATCACAAGGAACTCGAAGATTTCGTTTCAAAATATTGCTTCGATAGTGTTGCACTTTTTGAATACCATGATGAACCCCTTGCCCCAAGCTCGAAGCTTGATGGTAAAATCAATAGCGTAGTAGCTCAAAAAAGGATCAAGAAACTTGATAAGATACTTCAAGAGGTCTATGCGGCAAAAAGAAAAAAAGACAAATGAAAAACATTTGTCTGAATTCTAGAGTGATATGAGGATGACTGTGCCTTAGTCAGAAGAGAAATAAGGGCACCTGAAATCGATGAGCTTGACCAAGTTCCCTTTGCTGATCTATTCGGTTCTTGAGACATAGAGATAGGTGATATTGTCGAATACAGGCTATAGCATATTTTTGATTATTGATTCATATTGAGAAGCTTCTTTTTCTAAAGAAGCTTCTTTTATTTCGCTTATTTCATGGGCTATTCTATTTCTGGTCTTATGTAGCTTCCATACAGTCTGAATCTGATCTTTTATGATGAACGGTTTTTTCTTAAGCTGTTCTCATACGGTTCAGGTGTAGCCCAAATCCCTAAGTATCGAGCTCAGTATCGAGTCATATCTTATAATTCTCTGACTTGGTTCCAATCTCTTTATCTCAGTAAGTTTTGCAAGATAAAATTCCTTCTTTTTGGTGTTTAAGGATTTTTTCTTGGATGTGGCTATGAGTATTGAAATTCAGAGTATTATAGCAAACGCTACAATCATTATAAATCAGTCTACGAACATTTTTTAATTATTCCTTTAATTTTTTTAAAGCTTCTTCTTCATTATCCGCTTTTTGCAAGAATAGGTACATTCAAAGCAGATCAAGAGTATCATCTACATAGTTGTTCATATCAGTAACATATAGACTTCATCAGAAAATATCGATCTTTTCGTATATTCATGCGAATCATCAGGCTACTCTACTATTGATGGTATCTACCATTTTCATATTCACTATTATATCGAATTTTCAGTTCTCCATAATGTCAGCCAAAAGCCTATCGAATATTTTTCCTGTCACGTCATTAGTAAATTCTCAGTCAAATCTTACAATAATGGCTGGTCATTTTACGACGTATGTGTAATCAATTGTTTTCATCATATTATATATGTATTTCTATATCTAAGTGGATCGTCTGTCCGCAGTGAGGACATGTTTTTTGGACAAGAGTATGCCCTTTGTTTGAATCATCTTGTTTCTTCCTTCAAAGTAACTCTTCAATTTTCTCCACTGCATCTTTGGGCGTAGTATTAGCCTTTAGAAGATAAGCGTCTGCTCAGAGAAGCATGCACTTCTCTATATCATCCTTGCTGTTAAGGTTCGAGAACATTATGATTTTGCAGTCAAGACTAGGCGCCAACTCTCTTATAACCCTTAAAGTCTCGAATCAATCCATTGAAGGCATCATGATATCAAGCAGTATTATATTCGGTTCGAATTCAGTTACTTCGGTTATTGCGGTCAATCAGTTATCAGCAACCTTAACTATATATCATTCTTTATCGAATTTGATCTTATACATCGTAGCAAGTTCTTTGTCATCTTCAACTATAAGTATTTTTGAGTCATTCATATGAATTTGATTAAATAATAATTATTTTTTTATAGGCAGGTATAGCTTGAATGTCGATCCTTTTCATAATTCGCTTTCCAGCTCCATATATCAGCCCAGCTTCTCAATTATAGCCTTAGAAATCGGCAATCAGAGTCATGTTCAGTTTATGTCTCTGGTCAGAGAATTTTTGACTTGTCAGAATTTTTCAAACACTTTAGGGATGTCCAGTTTAGCGATTCAGATTCATGTATCTCTCACGCTTATTATTATCCTTTCTTCTTCCAGATATGTCTTTAGGATGATTTCCCCTCATTCGCGTGTGAACTTATTTGCATTTCAGAGCATGTTCAATAGCACTTGCTTCAGTTTATTTCAATCAGTATTATATTCAAAACTTTCAAAATCAATAATATTTGTGAATTTTTGTCATTTTTTCTCAAATAAACTGCGTATCTCTTCTCATGTTTCTCTTATAAGGGCTGCTAAATCTATGGATTCAAAGTTTATTTCCTGATTTCACGATTCGATCTTAGATACATCAAGCATATCGTTTATAAGATTCAGGAGCCTCTGCGAACTCTTGTAGACTTTTTCAAGATATGTTCTTACTTCAGGATTAATATCTCCGGCATCTCAATCTAAGATCATCGATATGTATCATTTGACAGATGTCATTGGCGTACGGAGCTCATGGCTAGCTATATTTAGGAACTCATCTTTCTTCGTATCAAGCTCTTTTTGCTTGTTTAAAGATATTTTGAGTTCTTGCTGAGCGATTTCAAGATCAGTTATATCAGTTTGTATGACAACATATTCTACAACATCATCATTAAGATCAAGAATAGGCACGAAATTCGAAGAGGTCCAGAAGTGGAGTCACTTCTTACTTCTGTTCTTAATGACTCATCTCCATATTTTCTTATGCCTAAGGCAATTCTGCATCTCCCTTATGTCTTCTGTTCCGACTATCGGAATATTTGTGTTATGTTCAGGATTTGTGTTTTTCGGAAATAATTGTGAAATGTAGCATTTTCATATTAGTTCTTCTTTCCTGTATCATGACATCTTCAGGAATTTATCATTTACTGATTCGATAATTCCTGACCTGTTCATTTTCAATACAAGATTAGTTTCGTTAAGCGCGGCTGTATATTCTTCAAGATTCTTATATGCCTCTTTCAGTTCGGTTATCTCAGTCCTTATGGAGATGTATTCGATAATCTTATCATTCTCATCGACAATCGGTACTACTGTTGCCTTGACCCAATAAGAAGAATCATTCTTTGTCTTATTTTTTATAACTCATTTCCAAATCCTCTTATTCTGAATCGTTTCCCACATTTGCCTGAATGTTTCCTTTGGCATATCCGGATGCCTTACGATATTATGAGACCGTCAGATCATCTCGTCGCGTGTAAATCATGACAGCTTGCAGAAAGCATCATTCACCTCGATGATATTTCAATAGATATCTGTTTTCGATATTATATTTGAATTATCTATCGCATTCGTGTATTCATTCAATAGTTTGATTATGATATCATTATAATTCTTAGATAGGTTTGTTGCTATCTTGTCGAATATCACTGTTATCTGGTTGATGATCCTGAGCTCAAGCTCCAGAAAATGCTCTATAACACAGTTCTTCAAAAGAATCACAATCTTAAGAAGATCATCAACTCATATTTTCTTGAATTTTATGAAAGCGAGGAACCTGGTTGATATATAGGGATTCTTTCATTCTAGTCCAGCATCTTCAAGCTCGGAAACAAGGCTAGTTAAAATCTTCTCTCATCAGAAGTAACAGATGTATTCTGATACATCCTCTTTGTTTATATTGAATTTCTTATAAAACTGTTTCATTCATTTCTCCTGTATCCATTCTCTAAGGATTTTATCTTTATTTTCATTAACAACTTTTGATATTTCATGTTTTTCTTTTGAATTAAGCAGGGGAAAGTGGTTGCTTTGTTTTTCATCATATGAGCTATCTTCGAATATTCACCTTAAATCATTCTCATCTATGTTGTATGAGAAGCTTTTTGGTATTGAGTATCATTCGATATTGTCAGTCTTAATTTTTTTCGTTGGCATGTTTTGCTGTTAACAACTGAATTATATCATAGTTCTTCGGTATTTTCAAATTTAAGCACTAGTAAATATATTTGATTTTTATAGTAAAAACACTATACTGTTTATAGTAAAAACTACTACTATATTATAGTAGGAAAGTACTTAATATAAAGCAAAAACACCTATGATTACATTTGACAAAATTGTCAGTAAATTGTTAAAGCAAAAGTCGGAACTTCTTAATATGTATGATATCGGTAGGATATTTGATCCTGATTTTTCTCCAAATGACAGAAAACATCTCCTTGAGATATACAAGCTCATCTATAGGCTAAAAGCTTCAAAAGTCATCTTTCCGATACGCAATTCACTTTATTACATTTCTTGATGAGAGGATGTCAGTCTTGCTGAGATACTGGACTCTGATTACTGGAAAATTGTAAAAAAGCTCATCAAAGACGAAACATGATGAAAATACCTTGTTGGAGGCAAAAAATCACTAGAAATCCACATGAAGGATTATTCAATTCATAATAAACTCATTGTCTATACAAAGGATGTACAGAAAATAATTACAGTCAATTGAGATCTGAAAGTATATTTTAAGATTTTCAAGCCCTGAAAAAGTTCTTCTAAAACCTCTTTCAACCATGTTTTTGAGAGTTATTCAGAAATTTTTCATTTCGAATGAATTAATCTGAAAGTTGCAAATAAAGAATTGAGCATCCTTGATTCGCTGCTCTTGAGTGAAAAAAATGCCTGAATAGATGATTATCTGATAAAGAAGTTCTTGTCTAAATACTACAAATCATTATCAAGGCCAATATTGTGAAAATTGGTCAAAATCAAGTACATATCGAGCATCAACAGGCTCAGAACGATTTCAAAAAACCTCAATTATACTCATTTATATGAAGATTGTCTTGATGTCATAAAAGTCGAGTGAGCGAATTGCTTCCTGACCCTATGATCTAAATCTTAATTTTCATTCATCAAGTAGTGTCACAGCGGTCTGTCATTTCGAGCGTAAGAGAGAAATCCCTTAATGCTTAATCACAAATCCCCCTTCACTTCCCCCTTTGTATCAAAAGGGGGTTAAAATCGGTTTAATCAAAATACCTCCTTTCAACAAAGGAGGTGGCACGAAGTGACGGAGGATTCAATCCATTAACATTCTTTCGAAATGACAATTCTCTTGGTCTGTCATTTCGAGCGCCCAAGCTGGCCTGTCATTTCGAGCGCAAGAGAGAAATCCTTTAAAGATAGACGATTATGCTGCCCTCACCCCCCAGCCCCTCTCCCGATAGGAGATGGGGAATTGTAATTTCGAGCGTAGAGAGAAATCCTTTAATGTTTAATCAAAGTTGGAGAAAACGTTAATATCCAAAAAAGGATTTCTCATTCGCTATCGCTCTTTCGAAATGACAATTCTCTTGGCCTGTCATTTCGAGCGCAAGGAGAAATCCCTTAAAGACAGGTGATTACTCTATCCTCAGTGTCTCTTGTTAGAGAATGCAGAAAAAAAGACGAGCTATTGAGCTCGTCTTTT
>AMFJ01025682.1_pt1 | contig 12762 bp, 12 predicted proteins | sample 427208 | NCBI WGS metagenome assembly AMFJ01 (sample SAMN02954298, study PRJNA114691) | groundwater metagenome | biome: aquatic; feature: subsurface aquifer; material: sediment; isolation source: subsurface aquifer sediment | place: USA: Rifle, CO | collected 2008-08
GGGTAGAAACTACGTGTGGCGGAGGCAGGAACGTGCCAGTCGGCGACAGCCTTGAGGGTGACGGGCTCGTTTAACAAAGGGTATCGTTTTGAGATCAATCCGGTAATTTGATCGATAAGCCAATTTCTGAGTTGGCCGCTGTTCGGATTCTCCAGTCTTTGAGTCCAGTCGATCCGGTGGGATCGGCCGTCGGTGTGGGTTAAACTAAATACGGGATAGAGCCGGTTTCTTTTTCCCCGACAGATGGTGGCGATAATGGTGACCTCGTCCAAGCCGGTGCGGAATGAATACCTTAAACCCGATATCTCGAAACGTTGACGGAATCCGGCTTGACCGAGATGGTCAATAATCAGAGCCGGAGTATGACCTTCGATCTGTTCGCCGTCAAACGGGATCCCGTCTTTTGGCTTTCCGGTGGCATAGAATTTTGTTTGAAGCTCCAGAAGGACCTGTCTAACGACTTTATCAAAACTTGACCTTTTTAAGGCGGCCAGAATGGCCTCTTTGGTAGTTTCCAGGGCACGGGCTTCTTTGAGTTTTTCTTCTCTGTGGGTAACGATCCATTTCTCGACATACTTTTGTCGAGCCTCGTCCAGCATTCGACGGGCTTCTATCCGAGCCCTGTATTCGGCGTCGTAGTCCGGGGTAGGCATGAGAACCTCCAAATTTTAGAGTACGGATTTGTGTTGGGGGAATTGTAGCATAGAAGTACATTTGCTCAATTGAAGAAGATTTTGCGGAGATCGGCTTCGATGAGCCAATCTGATATTTTGTGTTCCAGTTGACATACCACCGGTGGCGTTTAATGATGATTGATAACGCTAAATATCGCGCCACTATGAACTGCCCATATTGCAACAATGAGGACACAAACGTGCTGGAAAGCAGAGGCCTTCCCGGAGCGGAAGGGGTAAGAAGAAGGAGACAGTGTAAAAAATGCGGAAAAAGGTTCACCACTCATGAGAAACTGGTCAATATCGATCTGAAGATAATCAAGAAGAATGGCAAGATCGAACAATATGACAGGGACAAACTCGCAAAAGGCATAATGAAGGCCTGTTATAAACGGAAGGTTTCCGGACGCCAGATCGAGAATTTGGTTGACGAGATCGAGAGTAAACTATTGACGCTAAACACAACCGTGGTAAGTGCCAGCGATATTGGCCGGATGGTCCTGACGAGACTTAAGGATGTAGATGAATTGGCATATATGAGATTCGCCAGCGTTTATATGGATTTTGAAAATGCCGAGGACTTTAAGAGGTTTATTTTGGATTCTCAAAAAGTTATTAATTTGAATGAAGAATTATGATAATTAAAAAGAAAAAAGTGGTTGAGATAAAGATCGAAGTCCCCAAGACAATCGTGAAAAGGGATGGCCGGGTTGTTCCATTTGAAATTAAGAAGATCGAGAAAGCAATCGAACTGTGTTTCCGTGATATTGGAAAGGAACCGTCGGTAACGGTAGAGGAGCTCGCCAAGAGAGTGGTCAATATAATCGGGGCCAAATACAGCAAACCAACGGTGGAACAAGTTCAGGATACGGTAGAGCTCGTGTTGCAGGCGGCGGGGGAGTTCGCGGCGGCCAAGAACTATATTATCTACCGAGCCGAACACGCGAAAGTCCGTGATGCCCGGCCGATCCCAAAGGAAGTGGCCAAAGCGTTCGCCGAAAGTGATGTCTATTTTGGGAATCAGATCCAAAAATTCCAGTTCTTCGATAAATATTCACGTTTTAATTATGATCTGGGTCGAAGAGAAACCTGGAAAGAAACGGTGGAAAGAGCAGTTGATTACCTGAAAGAGCTGTCCGGTGAAAAATTGGAGCCGGCGGTCTACAAGAGGATAAAGACGGCGATGCTTTCGATGAATGCGACTCCGTCGATGAGGCTACTCGCCATGGCGGGACCGGCGGCCAGGAGAAATAACATCAGCATCTATAACTGTTCCTACCAACCGATAGACAGCATCGATTCTTTTGTAGAGGCCTTGCTCATTTCCATGAACGGTTGCGGAGTCGGCTTTTCCGTGGAGAGTAAATATGTCGAAAATCTACCGAGGGTAAAAAGACAAAACGGGTCGGAAATTAAGCAAATGTTGATTGAAGATACGACCGAAGGCTGGGCGGATGCTTTAAGGACCGGTCTTACCACTTGGTTTGACGGAGGGGACATCAAGTTTGATTATTCGGGATTGAGGCCGGCAGGGGCGATCCTCAAGACAAAGGGCGGAAGGTCGTCCGGGCCGGAACCTTTCCGAAAAATGATGGAGTTTGTGAGGGAAAGGATCATCCTGCGACAGGGCAGTTTCCTCCGTCCGATCGATGCTCACGACATCATGTGTGAAGTGGGGAATGCCGCCGTTTCCGGTGGCATGAGAAGAACGGCCATGATCTCGTTATTTGATTTTGACGACAAGGAGATGTGGAGATGTAAGACGGGAGATTTTGAGAGAGACAATAGTCAAAGGTGGAATGCCAACAACAGTGCTGTCTGGCCACTTTCCGGCCTGACACAACTGGAAGTAACGGAACAAATGCTCGAAATGGTCAAGTCCGGAAGAGGCGAGCCAGGAATTTTTAACAGGCAGGCGGCGATCGATATGAGACCGGCCAGAAGACAGGCCGACGAGTTTGGGACCAATCCATGCGGGGAGATCATCCTGAGACCCTTTCAGTTCTGCAATCTATCGATAGCTATTGCGAGAAGGGAAGATACATACGAAACACTAAAGGATAAAGTAGAGGTGGCGGCGATAATAGGAACCATTCAATCACTGGCGACGAATTTTCCCGGACTGAGACCACAATGGAAGAAGAACTGTGAGGAAGAGAGACTGCTGGGAGTAGATATCAACGGTCAAATGGATAGTCCAGTGGCTCAGGATCCGGCCGTACAAAGCCGACTGAGGCAAGTGGCGATAGAAACGAACAGGCTGATGGCCATGAAGCTTGGTATCAATCAAGCCACGGCCGTTACTTGTGTCAAGCCATCGGGAAATTCTTCCCAACTATTTAATTGTGCGTCGGGTATCCATGCCCGATGGGCTCCTTACTATGTCAGGAATATCCGCGTCAGCACCCATTCTTCGATATACAAAGTATTGAAAGCCGAGAACGTTCCGATGGATCCGGAGAATGGTCAAATGATGGATACGGCCAATACATGGGTGATCCACTTTCCGGTGAAGTCTCCCGACGGTGCGATAACCAGAAAGAATTTTTCGGCAATACAACAATGTGAGTATTGGCTCCAGAATAAAATCAACTGGACGGAGCATAATCCGAGTGTGACCATTACTTATCACCCGGACGAAGTGATCGATCTCATTAAATGGGTCTGGGATCACAGAAATCTGATAGGGGGCATGTCCTTCCTACCGGCTTTTGACGCGGCATATTCCCAAATGCCATACCAGGAGATTGACAAAGAAGAGTACGAGAAATTGATCGGGAACTTCCCGTCGATAGATTTCAGTAAACTTTACCGTTTTGAAGAGGAAGATTACACCAAGGCGGCGCAGGAACTGGCGTGTGTGTCGGGGTGTGACTTCGACCCGACCGAAGGACGGGTAAAGTAACCTTCTGTGATATTATTCGTAGTGATATGATATTGTTTGAAGTGGTTTTGGTTAGGATTTGACAAGCACAAAGAAATGATATTAAATGATAGTAGGTAATTGTGATTACTATCAGTCTTTTGTTGATATTGCTAAGTGGGTGTTTGCGCGTAATTTTGGCTTGATATCGCGCTTTTTTTGTCTTTTCGGGTAGCTTTGACCGGTCCATTGTCCTGATATCCGATGACAATGGAGTAACTTTATAGTTTTTCTATATCCGGTTCGTTTGGCGACCGCTTTAGGACATAAATTTGGAGTCTTGAGTATTGATTAAGGAATTTGGCTTAAAAAATTGGTATAGTTAGATATGCCTGCTTTAGGTAAGGAAGTGGAACGCCAGCTAACACCGGACGAAATTGCCCTGAGAGAAATTCAGGGTTATATTGACAGAGCCGAACACCAAGCCGAAACCCAGCAACCCCAGATCAACAAACCTCAACAAACTGTATCCGTAGCACAGCCTCCCCAAGTCCAAAACGACAAGGGGACGACGGGCATCCTTCCGGTTACGGTCGTAAAGAATATTACCTTGCCAATGAACCAAGCCGAGTTGGAGAAGGGGCTTAAAAAGAGTATTGTTGATGGTGTCCGATGGCTATCCGAATGGTGCGTAATGATGATCAAAAAATATCCGGGCAGAGTTTTTTATATGCCACAAAGCACAAATAAATGATCGACTTAAATTTTTGGATCCAATACTTATTCGTGGTTTTTTTAGGGATAGCTTTTTTGGCCGCGACGATGGTGGCTACCTGGATGCTGTTTGTTATCTGGATCAGGAATCGTAATCGGGAAGAGGTGAGCTTAAATTTTGTCTTGTTGGAGATAGCGGTACCCAGAGACAACGAAGTCAAAGTCGACGCTGTGGAGCAGATGTTTTCGTCATTATTTTCATTAAAACGGGGAGGTTTTTGGCAAAAATTTGAGCCACAACAGCATTTGTCTTTGGAGATCGTGGGGAAGAAAGAAGATATAAGGTTCTATGTTTCCTGTCACCGTAAAAATGTTGAGCTGGTAGAGAAGTTGATCTCCGGAACGTATCCGGGAACTCATGTGAAGCAGGTGGACGAGTACAACATTTTTTATAAAGATGCCAAAATTGACTTCGCCGAACTGACTCTAAAAAATGAGAGTTTTAAACCGATAAAGAGTTTTAAGGAGTTGCCCGTGGATTCACTGTCTTCGATTACTTCGGCGATGGCTAAGTTTACCGATAATGAAGCGGCGGCCATCCAAATCGTAATCTCTCCGGCCGATTCCGGCTGGAGTAAGTCCGGGTTTGGCTATATTTCCAAACTGAAGAAAGAAGAGGCGGATCCGGAGAAGGCCAAGTTTAAGATGAATCCCCAGGACATGGAAGCAATTACCAATAAATGTTCCAAGGTAGGATTCTTGACCAGTATCAGGATCATCAGTGTCTCTCCTTCTTTGGATCAAGCGAAGGCTAACTTGAGCAACCTTAAGGGGACGTTCTCTCAGTTTGCCGGCAATCAAAATTCATTTTCCGGTTCCAAAATACGGTTCAAACAGTCTTTTATGCTGGATTTTCTATATCGGTATCAAAACATGTGGGGTTTGAACTCGATTTTGTCGGTGGATGAACTGGCTACCGTGTGGCACTTGCCCAATAAAACAATCGAAACGCCTCACATATATTGGTTGACCGCCAAAACATCTCCGGCTTCCGGAGAGTTCCCGGAGTCCGGATTGTGGCTTGGCCGCTCCATTTATAGAAGTCAGGAACGGAATATCTATATGGGGGAAACCGACAGAATGAAACACCTCTATATCATCGGCCGGACGGGTACCGGAAAGACGGAACTTTTGAAGTCCATGATCATTCAAGATATGAGAGCCGGCAGGGGACTGTGTTTTATGGAACCGCACGGAGATGGTATCGAGGAGCTTCTGGAACTGGTTCCCCCGGAGAGAGCCGAGGATGTGATCGTCTTCGATCCTTCGGACAAAGAAAGACCGGTGGGTATGAACATACTGGAAGTACAAAACTACGATGAGATGTATATCGTAGCTTCTTCGGTCATCAATCTAATGTATAAGCTGTACGATCCGCATAGGACAGGAATGGTAGGACCACGTTTTGAACACCAAGTCAGAAACGCTATGCTAACCGTTGCCGCCGTACCCGGGTCAACTTTTGTGGAGGTAAATAGAGCATTAACCGATACAAAATATGTTCAGGAGATATTGCCACTGGTAAAAGACCCAATCGTAAAACGTTTCTGGACCGACCAAATGGCACAAACCAGCGATTTCCATAAATCGGAGACTTTGGATTATATTGCGTCCAAATTTGGCCGGTTCGTAACCAATGAAATGATCAGAAATATTATTGGGCAGTCGAAGAGTACGCTTAACCTTAGGACGGCTATGGATGAAGGGAAAATTGTCTTTTTGAAACTGGCTAAAGGTTTGTTGGGGGAGGAAGACTCCAGCTTTTTAGGCAATTTGTTGGTGCCGAAAATACTGGCGGCCGCTCTTTCCCGTCAAAATATACCCAAAGAACAGAGACGGCCATTTTTTGTATATGTTGATGAGTTTCAGAATTTTGCCACACCGGACTTTGCTCAGATGCTTTCCGAAGTACGTAAATATGGAATTGGACTGGTGCTGGCCAACCAATTTGTCAGCCAGATCGATGAGCAGGTAAGAGATGCGATTTTTGGGAACTGCGGAACCTTGATGACCTACCGGGTGGGAGTTCAGGATGCGGCGATACTGGCAAAAGAATTCGAAGGAGTGTTCAACGAGACCGATCTGGCTAATATTCCGGCTCAAAATATATATGTAAAGACGGTGGTAAACGGGACTCCGGTACCACCATTTTCCATGAATGTAGGAAGAGACCTTAAGGCAGAGAAGGCTCAAGGTAGTCCCGAAATGTCCAGAATGGTAAAAGAATTATCGAGATTAAAATTTGGCCGTGATGTGGAAGAGGTTCGGGAAGAAATACAAAAAAGGTCTAACCTGTAAACGCAAAAAGACTAATTGACGTGTTTTTCTTTTAAATGGTAGAGAATGTGGAGAAACGGAATAATCCCTAAATTCCTGTCCCAGTATTTATGTGTGGAGACAACCGTATATCCATGCTCTTCAAAGAATTGCCTCCAGCCGTTATCGGTCTTGTAGGAGTTCCAAAACGCCTCTATTCTCAAATTTCCGATTGCGTCGGAAACAATGGTCAACAAACGATTAAAGGGGTCAGTATAGGAAGTTTCGATGACCACAACTTCTTTTGCAACTCTTTTCGCCTCCTTGAACACAACGCTGGGATCATTGGTGTGATGCATAACCATAAGTAGTAAAGCGCAATCATAAATCTTGTCTCTAAACGGCAATGTCCTTCCGTCATAAATAATTGTCTTAATCATTCTAGGTCCATGAAAATCGGCCACGTCAACAGGAGTAATCTTGAAGCCCTTTGACTGAAGTAACCATGCTACATCACCCGACCCAGAACCAATATCAATGATTTTGCTTGTTTCCTTAATATATGGCATGATTCGAGAAACAACAGTTTCTGACCGCCTACGAAATAATGGGACAAGGAAGTTATTGAACATCGTTCTTCTCAAAATACCTCTCTTTAATTTTAAGCCAAAGAGGGATAATGATGATCCATCCAATTAGTCCCAAGTACACGCTCTTTGTCTCGAACATAACACTCATTAAGTAGTAGCTAGGTATACCTAAAAGTATATGGGAACCGACTGCTCCAACGATAAACCTGCCGAAGTTAATCTTGAGAAGGCCCGCTGTATAGTAACTAAATTCTGTCATTATCAGACGGGATGTGACCGTCATCACGAAGCTAAACTCTGTTTGCCGATTCCCCTTAACCTTGATGGCAGTGATTTTCTCCATAGTTTTTTCATCAAAAATATTGTTCAGTAGCTTTCTTCCCCACCTTTTCGCAATTAAGTAACAGAATCCCGCTCCAACAATAGTACCAACTAGGTCTGTTAAGTATGCCAATTGCCAGCCCAAGAAAGGAATGACAGCCAAATTAAATATGCCCCCAGGGAGGGGTGGCCAAACTAATCCGATTACTTTAACTACCACGAGTATCCCGAGTAAAGAATATTTATGCGTCTGAGTGAACCCTCCCAATTGCTGTGAAAATGGCTGATTGATTAACCAAGAATATCCCAAAACAGTCAAGATACACACCAAAGTGATGAACAGTAAACTACGTTTGTGTATTTTTATCATTATCCAGAAAGTACCTCAGTTTCAAAATTATCAACATTGGTGATTGGTGGGCGACTCAGGACTCGAACCTGAAACCAAACGTGTATAAGACGTTCGCTCTACCATTGAGCTAGTCGCCCGCGCTATTCTTGGCTATTTTATCAGATTTAGCGGTTAATTTGCCTATATTATTGGAAATTGCTTTGAGTCCTAAAGTGACTTTTTCGGTTATGTCTCTATTGTGGACAATTATGTTGCATGTCCCATGATGAAACCCCCTATAAGTGAGTCCAGCTTGAGTGGTTTGTTTGACATATGGTCTAGTAAAATTACTTTTTGGTATTTTTGTTAATTTGCTCCAGAAATTAAGCTCACCTAGTTCATCCATATCTTGATAAATATGGATTTTTGCCCGTAACATATTCTTTGGAACTTTCAAGATCTTAGTTAACCATAGGACAAAAAACTTGATCATATCAGGATTTGAGTTACTTAAAACAGTTGAATACGGGGTGGTTTTATTGCCTTCACCCCAATACAAAAATAAACCGGCTAAATAAAGCTCTTTTTTTGTGAAAGGTAATAAATATTTTTCTTCTTGTTGAAAAATCAAGGCTTGTCGAGTTTCTTTTTTTATTCGCATGGTATTTCTGAATTTTTCGATTCTTTGTGAACTAAAATCCCTTAACTCTTTAATTCTTTGGGGAGATAGGGGATAGTCTTTTAGCCAGCCTGATAAAGTGCTTTTGCTGATTCCGGTTGTTTTTTTGATTTGGGAATAACTAGCTCCCTCTTGTCTCAATTCGATTGCAGCTGTCTTTTTACCGATAAGTCTTTTACCCATGTTTTTGAACCTTTGTTCTATAATTACCAAACTATAATTCAATAGTATCATTTATTCAAATGATGTCGGACTAAGCTGATATAATTGGGCAGGATGAAAACTAGTGCAAAGCAAGACAGGCTCTTGAGGGTATCCCAGTCAAAAAGCACCTCGGTAGATGACTACGTGGGGAATAACTGGCCTCAAGAAATGCTGATAACCGGGAATCTGGAGCTGGGAAAAAGCGGGAATCCGGTGACGGTATACCTGGAAGACGAGGTTACGGGTGAACAGCTCGAAGTGTCGGGGGTGAAAAATGCTTTTTTGATACTGGAGGACACCAGAAGGACATCTTCGGGATGGTTGGCTTTAGCCGTCGGATCGATAGAAAAGATGGGAGACGTGCTGGGATTCCTGTCTCAGTCAACTCTGGAGACCATAAGAAAGCTGACCAAAAAGGATTAGAGGTCGACGATCTTGGGTTTGTCCTTGGCGGGTTTTTCGGAAATGAACTCCAAGTATTTTTCGGTAGTGGATAGTCTTTTGTGGCCCACGAGCTTACTGATGTAGACCAAAGGACTGCCCGAAGTCAGCTGTTGGGCAATAAAAGTGTGTCTAAGATCGTTAACCTTGGCGTTTTCGATACCGGCGATGTGGAAATATCGGTCCAGATTAGAACGAATGTTTCTGATCAGGAAGGCGTTACCGGTCTTGGTGATAAAAACGTTGTTGTTCGCGCTTTTGGGTCGAACAGCCAGGTATCTGTCCAGAGCTTCTCTGGCAGGCTGGTTCAGAGGAGTAACCCTCTCAGGATGAGATTCGTAGGCTCTGATGGTAGCCTGGTTGGTGTTTTTGTCGATATCCGAGATTTTGAGGTTAGCGAGTTCGGAAATGCGCATACCGGTTTGGAGAAGAATCTCGACAATGGCGGCCATTCTGACATCTTCGCGGCAGGCATCTCTAAGAGCCCGATACTCGATTTTGTTGAGGATACGAGGAGGTTTGATGTCGTATTTGGGGTGAGAGACACCAACCGAGGGGTTTTCGGTGATAAGACCGTTAGCCAGAACATAAGAGAAGAAAGACTTAATAGAGTTGATCTTTCTGGAAATTGACTTGGTGGTGTAGCTATTTTCGGCCAAATGAGCCTTAAAAGAGTCGATACTGTCCTTGGTCACCTCCTTGAGGTTTACAATGCCGGATTTGGCCACAAAATCAGCCAGTTGTTCAATGTCTTTTGAGTAGGCTAAGATAGTAGCAGAAGCCCTGCCTTGCTCGGCAAGGTGGGTTTTGAAAGCCGAAACGGCTTGTTTGATATTGAGTTCGTTTTGGTCCATTTTTTTATAATAAATATATTATGTCTCTAATTATAACACTCTAGGTTACAATAATGCAAGTAGGTAAAAGACATATAGGAAATCGGTTTGAGAGGGGGTGGTATCAGGCTGTCATACTGGCTATCGCGTGGCTATTGATACTGTCTTTGGCTAGAGACGTGTGGCAAATGAGAAAGGGATTCTCCAGAATAACCGAAGCGGGAAAGAGACTTTCGGCCGAAGAAGCCAGGAATTTGGCCTTGAAGAATAAAATGAGTCTGGTATTAACGGACGATTTTAAAGAAAAGTTGATCAGAGAGAAGCTAAATATGCAGAAGGAGGGTGAGATCTTGATCGTAATGCCCGAGGAATACACGGCTCAGAAGGCTACATCCGGTGAAAAAGAAGATCAAGTACCCAACTGGGAAAAGTGGTGGCTGTTGATAGCCATGTAACTTTGTTGCGGGTCTAGGGATCCGCCCCCTAATTAAGCAGGATTATGAGCCCTGCAAGATACTTACCTTCCACCCGCAAATGCGAACAACCATGATTATAGCACGCACAGGACCGGGTTTAGGACAGGCGGCTAAATCGAGGGTAAAATGGTAGAATAGATGAGCTTGGATAGCCTTCGTGTTGGCCACGGCGATCGAGGCAGGGTAGCTCAGTGGTAGAGCAAGGTCTTCATAAGGCCGAGGTCACGGGTCCGACCCCCGTCCCTGCTACTTTAGGTAGTTAAATCAACAAAATGAAAAAAAGAATACTGACGGGAGATAGACCGAGCGGAAAGCTACATCTGGGGCACTACGTGGGCTCTCTGGCCAATAGGGTGAAGCTCCAGGACGAATATGACCAATTTGTCCTGATCGCCGACGTACAGGCTCTGACAGATAACTATGAACACCCGGAGATGGTGGTCAATTCCGTGCGGGAACTGGTGCTCGATTATGTGGCGGCCGGGATCGACCCCAAAAAATCCACCATTGTCCTCCAGTCCCAAATACCGGCGATCGCCGAAATGACCGTCTTTTTCCTTAATATGGTGAGCCTGAACAGGGTGTTGCGGAACCCGACGGTAAAGGCGGAGATCGAACAAAAAGGGTTCGCGGATACACTACCGGCAGGATTCGCCATGTATCCGGTGTCCCAAGCCGCCGACATCACGGCTTTTGAGGCAAACCTGGTCCCGGTGGGAGAAGACCAACTGCCCATGATCGAACAAACCAGAGAGATCGTGCGTAAATTTAACAATTTGTACGGAGAAACCCTGGTGGAGCCGGAGGCTTTGGTGGGGGAGTTCCCCAGACTGGTCGGGCTGGATGGCAAGGCTAAAATGAGCAAGAGTCTCGGCAACTGTATTTATCTGGCGGACTCGGTGGAAGAAGTGGATAAGAAGGTCAAATCTATGTTTACGGACCCGACCAGACTGAAGCCAACCGACCCGGGACACGTGGAAGGCAATCCGATATTCATTTATCACGATGCCTTTAATCCAAACAAAGCCGAGGTCGAAGAGCTGAAAACCAGATATAAAGCGGGACAGGTCGGAGATGTGGAGGTAAAGCAAAAATTGGCGGTGGCGATCAATACCCTCTTGGAACCAATGAGAAAACGGAGATCGGAGCTGGAGCGAGATCCGGAGAAGGTAAATGAAATTTTGAAGAATGGTATAGAAAAAGGCAGAGAGGTGTCCGGAGAAGTATTAAAGAAAATCAAACAGGCGATGAAGATCGACTACCAATTTTAACGACATGAAACCCGTCATCACCTACAGCGATTTTGAGAAATTGGATATCCGGGTGGGGAGAGTGGTTTTCGCCTCCGCCCCCGAATGGAGCGATAAACTACTCCGATATGAAGTGGATCTGGGAGAAGAAGTTGGGAAGAGAGTCCTTTTTTCGGGAATCAGAAAATGGTATACCCCCGAGGAGCTAATAGGTAAGAATATTCCGGTGGTAATAAACTTGGCACCAAAAAAGATGGGAGATGAGGAATCAGCCGGAATGTGCATTATGGCCGATACCGATGACGGGGCAATTTTGTTATTCTTGCCCGAGGATCTAAAACCGGGTTCGGTGATAAGATAGGGAGATCGACTATGCTGAAACCAAAACCTCAAACAACAAAGAAGATCGAGCTGAAGTTTAACCTTAATTTGAGGCGAATAATGATCTGGATATTAATATTATTTCTCTTTTTGCCGGGGCTACTAAAATTCGTCTTAGGGTCGACCGGGGTGGTGAAAGAGTTACCTTTGTCGACAGCGATCGCGGAGATCAAGGCCGGAAAGGTGGACGAAGTTCAAATCAGAGGTCAGGAATTGATTCTTCTATATCCAAAGGATGCTTCGGGTAACCAGACGTTGGGCATGTCCCGAAAAGAAGAAGGGGCCAGCTTTATGGACCAACTGCAAAAAGCGGGAGTAGACGAAAGCAAGGTAAAGGTGGAAGTGGTTTCTCAGGACTTTATCAACGGATTCTGGAACGTGATGTCTTTGGTATTACCCATAATTGGCTTCGGAGTATTAATGTATTACCTAATGAGGAGACAAGGGGGCGGAGCCGATGTCTTTGGTATCGGGAAAAGTAAAGCAAAACTTTTTGCCAAGGGAAAGCAAAATATTAAATTTTTGGACGTGGCCGGAGTCGACGAAGCCAAGAAAGAGTTGGAAGAAGTGGTGGATTTCCTTAAAAATCCCAAAAAATATCGTGACTTGGGAGCAAGAACTCCTAAAGGAGTACTTCTTACCGGTCCGGCCGGAGTGGGAAAAACCCTTCTGGCCAGGGCGGTAGCCGG
>AMFJ01033810.1_pt1 | contig 12755 bp, 13 predicted proteins | sample 427208 | NCBI WGS metagenome assembly AMFJ01 (sample SAMN02954298, study PRJNA114691) | groundwater metagenome | biome: aquatic; feature: subsurface aquifer; material: sediment; isolation source: subsurface aquifer sediment | place: USA: Rifle, CO | collected 2008-08
AACGCTGGCGGGAGAAGTTAAACTTGTACGGTCCAGTTTTGGTGACCTGCCCGTACACATTGAGGCCGAATTCATGATTATACCAAAAACCAGCCTCCGGCTCACCGCACTGGCCTATTGCAACAAACACGGACTATGGCAGAGCGAAGAGCTCTTTGTTCCGGTAACAGACGAATAGCACTTAACAGCCAAGAACATCAATAAAATGGCAAAAAAGATTATAAAGAACAAACAAACACGGTTGAGAAACAAATTTCGTTTTTCAATATTCAACGATACATCACACGAAGAGCTTTTTGTATTCAGGGCAAACGGTCTTATGATGCTGCTGAGCATAATTCTTGGAATAATATTCATTGTCGTTTCGGTAACTTTTATAATATCATATACACCTCTCAGGGAGTTTATTCCCGGCTATCCAAATGCACAAACCAGGCGTGCAATTGTTCAGAATGCCATAAAACTGGATTCACTGGAAAGAACTGTTAAACTATGGGACTTCCAGCTTATTAATATACAAAGGATTGTAACAGGCCAACAGCCTTTTGAAATGGAAAACATTGCAATTCCTGCAGATACTTCTACACCGGCAAAAATCAACGCCAATCTTTCAAAAAACGACTCTCTCCTGCGACTTGAAGTAATGAAACAGGAGCAGTTCAATCTCGGTGGCGAAAAAAACAGAGTTACACAAATAGAAGGTCTGCATTTCTTCCCTCCTGTGAAGGGGATAATTTCCGATGGTTTCAATATTGCCACAAACCACCCGTATGTGGATGTTGCTGCTGTTGAAAATTCACTTGTTTCTGCCATTCTGGATGGTACAGTAATAATGGCAAACTGGACAGACGAAACAGGGTTTACAATTCAAGTCCAGCACAGCAACGACTTAATATCAATCTACAAACACAATTCTAAACTGCTGAAGAGAATTGGCGACAAGGTGAAAGCCGGCAGCGGAATTGCACTGGTGGGAAGTTCCGGTTCGCTAAGCACGGGATATCATCTTCACTTTGAGCTGTGGCATAATGGAGTTGCCGTTGACCCCACAAAATACATTAACTTCTAACCTGTGCCAATGAAAAGAAGATTAGCCATTCTCGGCTCTACAGGATCGATAGGTACTCAGGCAATTAATGTTTGTCTGCTGCATCCGGATATACTTCAGGTGGAAGTGCTTGCTGCAAATACAAATTCCTCTCTTCTCATAGAACAGGCTAAGCAATGTATGCCCAATTCTGTCGTGATAGCAGATGAAACTAAATATCAGGAAGTTTTTGAAGCACTCTCTCCTCTGGACATAAAAGTTTTTACAGGATCAAAGTCTATTTGCGATTTGGCGGCGGGAGACAATATTGATATGGTTTTAATTGCTATGGTTGGGTTTAGTGCCATGGAACCTACTGTTACTGCAATACGTGCTGGAAAAGCCATTGCACTTGCCAACAAGGAGACCCTTGTTGCAGCAGGGCAAATTATTATGGAACTTGCAAAAAAACATAACGCACCAATAATCCCTGTCGATTCGGAACATTCTGCTATTTTTCAGTGTCTTCAGGGCGAAAGAGCCACTGTGGAAAAAATTATCCTCACAGCATCCGGCGGGCCGTTCTTTAACAAAAGCATTCAGGAGTTTGAAAAGGTAACAATTGCAGATGCCCTTAATCACCCAAACTGGAAAATGGGAGAAAAGGTGACTGTGGATTCTGCAAGTATGATGAATAAAGGTCTTGAAATGATTGAAGCACGATGGCTTTTTAATATTAAGCCCGAAAACATTGAAATCGTAATTCATCCTCAGTCCATCATACACTCCATGGTTCAGTTTTCGGACGGATCCGTAACTGCTCAAATGAGTACTCCGGATATGAGATTGCCAATACAATATGCACTCACTTACCCTTTCCGCACATCACTGGACACTAAAAGGCTAAATTTTACAACACTATCCAAATTTGAATTTTTCCCAAAAGACGAAATAAAGTTTCCATGCATCAGAATTGCATACGAATCAATAGCAAGAGGTGGCAATATTCCTTGTGCCATGAATGCTGCAAATGAAATTGCAGTTTGTGCATTCCTTAAAGGAGATATCTCTTTTCTTTCTATTCCGGAAATTATTCAGGAAGTAATTAATGGAACGGTGTTTGCAGCCGAACCTACTCTGGAAGATATATACAAAACAAACGACGAGGCAAGAATGCTTGCCACATCTATAATTAACAAACACACCTCACACTAATGGATATCTTAATTAAAGTATTGCAGGTTATTTTAGCACTATCTATACTTGTTCTTGTACATGAGCTCGGGCATTTCTTGTTCGCCCGGCTTTTCAAAATAAGGGTCGAAAAATTTTATCTGTTTTTTGACGCCTGGTTTTCGCTCTTTAAGTTCAAACCAAAAAATTCCGATACCGAATACGGAATAGGCTGGCTCCCTCTGGGAGGATATTGTAAAATATCCGGAATGATAGACGAATCCATGGACAAAGACGCAATTAAAGAGGAGCCTAAACCATGGGAATTCCGAAGTAAACCTGCATGGCAGAGGTTTTTTGTTTTGTTCGCAGGGGTATTTTTTAACTTTCTTCTGGCAATTTTAGTTTACTCCGCTTCGCTTTTTACATGGGGAGAGGAGTATCTGAGAAACGATGCAGCAATATACGGTGTACAATGTAACGATCTGGCAAAAGAGATTGGTTTCCGAAACGGAGATAAAATTATCTCTTTCGATGGAAACCAGATTGCCAAATTTCAGGAAATTCAGGTTGTACTGGCCCGAAACCAGGCGCAAAAAGCAGAAGTAATCCGTGATGGAGAAAGGATAGCCGTTTCAATTGATCCGGTATATATTCCTGCCGTTCTCAATACTCCGGGTATGTTTTCGCTTAGGATACCATTTCAGGTGCTTGCTGTTCCTGACTCTTCCAAAAACATTGGCGCAGGTCTCATGGCAGGCGACAGAATTGTTGCCATAGACTCAATCCCTGCAAATATTATTCAGGATATCCAGGAACTTCTGATTGCCCGAAAAGGTTCAACAATTACTGCAACTATTGAAAGGGCCGGGGAACGGTTTGACAAACAGCTTACAGTAGACGAAAACGGACTTATAAATGTGCAACCGGACGGAGATTTAAGCAAATACTTTTCGATAACCAATGCAAAATATTCAGTATTTGCAGCTATACCTGCCGGATTCAACAAAACATTCACAACAATAGGCAACTATCTGAAGGAGCTTAAGCTTATTTTTTCTCCGAAAACAGAGGCCTATAAGTCGGTTGGCAGCTTTATTGCAATAGGAAATATATTCCCGGGCAGCTGGGACTGGCAAATATTCTGGAACCTTACTGCATGGCTTTCGATTATGCTGGCAGTTGTTAATCTCCTGCCAATACCGGCACTTGATGGTGGGCATATCCTGTTCGTGTTATATGAGATAATTACAAGACGCAAGCCAAGCGACAAAGTTCTTGAGTATGCACAAATTGGAGGGATGCTCATACTTTTTGCAATTATGTTCCTGGCGTTTGGAAACGATATTTACAGACTTTTTAAATAGTTTATTTATGAAAGCATTTAAAATTTTCCTTGCAATTTTTGCCGTTGCGCTCGTCGCCTCGTGCAAAAACGGGCCTCAGCTTATGCCAAGCATAAGCGGAAAAGCTGGTGAAGTTGTAGTGGTTATAAACAAAACACAATGGGAAAGCGACCCCGGAGTTGCTTTACGGTCTATTCTCGCAGTAGATCAGCCATTTTTGCCACAGAAAGAGCCTCTCTTTAATCTTATAAACATTCCTGACAATGCTTTCACCGGCATTTTTCAGTCCCACAGGAATATCATTGTTGTAAATATAACAAGCGCGGCAAAAGAGAGTAAAGTTGTATTTCAGGAAAATGTATGGGCTGCTCCTCAAATCGCAATTACAATATCTGCTCCGGATTCTAAATCGGCTGCAGAGATAATACACAAGGAGAAAGACAAACTCGAAAATGCCCTTCTGCAGGCAGAAAGGAACAGGAACATCCAAAACGCCAAGAAGTATGAAGAGGCTTCCCTGAGAACTCTCGTTTCCGAGGAATTTGGCGGATCGCCATATTTTCCTACCGGTTATAACTTAAGAAAAAAAACAATAGATTTCATCTGGATTTCTTATGAAACTACATATGTAAACCAGGGAATATTTATCTACAGGTTTCCATATACCGATTCAACCGCATTTACAAAGGAATATCTCATAGGAAAGAGGAATGAGGTACTTCAGCAAAATGTTCCCGGCGAACTGGACAATACATACATGACCACATATCTTTTGCAGGAACCTGGCTTGAGATGGGTAAGTTACAACAAAAGAAAATTCGTGGAAATTCGTGGATTATGGGAAGTTGAGAACGATTTTATGGGAGGTCCGTTCATAAGTCACTTTTTCCTGGACAAAGAGAATCAAAACATTATCGCACTTGAGGCTTTTGTTTATGCACCACGCTACAATAAACGCAATTATCTTAGACAGGTAGAGTCAATAATTTACTCTTTTGAGTTTTTTTAAGATTTTTTTGCATCTAAAAAAAAAACTTATACCTTTGCACTCCCAACATCAAAAACGATAAGGTTTTCGATATGGTCCGTTCGTCTAAAGGTTAGGACTCAAGATTTTCATTCTTGCAATAGGGGTTCGATTCCCCTACGGACTACAGAAACAAAAAAAATAATAGTATGGCAAATCACGCTTCTGCAGAAAAGCGCGCTCGTCAAAGCGAAAAGCGCAGGTTGCATAACAAATATTATGCAAGAACAACCAGGAATGCTATCAAAGCACTTCGCAACACAACAGAAAAAGATGCTGCTATGGCACTGTTGCCAAAAGTATCTTCTATGCTGGATAAACTGGCAAAGACAAATGTTATTCACGCCAACAAGGCTTCAAACCTTAAGAGCGGAATTGCAAACTTTGTGAACAAACTGTAAGAAATTTACTCTTTGTCACCTGACTTTGAAAAAGCTTCTCAATATTTGAGGAGCTTTTTTATTTTTAAGGATATGACAAAAAAACTATCAATCAGGGAGTGGAAAGAGGACGAAAGGCCGAGGGAGAAACTTCTTGCAAAAGGTGCAGAGAGTCTGAGCGATGCAGAACTACTTGCCGTTATCCTCGGTTCGGGAACTAAAAATGAGTCTGCAGTAGATCTTGGAAGAAACATCCTGCAGATTAATGAAAACAATCTTAGGTCACTTGCCGGTACATCGGTTAAGAAGCTGATGGAGGTAAAAGGTGTAGGATTGTCCAAAGCGCTTGCCATTTCGGCTGTAATGGAGATATCCAGGCGAATTTCAGTAACCTCTGCTGCCTTGCTTCCGGGAATTCAGTCTTCCCAAAATGCCGCAAAAGTTATCAGCCCGCTTTTGAGAGATCTGCCCCACGAAGAGTGCTGGGTTTTGTATCTGAACCGGGCAAATAAATTAATTTCCAAAGACAGGCTCTCTATAGGAGGCGTAACTGCAACTGTTGTTGATGTGAAAATAATTATAAAGGCAGCTTTGGAAAAGCTTGCCAGTTCAATAATTCTTGTTCACAACCATCCAAGCGGAAATCCGCATCCGGGAGAGAACGATAAAATGCAGACCAAAATTCTCAAAGATGCTGCATCTCTTTTCGATATAACACTCCTGGACCATTTGATAATAGCGGGTGACGGGTACTTTAGTTTTGCCGATGATGGGATAATCTGATTATTTTATATATTTGTTGGAATTTCGAAAACTTCCAAATCAATGAAAATAATCAACCTGGGTGAGAAAGATTCTGTTCTCAACAACTTCATCGCGGAGATACGGGATCATAACGTTCAAAAGGACAGTATGAGATTCCGCAGGAATCTGGAAAGAATCGGTGAGGTTTTCGCCTATGAAATAAGCAAACATCTCAGGTATTCTGCCAAAGAAGTTACTACTCCGCTTGGTATTGCCAAATGCAGTACCATCGACAGCAATCTTGTAATTGCGAGCATTATGAGAGCAGGCTTGCCTCTTCACAACGGAATGCTCTCCTTTTTTGACAAAGCTCAAAATGCTTTCATTGCTGCATACAGAAAATATGGCAAAGACAACAAGTTTACAATTCAAATTGAGTATGCCAGCAGCCCGACCGTCGAAGGGAAAACCCTGATTCTGGCAGATACAATGCTTGCGACAGGTTCTTCTGTAGTTCTCGCATACAACAGACTATGCGAAGGCGGAAAACCGGGGAATACGCATATTGTATGTCCTATTGCCAGTACGGAAGGAATTGAATATCTGTCCAAACACATCCCCCATAAGAATACCACACTTTGGGTAGGTGCAATAGACGAGGAACTGACTATCAAAGCATATATAGTTCCCGGTCTTGGCGATGCAGGTGATTTAGCTTACGGAAGTAAGTTGTAAGTCTAATTTGCCTTATAAACTTCTTCTCCTCCTACAAATGTTTTAAGAACACGAATTGCAGGAACTTCTTTCTCGGGAGCAGTCATTATGTCTTTGTCCAGTACAACAAAATCTGCTGCTTTCCCAATTTCTATACTCCCTATTGTACTCTCTTCAAATGAAGCTTTGGCAGCCCAAATTGTCATTGATTTTAACGCCTCTTCTTTAGAAAGGGCATTTTCCATTTGAAATCCCTCCTCAGGAATAAAATCAAGGTTTTTTCTGTAAACAGCGGCAAAGAATGTGTAGATTGGATTGATGTGTTCTATTGGGCAATCTGTGCCACTAGGAAGCCATCCCAGCTGGTCCAGTAACTCTTTGTATGGATATGTGTGTTTGATTCTGTATCCAACTCTCTCGTCTGCCCAGAGCATATCGGAAGTAGCGTGTGTAGGCTGGATTGAAGGTATTACAGAATACTTTTTAAACATCCCCATGTCGGCAGGGTTAATTATCTGTGCATGCTCTATTCTCCAGCGAAGGTCGTTTCCTTCCGGAAGAAATTCGGCATATATTCTCAAAGCTTCTCTGTTTGCTTCATCGCCAATGCAGTGTGTTGCCACCTGGAACCCGTGGTCAAATGCCCACTTGCAATACTCTTCAAGTTTTTGAGAAGTATTTACAGCAATCCCTCTTGTGCCGGGCATATCGCTGTATGGTTCAATCATGAGAGCTCCTCTTGAACCCAGAGCACCGTCTACATACAACTTTATTGCAGAAATGCTGAGTCTTCCGTTTTTATAAGGTTTTGTGAATTTTGAGAAATTTTCTTCTCCCGGAGTGAGCCATACATCCAGTCTGATCTTCAATTTTCCCTCACTCTGCATGCTGTCTATTACATTTATTGTAGAGAGTTCTTCACCTGCATGAGAGACCGATGTAAGTCCATATTTAAAGCACTCATCCTGAGCTGCCAAAAGTATGCTCCTCATCTCTTCTCCATTTGGTTTTGGAATGATTTCCTTGAATCTGTCGGCCAGGTTTTCGAGAAACACCCCCTGAAATTTACCGTTTTTAACGAGAGCTTCTCCGGAAATAATGGAAGGATCGCCGGGAGTTATTCCCAGTCTCTTGATGGCCTCATCGTTTACAATTACAGCGTGAAAGTCTATTCTCGACAGAATAACAGGTATGTTTGGAAACAACTCATTAAGTTTCTCGTTTGAAGGGAAGCTCTTATCCACCCAGAGATTCTGATCCCATCCGTCTCCCAGCAGGTATTCCGAAGGATTCTCATCAAACCGTTTTTTTAGCCGCGAAAGTATCTCTTCAAATGATGTTGCCCCCCTGAGGTCTACCCTTCTCAAGCCAAGTCCCAAACCAGTTATATGACAATGGGCATCATTAAAACCGGGATAGAGAGGTCTTCCTTCGAGGTCAACAATGTTTGCCGAACGATAGGTGTTAAGAATTTCATCGTCGCCTCCGGCAGCAAGAATAATTCCGTCTTTTACAGCTATTGCAGTGCATTTGGTAAATGAGGAATCGACAGTGTATACATCACCGTTAATTAAAATTAGATCTGCTCTCTCTTTCATGTTACAAGAAGATAGTATTGAGGCCATAAACAGCCCGAGAAATATTTTTTTCATACCAAAAATATATTACAACTCTTTTCTTAAGCGGGCAATAGGGATGTTTAGCTGTTCCCTGTATTTTGCAACAGTTCTTCTGGCAACCTTGTACCCTTTTTCATTGAGAACAGATACCAGCTCTTCGTCTGTAAGTGGTTTCTTTTTGTCTTCGACATCTATGCTCTCGCCCAGAATGTTTTTTATCTCCCTTGTAGAAACCTCCTCGCCATTCTCTGTCATTAGGCCTTCAGAGAAGAAATACTTGAGCGGATAAATCCCGAAGTGAGTCTGAATGTATTTGCAATTGACTACCCTGGAAATGGTAGATATGTCCAGATTCGTTTTCTCGGCAATGTTTTTGAGAACCATTGGCCTCAGTTTCGTTTCGTCGCCCTCAATAAAGTATTGCCGCTGAAAATCTATGATGGCATTCATAGTGTTTTCAAGTGTATTGTGGCGTTGGCGAATTGCTTCTATGAACCATTTTGCAGAGTCCAGCTTTTGCTTTACAAAAGTGGCGGCCTCTTTCCCCTCTCTGTTGCTTGAATTGGCCGAACTAACGAGAAGATCGGCATATCTCTTGTTTACGCGTAGCTCGGGAACAGTGAACCTTGGCATGGTCATTATAAGTTCTCCGTCTTTGTATTCAAGAATGAAATCGGGAGTTACCTGTTGTGCCTGGTCCGAATATGAGTCATCAATCTGACCTCCCGGCCGGGGATTTAAATGCACAATCTCTTCGATGGCTCCTTTAAGATCGTCTTCGGTTATTGAAAGTCTTGATATTATTTTAGAAAAATGCTTTTTTGTAAATTCGGGGAAGTAATTGGCAAGAATATTTTCTGCAATTTTTTGTTCCGGAGATGAAGTCCTGTTCCGTATCTGAATGAGCAGGCACTCCTGAAGATCTCTTGCTCCAATTCCGGCAGGTTCGAACTCCTGGATTTTTTCAAGAATGAATTCCACCTCATTTTCATTTGTCTCAATGCCCTGGCGGAAGGCAATATCATCGGCTAGAGCATTGATGTCGCGCCTCAAATATCCATCATCGTCCAGTGATCCGATAATGTACCGCGCTATCTGCTTCGATCTGTCGTCCAAACTGCTGTATCCCAGCTGGGAAATAAGACTTTGGTGAAAACTCTCTTTCACCGAGAAAATGCTGTACTGCTCCTTGATGTCTTTACCCTGATTGTTTGCGTAAAGCCTGTATGATGGTATCTGGTCTTCGGCCGAATATTCACTCAGAGATAAATTTCCCGTCTCGCTGTCTTCCCTCTCTTCGGTTTCGTTCACCTCATCCAAAACCGGATTCTCTTCAAGCTCTTTTTTTATCCTCTGTTCCAACTCCAAAGTGGGGAGCTCAAGCAGTTTTATGGTCTGAATTTGCAGAGGGGAGAGCTTTTGTTGAAGTTTTTGTTGTAAACCTTGTTTTAACATATTTAGAGGATGCGTTTATGCAAAGATATGATTTTTATTTAACTTAGCATCCTCATAAATGGCTTAAACATGAGCACAGAAGACAAGAAACTGAGAGTAGACGTAGAGGGAATTATTGGCGCCAAAAACCCTGTATTGCTTCGGTATATACCCAGGTTTATTATCAACACACTCAAGAAAATTATTCATCAGAATGAGGTAAATGAAATGCTTGAGAAATACGGTCATTTGACCGGAAAAGATTTTGCCGGAGCAGCGCTTAAACATTTAAACATAAGATACACTGTTTGCGGGACAGAAAACATAGATACTTCCAGAAGGTATTTTTTCGTTTCAAACCATCCTTTGGGAGGGCTGGACGGGATGATTCTCATTGAGATTTTCGGTGAGATTTTCAGTGGAGTAAAATTTGTTGTTAACGACCTGCTTATGCATGTAACTCCGCTCCGGCCTGTTTTTGTTCCGGTGAACAAATATGGCAGGCAAAGCGTAGACAATGCAAAACTTATACACGATTCATATAGTTCAAGCGATCAGATTCTCTATTTTCCTGCCGGCCTTTGTTCCCGGCTCGTAAATGGACAGATAATGGATCTGGAGTGGAAGAAAAATTTTATTAACCAGGCAGTGAAATACGGCAGAGATGTTGTACCAATTTATTTCGAGGGGAGGAACTCCGGGTTCTTCTATCGTTTTGCAAATTTCAGAAAGGCATTAGGAATTAAGTTCAATTATGAAACATTTCTCCTGCCCCACGAAATGTTCCGCCAGAGAGGTGGAAGATTTAACATATTCATTGGAAAACCCATCACCAGTGAAGAACTGCACAACAAAGAGAATGCTTCTTACTGGGCAGGCTTTATTAGAGATGAGGTTTACAAATTAAAGAACATCAAATGGAACCGGTAATACATCCAATCGAAAGGAAGCTTATCATAGACGAGCTTACAACAGACAAGTTCATTCGAAATACCCGCAAGGGCGAAAATAAAATATACGAAGTAACCTATGCAGATTCTCCAAATGTTATGAGAGAACTTGGAAGGCTACGGGAAATATCATTCCGGCTTGCAGGAGGTGGTACCGGAAAGCCCTTTGATATCGACGATTTCGACACCGACAGCAAAAATCCATACAAACAGCTGATTGTATGGGACCCCGATGACCAAGAAATCATCGGAGGCTATCGTTATATAATGTGCGCAGGATTAAAACCGGAACAGATGGCAACCAGCGAGTTGTTCAAGTTTTCGGATGTTTTTATCAAGGAGTACCTGCCATTTACAATTGAGTTGGGAAGATCTTTTATTCAGCCAAACTATCAGAGTACTAATATCCGCAGGAAGGGGCTTTTTGCCCTTGACAACTTATGGGATGGCTTGGGAGCTCTTATGTATCGCTACCCGCACATAAAATATTTCTTTGGAAAGGTTACTATGTACACATCATATAACCTTAGAGCAAGAAACACTCTGCTGTATTTTCTTAACGACTTTTTCCATGACGAAGAAAAACTTGTGACGCCAATATATTCACTCGATTACGACAGCAACAATCCCTATTACAAAGAACTTTTTAACGGGAACGAGTACAAAGAGTCTTATAAAACCCTCTCAAAAGAGGTAAGAGCGCTTGGAGAACATATCCCGCCTCTCATTAATTCTTATATGAATCTTTCTCCCTCTATGAAAGTATTTGGAACGGCAATAAATGAACACTTTGGAGGAGTTGAAGAGACCGGAATTCTGGTACATATCACAGATATATATCCGGAAAAAATTGAGAGATACATTGCACCTCTTGTAAGGCTGGCAGAGAAATTCCGGCCTAAATGGTGGGGGAACAAAAAAGAGAAAAGTACAAAGGGGGGAAAGCTTATATCAAAAAAACTTAAAAAAGAGAATCCTACAAAGGGGGAAAGTTAATTATCTCTCTTACGACAAAGGCAGAGTGAAACTGCATATCAATAGCCTTTAACAATTTTATTGCCTCCGATTTTGTACGAAAATCCCCTACTGTTACCTTGAAATATGGGTTAGTGTATGTCCTGTATACAGGAATTCCCGGATAGCCCGATGCAAACTGAGACGCAACTGTACCAGACTCATTTCTCGCAAATTGGCTGTTATTGAAATATATCCTTATTCTATATCCGTTTATCTTCTTTTTCGATGACTGTTCAATATGAGAATTGAAAGCAGCTACAATTACGCTACTCTGTTCAATTCTTACCTTGTTGGAAGCAGGACCATTCTCTTCCAGTACAGAAAAAATATTTTTCATATACATAGCCGAGTCCATAACAGGAGGAGCAACAATTCTGTTAGTATCCTGAATTTCATTTGTTTCCTGAGCTTTTAATGGCCCAAAAGCAAATAGCGCCAGGATGGTTATGATAACAATCTTTCGTATCATTAGAATCTTTTTATTAGGTTTTCCAATGGCATGTTCTTGAATTTTATCACCTTCCGACCTCCCTTTGAATTGTGAATCAAACCACGTGCATTGATTTCAAAGTCGGACATTTTCCAGTTTTTTATGTTAAGCCCCATCGAGAAAAGTGAAATAGGATCAAGAATTTCTACCTGGAAAAGAGCTCTGTTCTTTGTCTCACTTACCATGGCAATTGTATCTGCCTTGATTAAAGTAATTTGGGCAAAGTTTACTCTGTCCTTTGTGAGAAATCCGTCTGCCGATGCCAGAACAATATCGGCATTTGCTGTGTTGTCTATAACGTATTCTACCTCAACCATAGCTCTGGATGTACTAACCAGTTTGACATCGTAAAGTTTTACACTCTTGATCTCAATATCTCTATAGTTTGTACAGCTCGAAAACAAAAGCACAAACAAGAGAGGAAAAACTAATAATCGCTTCATTTCAACAATTTGAATATTTACAAAGGTATAAAAAAGGCTATATTTGCAGCACAAACATGAACATTAATGTCTAACAAATATTATTCCGTAAAACCTGTACTCGATACAAAACTCAGGCAGGTATTCATTGAAACATACGGCTGTCAAATGAATGTAAACGACAGCGAAGTTGTTTTGTCTGTCCTTCAGCAAGGCGGATATTCACTTTGCAACAGCATCAAAGAGGCCGATTTAATTCTTATTAATACATGTTCTATAAGAGACAATGCCGAGCAGAGGATATGGGGAAGGCTCGATATTTTCCGGTTAGAGAAGATTCGCAGGAAAGGTATTATTGTTGGTATTTTGGGCTGCATGGCGGAGAGACTGAAAGAGGAACTGCTCAAGCATC
>AMFJ01000209.1_pt1 | contig 12751 bp, 10 predicted proteins | sample 427208 | NCBI WGS metagenome assembly AMFJ01 (sample SAMN02954298, study PRJNA114691) | groundwater metagenome | biome: aquatic; feature: subsurface aquifer; material: sediment; isolation source: subsurface aquifer sediment | place: USA: Rifle, CO | collected 2008-08
ACAGACCTGATATACTCTATATTATGCAGCGAAAGATGCTGCATGAAATTGGACGATACTGAATAATGAGGCATACATTACAACTGCGACTCCAGATATCATATCGCCGATAATTTCCTGAAACATCAGTCCGACAGATACGACAGCATTGGCTACTATAAACTCAAATGAAACATGAGAGATAAGATATATCAATCAGCTCTCAACATTGCCGCCTCCGAGCCTAGAAACCGTTAAAGCGGGCAATCAGATAGCAGCGAATGCATGATCGAATAATATAAATATAGCCTGATTGACCGAGCAGACCTGATATACTCTATATTATGCAGCGAAAGATACTGCATGAAATTGGACGATACTGAATAATGAGGCATACATTACAACTGCGCCACCTGATATCATAGAACCTATGACTTTAACATTTGCAATTACAGGGACAACCTCGAGTTCAGTGGGTATCGAATTGATGCTCAACGAGAATTGAACTTGATATTATGCCGTAGTTCCAGCATGAAGTCCAGCTCCATCAAGTGCTCAAATTATGAATAATTCTGTCCAATGATCAGTTTCATCCTGACAAATCCCCCTAACTGCAGAAGTGCTCAATAGTGCGGTAGCAACCTGATTGGCATGAAATACAGCTTACGAGATTTATACCGTCTCAAAAGACACGGCATGAAACCTGCAATCAATTCCTGATATCTGAACATTCAATACGCTTTAATCAATATAAAAAAATCTTCCCTTCAAAAGGGAAGATTTTTTTGGTTCATCGATTTACACATATTTTCTTTGGATTCGCAGCAATTGAGATAAAGTCAGATTATATTGTTCTTTTTTGTACATTCAAAACAATTCTCAGAAGAAATCATTCATCATCTTATCGTTCATAATAAGCAATGAATCATGAATTTTATTCAATCTGAAAATATTCGATAGGTAGTTCCTTGAAATGAATCTATTGCTGAGATCATAGCAATCGCTTGAATCATTTTCCACAAATGGTCCTAGTCAATTTATGATATAATGCATTCATGAAACTTTTAGCTCATAAGGAAGGCTGCCAGTAGTAACTAATAATGATATATCAGATATAAGCCCTTGAGCAACCTGAAGCATGTCAGAAGCATCTTTCGTTTTTTTCAATTCTATTATAGCGGTGATTTGTTTATTATAGCGAATCTTACATGCTTCTATCTTATAGCAGGTGGTATTCCAAACAGAACATATTTTTGAAGAGTTCTCAGATGATGCAGAGTTCATTGCTGATATTATCATATGATATAAGATTAATGCGCAAGAATAAATAATTTACTGATTTTCTTCTTATTATGGGACTTCAGAGATAGAATTCAATATCTTTAACAGATCAGCCAAACTGGCTCCAAATTTTTTGCTGTCGCATTTGTCTTTTAGGATGCCAAGAAAAGCTTTCTTTTGATCTGCTGAGAGATTTTTCGACTTATCAAGGATTGCCTTAAGCCTATGTATATTTAAGATATATAGACGAAGGCCTTTATTTATCTTTTTGGACCTATTGTTGCATTTAAAATACAGAGTATCCATAAAAGCTCATAATCAATTATTGAGGAAGTGCAGAAGATACGCTTTGTATGAGGCATTTTCATCATTTACGCCGAAAACATTTTCGATTTCGTTTATCAGATTCATTGCAATTATGCCGAATTCATGGTTTGAAAATAATCTCTTCAACTCAAGAATAGCCTTAATCTTTTTCTTATTTTTCTCGATGCAAATTTCATGATTGGCACACTCCACTCACCATATGCCGCATGAATCATCCTCAATACATTTGTTATTTGAAAGTGCATTTCACATACTTGTTCTCATAAAAGATATTGTCTGCGATTCTAACACAATTTATGATAAAAATCAAAAAATTGTCAAATCAGGTAAGTTGAACTGGCGCTACCTCACCTTTCAGTGTGGAGTTCATTCATAAAATCAGGCATTTGTCTGAACTCATATTATAGATTTCTCATTGAATTTCTCTAGATTTTCTCATCAGATATATGTCATGGAGCTCCTTAGTCATGTCATGAATTCATCCACGATATCCCCCACTCATTCCCGTCATTCCTTAATGAATATCTTTGAGGCGCTTATTCCCTCTTTGAAAAGAGCTTTTCTTGCCAGCTCAAAATTTGAAATGCCAGAATTGCGAAGAGTTACAGCTTTTCTAGAGGCCATTCAATAATTTGCCTTATACATCCTTCATGTCTCATCAAATTTTATATCCCCTGTCGATTCATATGTTCAAGAGAAAAGAGTTCAAATCATGACATGATTAGCTCATGCTGCCAAAGCTAGGACCAAATCACGCGGCTCTTTGATTCCGCCGTCAGCCCATATGAATCAGCCGAGCCTCTTTGCTTCCAGCGAACATTTTCTGACTGCGGTAAATTGGGGCCTTCAGACTCAAGTCTTCATCCGTGTTGTACACATTGCTCAGGGTCAGACTCATACTTTCACTCAATTAGCTCAAGCTTCTATAAGGGTTCTGGTTCATTCTTCAGTGATTACATTTCAAGCTATCAATATCGGATCATCTCAGAATTCAGACCTGAATTGCATGATAGCATCAAGCATTTTTTTCTGGTAACCATGGGCAGTATCAAGAACAAAAATTGAAACTCACATTTTTATCAGAGTTCTCGCCTTTTCCATGAATTGATTTATTCACAGGGCAACTCAGAGATCAAGGCGTCAATTATTATCTAGGGTAGGCTTATATATGCTATTCCTGACAGTTTGTTTCTTGGTCAGTATTCAGAGCAGTTTTCAATTCTCACAAACTATTGGCAGGCTCGATATTCATTTATCTTCCATCAGATCGAACGCCTCCTCATCCGTTATATCCTCAGTTCAAGTTATAAGGAAAGATTTTTTCAAACTTCATAGCTGAGTATATTGATCCAGGTCGTTAAAATCCTTAAGAGTGAATATTCCTGTCGGCCTATTATCATCATCTGTCATAATGACTGCATTGTGAGATCTCTTATAGATGATTCAGAGTGCGTCCCTTATAGTGTGGTGAGACTTTACCGTTACCGGAGTATCGAACTTGATGGATGCTCATTTGATTTCGGTGACTATCCTGCACATTGTCTCAATATCCATATCCTGAGGCAGAATTCATAATCCTCATAGCCTGGCTAATGCTTCACACATCCTCTTTCCTGTCACTGCATTCATATTTGCACTCACGATTGGAATGCTTGTTCAGAAGGAAAAAGCAGGTCTGATGTCTATACCTCAGAATCTGGAAGTTCACTCGAAATAATTCTGAAACAAAAAAACATCTTCATAGGCAAGTTCTTCATTTTCATAATTTGGATTATTGAAGCGCATACTTTACATATTATAAGATAACCAGTATAATATAATAAATAAGTACGATTTTGAAAGTTTAATTTTAAGATTTTTTGAGATGATGGAAAAAGCCTGGAAAGTATCAAAATTAACTATCCGATACATATCCATATTGTCAAAACAAATTAACCCAAAAGTCCTATCTTCATTTGGAAATAAGGCGACTTTGTGGTATAATAATCAGGTATTTTAAAATTAAAACGATTAAAAATGCTTGAGAACTTTACGGATGTATATAGACAATCCCTAATAGATGCTGAAAACAGAGTGAAAAATAACGGATATAAAGAAGTTGTGAGTGAAGACGTCTTCATTGAAATAATTAAGACTCAGAAATGAAATGTGCATGATGTCTTCTCTTGATTCTGAATCAATGAGAAAATAGTCTTGGAAGTCCTCACACAGAAGCAATTCAAGATATTTGACGACGACAGGAAATGAGATTACATATGAATGTCCAAAAAACTTAAGGATCTGATTGTGGACTCGATAAAGATTGCAGCTACTTTTAAGAAAAAACAGGCTAGCATCGAGGATTTTATAATGGCTATGATTAAGGCCTGAACTCCGTGGTTCCTGAATTTTTTATGATTCCTATGAGTGAATCCGAAAGACATAGAGACTTCGCTTACAAATATAGAAAACTCCCTTCCTAAATGAGATTGAACATTTGATCCGATCGACAATATAATCAAGGCGCTCGAGGAATGACTCGGCCATATGTGACCATGAATGGATGAGATGGACAATAATCCCTTCTTTGCGAATAAAAAACAAGAATGAGATAAGAAAAAAGATTCACAGACTCCTGCACTTGATTTTTTCTGACTGGATCTGACTCGTGAAGCTCAAGATGGGAAGATAGATAAGATAATCTGACGCGAGAAGGAAATAGAAAGGCTCATTTCAGTGATCAACAGGAAGACAAAGAATAATCCATGCCTTGTAGGTGAACCCTGAGTCGGAAAGACTGCAGTCATAGAGTGACTGGCAAAAAGGATATCAGAGTGAACAGTCCCTCTTGCAATGCAGAATAAAAGGATAATTTCGCTTGATTTATGATGAATGGTCGCCTGAACCAAGTACAGATGAGAATTTGAGTCCCGTATCAAACAGATAATCGACGAAGCATCAAAGCTCGAAAATGAAGTCATATTATTCATAGATGAGATACATACTATTATCTGAGCATGAGGATGAGAGTGAAGCCTCGATGCGGCAAACATATTGAAGCCTGCAATGTGAAGAGGCAAGATTTGCGTAATCTGAGCCACAACTTTAAATGAATATCAGAAATATATCGAAAAGGACAGTGCCCTTGAGAGAAGATTCCAAAAAATCGAAGTCGAAGAGCCATTGCCTGAAGTCGCTAAGCAGATACTCGGATGACTGAAGGAGTCTTTTGAAGAATATCACAACCTGATAATCGATGATGATGCGATTTCTGCAGCTGTAGATTATTCAGTCAGATTCATGACTGACAGATATCTTCCGGATAAGGCTATTGACCTTATAGATGAGGCGTGCAGTTCAAAAAGCATGAAATACAATTATGACGAGGAAGGCATACTGGAACTCAAACTTGAAATCGAGAAAATACAGAAGAATATCGATGACTATGTAATGAGCCAGCAATACCATAAAGCTATGATCGCAAAAGAAAAACAAAAAGAGCTGGAGAAAAAAATCCGCGACAAGAAGACTAAGACAAATATCCCGAAATCAAAAAGGCTCAAAATCAAAAAAGATGATATCCAGAAAATCGTGAATCAGGTTACCGGAATACCCCTTCAGAATCTGACAATCGAAGATCTCGATAAGCTAAAGAAACTAGAATCCGACATCAGGTCAAATATAATCGGACAGGATGAGGCAATCAAAGCGATTGTCAGCTCAATAAGAAGGAGTAGGACTTGAATAGCCGACAAGAACAGACCTATATGAAGCTTCTTGCTCCTTGGTCCGACTTGAGTAGGTAAGACTGAGCTCGTCAAGGTATTGGCCAAAGAATTCTTCTGAGATTCAAAAGCGCTTATCAAAGTTGATATGTCAGAGTATTCAGAGAAAGCCTCAGTATCAAAGCTTATCGGCTCTGCACCAGGCTATGTCGGATATGAAGAGTGATGAATGCTAACTGAAAGAGTCAGGAGAAAGCCATATAGCGTAGTGCTTTTCGATGAGTTGGAAAAATGAAACTTCGAAGTCTTCAATATACTTTTGCAGATTCTCGAAGAATGAAATCTGACAGATGCCAAGTGAAGGAAGATAAATTTCAAAAATACCATAATCATCATGACTTCAAATATCTGATGAGAAGAATTCAACTCAAAAGCATCTCAGATCTGATTTAACCTATCGGAATGAAAAGAAGCGAAAATAATCGAAGATTACTCGAAAATAAAGGATAAAGTGATCGCAAACCTGGAGGAGTACTTCCCTCCTGAATTTTTGAACAGGATCGATAAGACAATAGTATTCAATCCCCTAGACAAGAAGGTTCTGAAAAAAATCATAGAGCTTCAGCTAGGCTGACTTCAAAAAAGGCTGGAAGAGGTATGAATAAATATGACCTATGACAAGAAAGCGCTTGAACTCATAAATGCAGAAACTTATAATCCTGAATATTGAGCTAGACCCGTCAGAAGATACATACAAGAAAAAATAGAAGACGAAATAGCAAATCTCTTGATAAATAAGAAAATTCATGGTACAATTGCCATAAGCGCAGAAAAGAAAAAACTAATATTCAGATAAATGAGGAAGAAAGACTTGAAAATAATCTCTTATATGAGCATGATTCCACTCGTACTGCAAAGTATGAGTGTTTATGCGTTCATATGAGAAGACACATCATTGGATTTTTTCAAGACCATCGATAAATGATCAATCTCCACCCAATTGAAATTCATCGAAAACGAGCTTGAATGAAGCGCGCAGAAAATAAATGACTATGTCCTTTCCAAGATGGGACTTTCATGATCTGACATCAAATTCATTAATCCACAGAAAGATTTCACAAAATCAGAGCTAGACAAGATTTCTGAAGACTGAAATATCTGATTGATAATATGGCATCTTGACTCAAGCCAGAAAGAAATCAGTAGCGATACATTGAAAAAAATACAAGATCTGATCATAGAATGGTATAGGAGCAAACAATGAGAGATGATGAAAAAAGAGGCTTCTATGTCTAGGATCGCAGTTACAGGATTATATAATGACTGAAGCAAGGAGAATTCCTGATATGATATCATGGATGACCTTACAAAAATCCATGACGTCATATTCTCAAAAGAGACTAAGTATGAATGAACGGAAAACGGAAACTCCCTAGAATTCTGAAACATTCTGAATTGAAGCATGAATAATATCTGAGCAGCATTCGATGAAGACAAGCCGTTGAATAATAGCCTATGAATAATGAACAACTGGAATCAGGGAAATAACCAGGCAGCCTGAAGTGGCCAAACATCAAATTGAACTTCCATACAGCAACTGAGCGATGATAAATCAAAATCCAACCTTTGCTTGACATGAGCAGGATTATGACTTCTGGATGATTCGATTATGGAAGACATTGCAAGTCAGCTCAGTAATGGAGAGAGCAGCAGCAGCTCACAAGGATGAGTCTGAAATTCAAACTGAGAAAACTCGTATTCAATGCCTACGAGCTGAAGTTGAAATAATTGAGGATGATGAGGAGGAAATGATTCTGGATGATGAGGAGGTTCTATATTCGATACTTTCCCTTGCAGCGGGATATTCTGCATTGAGATCAGTGCAGTTGTCTACAAGCAGAATCTTTTGTGAGGATGAAAATCAGAATCCATAGAATGAATCCTAGACAAGAATCTGAAAATAGTGAATAGTATTGCATGACAAAGCCTTATTCAGTCTGATATGACGAAGAATTTTTTCTCACTAAGCATATTAAGGAAACTTAATCTCCCTTCAATGGTTTACCTATGAATGGTAGTGACACACCTTCCTCCGCCAATCCTGAATCTTCAGCCAAAAAGTTGAAAAGAACCGAATGAGCTTCTTGATGAAAGCATATTTGAAAGTACATTCAAGCAGAATTGACTTGATTACAAAATGCAGAATGCTTTCAATCCTGAATACGAAGCAAAGATAATGAAAGCCTGCGAATGAATGGATTCACAAGCTTGCCTATGAAAACAGCTAGATTACCAGACCATATACAATCCTGTCATTTCGAATTCAAATATTCTCTTGGCTAAAATCTGAGAAAATTATGGCTCATCAGTCAATGATGATATAGCAGAGCTCATCGGATTCTCGAATACGTTCAAGACTAATATAAAACAAATTTCTGATACGGTAATCAAGATGAATAAAAAATAGCATGAAAAAATATATACTGATATTGACATCATTGATCATCCTCTCCATCCCCTCAGTAAATGCTGAAGGAGCTTGTTTGCTGAAAGACTGACCATGAGAATGAGTCAAGAATTATATCACCGATCTTGCAACTGCGCTTTCTGAGATTCAAAAAGATGCTTCTAGTTCTGATTGTTGAACATCTTGAACATGATCTTTTGATAATTTAACATGAAATACGAATAAGGCAGTACAAGAAATGACAGCTGATGTGAATCAGATATTGACCCCGGATTGATTCCTTTCTTCTTGGGAATTCAATATCGCGCCATTATTCTGGTGAAAAGTACCGGATCAATTCTACAGAGACCATGATTTCATAGAAAAACAGACAGATAAGATCAATACGACACAGAAGGCAGTTGGAGCGAAATGCGCATTATGATTGGCTCCAAAATCAAGCAGCCTGGTCAATATTGCCAATAAATATAAGATTGATGCCAAGAGCCTGAGTTCGATCTTGTGATGATTCAGGAAAATGAATAACAAATGAATCGCACTCTTCAGATGTACTGTAGTCGGCAGCATGTCATCATGTGAAAGCAGCGATACTGAGAATCCATTTTATACAAGCATAACACAGGATTATGATGAGAGCGCGCTCAGCGCCTGTGTTGCCGAAGACAAATGAATGGCTGAATTATGAGAAAAGATTTGAAAGATTTTCAATTGAGATTTCTGATTCTGACAGATCACAAAATGAATAGAAGATTGGAAGAAATCCTTAAGGCTACTAAGCGGAGTCACATGAGGCTGATGAGAAGCATATGCCCAAAAAGAAAGAGAACTCCTAGCTAAAGAATTATCTAGACAGTGACTCAGCGCAACACAGGCTAGCGCTGTTCTAAAGAATTTGGAATGCATGAATAATAATACTGAGACAATCAGCCAATGCATATTCAAATCTATAAGCTGATGAATCAGCCGGCTCAAAGGAGCTATAACTCAGGCGTTCACAGATGTGAATAAGCAAATCTGACAGGCAGATGATGTTAAATATGAAAGGCGGTATTTCGAGCAATATGATACTATAGCGAGCGAAATAAAATCTCAATATGACAATTTCAAGATACTAATAACTATTCAGAACAAAAAATCCGATATCGCTATCGCGAATCTGATACAATTGCACAAGAATCTGATCGAAACAAACGAAGAGCTCAAAAAAACAATCAAGCCTGCCGGCGAAGCTTGTCGCAAGCAATGACAAGACATTCCGTGTCCTTAAATTATCATATGAATAAACAATCTCCTCAAAATGAGGAGATTGTTTATTGTTGATTGGAGTTATATTAATTGAATATATCTGAGATATTCTCTCATTTTTCGACATCGTAGAATCTCATGAATTTCTTCTCGAATCTGAGATCAACTTGTCAAACTGGTCAGTTACGATTTTTACGGACAAAGACATTTGTTAGTCATTTGTTTTCTGAGAATTCATCATAATAATCTTCACGATAAAGCATGAGTACGATATCGGCATCTTGCTCAATACCTCATGATTCACGAAGATCGGACAATATAGGCTCTTTGCTTGTTCTGGATTCTACTCAACGAGACAACTGAGATAATGCGATTACAGGAACATTAAGCTCACGCGCCATTCACTTTATTCAACGGCTTATTTCTGATACCTCTTGAACACGATTCATCGGATTTCCTCATGACATGAGCTGCAGGTAATCGATAACTATAAGATCAAGACCGGATTCCATCTTCAGACGACGGGCTTTTGATTTGATTTCGAGCAATCATCCGCCAGCAGAATCATCTATGAAAATCTGTGCTTTTGAAAGTTTTTCAAGCGCATCTCACATTTTCATGAATTCCTCATCTTCAAGCAATCATTTCTGCAATTTCCAGCTATCGACTCACATCGAAGAACAAATCATACGATCAGTAAGCTGCTCCTTGCTCATTTCCAGAGAAAATATTGCGACATTCCTTCAGCTGACTCATATATTTTGCGCTATATTCAGGGCGAATGCAGTCTTTCACATTGAAGGACGTGCAGCCAATATGATCATATCCCCTTTTCTTAGTCCTCAGATCTTATTATCCATTCATTTAAATCATGTCTTTATGTGTGAAGCTTCTGCAGCCTCAGGATCTGCGTGTATCTCAGAGAATTCGTCGTATCTGAGATTCAATATATCTTTGATATGCACTAGCTTATTCTGTATGAAGGTCTGAGTCACTCAAAAAAGCGCTTGCTCTGACTTTTCAAGATTCTTATTAAGATCAGCCTCTTCATCAAATCAAGCTTGCATGATATCATTTCAAGCTTTTATCAGTTTGCGCAGAACGCTCTTATTTTTGATTATCTGTCAATACTGGAATATGTTTGCACTTGAGAATACAGAATTTGTAAGCTCGATAAGGTATAAGTTTCATCATATCGTATCCAGTTGTCATCTGTCATCCAATACCTCCCTAACAGTCAGAAGGTCTATAGGTTTATTCTTAAGGTAGAGATCTAGCATCGCCTTGAAAATAAAACCATGATTCGGCTCATAAAAATCAGCAGGCTCAATAAGAGATGATACCTGAGTGATTCAATCTTTGTCTATAAGAATCGATCCTAGCACTCATCGCTCAGCGTCAACTGAACTTGGTGGGATTTTCATTGCCATGGTTGAAGGATTATTATTGTCTGCTAAAATTATTTTCGAGTTCGATTTCGAGTTTAAGCTTTTCTATTAGCTCATTGACCTTTACGTTATAGGGCTCTATCTGCTTAATCTTAAGAAGAGTCTCAAGCGCATCCTTCCTCTCTTCGAGATTTATCAGGTTGAGAGCCTGCAAGTAAAGCATATCGATGCTGCGAGGCGTTTTCTTGAGGTAGAGCTTAGAGAAATGCCTTGAGTCTTCGAAGTTCCCAAGATGGTGGGCAAGATTTGCAAGCATTTCAACCGCTTCGACATTATTTTTGTCGATAGAGTGCAATTTTTTATAAATCTCAAACGCAACTTCGTATTTGGATTGGATCGACAAAATGAATCATAACTTGAGATAAATCTCAGTATCATGGTCATTTAAGACGATGAGATCTTTATAGATGAATTCCGCCTTTTTATAATCTTTATCTTTCTCGTACAACGAAGCTAGGAGCAGGTTGAGACTCTTGTTGAATTTTTCGATGCTTAGTCATTCGATGATTTTTGCTTTTGCATCTGAATATTCTCATCTTCAGATCTTGTTTTTTGCAATTTTAGTGATCTCAGAAATCTCATCTTTCTGGTCTTTCGATAGCTCGATCTCCTTAGCGGGCACTTCTTCAGCCGGAACGATATTTTCCTCTGGCGACTGATTTTCAATTGTGGCTACAGTACCAGTCTCCAGTAAGCCTTCCTCTTTAATAGCTTCAGGAACGGTAGTTTCCGTTCACTCGGTCTGCTCAAGGATTGCAGCCTTTATCTCCTCATCATTCAGGTTCTTCCTTTTGGGTTTGATAATGCTTTTAATTCTTGAAAACAATGAAAATATCTCAAAAAAGAAATGAAAGAAAATGTATCAGATGTTGATTGCAAGGAAAAGTATTTCCCAACGCAAAATAGAAACAGATAATAAAAAATCCATATAATATTATTTTTATAAAGTGGTTGATAATATAAGAAGAAAAAGATTTTTTTCAAATTTTTAAAAAATAATCTATCCTTAAATTTGACAAAAGTGGCAATAAATGTTTTAATCGGTAATAAAATTCTTAACTAATCTTATGAATCTAAGCAAAAGCGCATTATATAAAGAAGATAGCTCAACAAGTCTAATTTGAATAATTTGAGTTTTCATCATCTTGATATCATTCATCTGAAACAATCAGACATTGAAATGAGAATATCTAAAATCCAGCATCACTGAAGGGATATATGCAAATGCGCAGCTTGGCAAAATATACGGATTGAAGGAATGATGACAAGTCCTGAATATAGACTGAAGAGAGTACATAGTTACGGTTATAAGCAAAAAATAAGTATTGCAATTTTATCCAAATAGATAAAATGGCTTTTAAATATCCATTCATTTAAAGGGCAACTTCAAAAAAAATGCAAGACGTAACACTTAAAATCTCAACCTTACTGCATATTCCAGCGATAGATGTGTATTTTTTAGCCATCATCCTCGTAATATTCTTCATTTTTTGCGCACTTTGAATCACCAAGATCTATGAAGTCCTATTCTGACTTGTTCTGTGAATAGCCATTTTCATAGTCTTCCAATATCTTCTCTTGAATCCGAATCTCACAATCCCATCATTCATAAATCAATGAGTCGCTAAATATATAGTATGATCATCAATATATCTTATCTTTATTTTGTCTATTCTAATTCCTATCAACGGCAGCCTCCATATCCATGAACCGAAAAATAAAGCAGCAAAATATGCCCAGATATTCCTTTTATCAGTGCTTCTGACAACTTTTTATTTTGCGATAATCATCTGATTCCTTGAAAAAACTTACATCTATACTCTCGACAATGCATTCATATTCATAAAGAAAATGGCTTTCTGGACTGAATTTTCAACACAATCCGATATATACAAGATCATACTCAAGAATGTTCCGAACATTACTCTCTTTTGAGTATTTTTTGTAATTTATAGAGTTACATTCTGAGATCTGGTTAATATGATGCTTGCTGCAACTGTAGATATATTCAAAAAAATGTGAAAGAAATGATGAGGCTGAGGCTGAGGAAAACCTGCATGAGGCTGAGGAGATCACTCATGAGGACATCATTAATCCGCCCTTACCTTACTTATTATGTATAATTAATTATGTTTAGGACAAAAAACAACAACGCCTTTACCCTAGTCGAACTCATCGTAGTAATAGTGATCCTTGCGATCCTTGCGACTATAGCCTTCATGTCTTTCTCGGATCATTCCTCTTCTGCGAGGGATTCTGCGAGATTGTCGGATACTACGAACATAAGGAAATGAATAGAG
>AMFJ01014182.1_pt1 | contig 12742 bp, 18 predicted proteins | sample 427208 | NCBI WGS metagenome assembly AMFJ01 (sample SAMN02954298, study PRJNA114691) | groundwater metagenome | biome: aquatic; feature: subsurface aquifer; material: sediment; isolation source: subsurface aquifer sediment | place: USA: Rifle, CO | collected 2008-08
GCTAACAGATAAACCTTATGAGATGTACAGAAAAACAATGGCAATAAACGACGATCAAATTCTAAATTATTATTTACTTGGAACCAGCATTCCCGAAGCTGAAATCCCCAGCGGATCGGATATTTCTCAAAATCCTATGGAAGTTAAGAAAAAATTGGCAGGAATAATAGTTTCGGAACTTCACTCTAAAGACGAAGCGAAGAAAGCCCAAGAAGAATTTGAGAGAGTGGTCCAAAACAAGGAACTACCAAACGTCATGGAAGAGAGAGCTGTTGCCGCTGACAGATTAATCGACGAAGATTTATTAGTTGAATTTGGTCTCGCATCGTCTAGGTCCGACGCAAAAAGACTTTTTGAGCAAAATGGAGTTTCATTAGATGGAGAAAGAATAAAAACAGGCCAGACCCTAATAGATGAACCTGGAGAAAATTTAGTTCTCAAGGTTGGAAAAAAAATGTTAAAATTAAAAGTGAATGGATAATTTAAGTAAAAAGCATAGAATTGTTTTCATAATAATTTTTGGATTAATTGCATTCTCTCTTCTTGCATCTTCAATACTTCCGTTTATACTATAATCCAATAAATATGCCTCTTCTTAAATCTAGTATCGAAGCCGCTGGGGGTATATATAAAAGATATGCAGCCTCTTTGGAAAAATTGGGAATTGTAAATTTTGAAGACTTCTTATTTCACATACCTTTTAGATATGACGACTATTCAATTATTTCTAAGATAAACCAGCTTCAGCCCGGTGAAGTGGTAACCATAAGAGGAAAGGTAATAGACATAAAAAATCAATATACAAGAAGGCATTTTGTTCTCCAAACTGCAAAGATTGAGGATGAGACAGGAATAATTGAAATTGTTTGGTTTAACCAACCCTATATTGCCAAAACTATTTCTAAAGGAGATTTTATTTCATTGTCCGGTAAGATAGAACAGAAATTAAATAAGTTAGTAATGCAATCCCCGGATTACGAAATTGTCCCGCAGAAGCGGGATCCCGCAAGCGACGGGAGAACTAGCAATTTCATTCACACGGGAAGATTGGTGCCAGTTTATAACGAAACTCGAGGAGTATCATCCAAATGGCTAAGAAGGCAGGTCTTTAAACTTTTGAATGAAAACAAAAATGAACTTGTCGATTTCTTACCCAAGGAAATAGTAAGCAAACATAAACTACAAGAATTCTCTCAAGCTATTCAAAAAGCTCACTTTCCTGATAATTTAGGAGAAGTAACATCTGCTATAAAAAGACTGTCTTTTGATGAATTATTCTTAATGCAAGCTAGCGCAAATGTCAGAAAAGAAGAATGGGACAAGGAACTAAAAAGTAATCCGTTTGAAATTAAGAAATTTAAAACTAAAATCGACACACTCACAAAAACTCTCCCATTTACATTAACTCACGCGCAAACAAGAACTCTAGAAGAGGTCTTTTCAGATCTTGCATTAAAAAAACCAATGAATAGGCTTTTGGAAGGGGACGTAGGAAGCGGAAAAACTATTGTTGCAGGAATCTCAATGTATCTGGCCCATTTGAATGGCTTCCAGTCTATTCTTATGGCTCCTACGGAAATACTTGCAAATCAACACTATAAAACAATTTCAAATCTTTTGTCTCCCTTTGGGTTAAAAATTTCCCTCCGTACTAGCGCAAACAAAAAAAACGAAATTTTCGACATTCTCGTAGGTACTCACGCGGTAATTTCAGAAAGCGTCAAGCTTACAAAACTTGGTTTTGTAGTAATTGATGAACAACAAAGATTCGGAGTGGAGCAAAGAACCATTCTTAGAAAAAAAGGGGACAACCCTCATGTCCTAACCATGACCGCAACTCCAATACCAAGAACTATAGCGCTAACCATGTACGGCGATTTGGATCTCTCGATTCTGGATGAAATGCCAAGAGGAAGAAAAGAAATAAAAACATGGCTAGTACCAAATGTGAAAAGAAATAATGCTTATGATTGGATTAAAAAACAAATTGACGCCAATAAAAGTCAGGTGTTTATAGTTTGTCCTTTTATCGAGGAGTCTGAAAGCTTGAGTTCAGTAAAAGCTGCAGCGAAAGAATTTGACGATCTTCAAAAAAATGTCTTTGAAAAATATAAATTAGCTCTTATTCACGGAAAATTAAAATCAAAAGAAAAAAACGAAATTTTACAAAACTTTAAAGAGGAGAAGTGCGATATCTTGATTGCAACTCCCGTTGTAGAAGTAGGAATTGATATTCCAAACGCCGATATAATAATAATAGAGGCCTCGGAAAGATTTGGATTATCTCAGTTACATCAATTACGAGGAAGAGTAGGAAGAAACGACAGGCAGGCATACTGTCTGCTTTTTACAGAATCTTCTAATCCTCTGACACAACAAAGACTAAAAGCAATGGAAAAGACCAACATTGGCGCAGAACTAGCGGAACTTGATCTTAGAATGCGGGGCCCTGGAGAAATCTACGGAACCCGTCAATCCGGAAGGAACTTTCTAAAAATAGCTAGTTTTTCTGATTTTGATTTGATAAAACAAACGAAAGAAGAGGCCGGAAGGATTACACCAATGCTTTCAAAGTACCCCAAACTTTTAGAAAAAATTAAAGAAATTAACATAAAACAAGTATCCCCGGATTAGAAATGTCAAAACATCACGTTGTATATGTGCCTGGGCTGGATGACTCCAGAAAAGGGTATGAATTAATTATTGAAAAGTGGAAAATTTACGGAGTTGTTCCCCATGTATATAGAATGGGCTGGAAAGATGGGGAAACTAGTTTTAAACCCAAGCTTAAAAGATTCACATCGTATATTGATCAATTACCTATAAACAAAGACTTAGTGTCATTAGTGGGAGCAAGCGCAGGAGGCAGTGCTGTTCTTAATACATATATTGAAAGACCCCAAATCCACGCCGTTATTAATTTATGCGGAAGACTTAGGGAAGGCAAAAACGTTCATCCATCCTTGGATTTTGCTTCAAGAAAAAGCCCGGCATTTAAAGAGTCTGTAAAACTTTTTGAAAAAAGAGAACCAAATATGACCGCTACGCAAAGAGGTAAAGTCTTAACAATCACTCCACTTTGGGACGAAGTAGTCCCAAGGTCAACTGTTTCTCTGTCTGGGGCAGTAAATAAAACAATTCCTTCCGTAGAACATATGCTAAGTGGGTTACTATGTATAACAATTTTTTCTCCGTTGATATTCAAATTTATACTTAAAAAGTAAAAGTGTTGCGATTACGCCTGAAATAAAGTAAAATGCGCATATGGGTGGAGAACCAAAAAGAAGACATTCAAGAGCACGAAAGGGAAAAAGAAGAGCTAGTATTAGTCTCTCGATTCCTAATGCAATAGTTTGCCCAAATTGCGGGATTATGACTATGTCTCACGCGGTTTGCAAAAAGTGTGGGTTTTATAGAGGAAAAGATGTTTTAAGTCTTAAAAAGACCCAAGAAGTTAACTCATAATGAAAACGGCGTTAGACCCGAGGCACAAAAAAAGACAAAAGATCGTAGAAGACCTCTTTAAAGTAGATTTCCACAAACAACCTATTGGAGTAGACTCATCCATAGTGGTAACTAATTTTGGTCTCATAGATGAAAGAATAAAAAACGCCGCGCCTGAATTTCCGGTTGATAAAATCAATAAAGTTGATCTAGCAATTCTTCGTCTTGCGGTATATGAGCTATTGGTCTCAAAAAAAGAACCGCCAAAGGTTATAGTAGATGAGGCAATAGAACTTGCTAAAGAATATGGGGGAGAAAGCAGTCCTGCGTTTATAAACGGAGCACTCGGAAAGGTCATAAACAATGACGAAACTACCAAAAATTAAAAACAACAAACTCCTAGAAGAAGCTTTAACTCATAGGTCATATCTTAACGAAGTTAAAGAAAAAACACCTTCAAATGAGAGGATGGAGTTTTTAGGAGACAGCATACTCTCTTTCGTAGTGTCAGATTATCTCTTTAATAAATACCCTGATTTTAACGAAGGAAAACTTACGAACTTAAGATCACTATTAGTAAACACTAAAATGCTTGCCGATCTTGCTAAAGAATGTGATTTGGGATCCCTCTTAAGGCTTTCAAAAGGAGAAGAAGAGTCAGGCGGACGGAATAATCCAAGTCTTCTAGCCGATACATTTGAGGCATTTATTGGTGCTATATTTCTTGACCAGGGAATTGAAGCAGCTGAAAAATTTATAAACCTGACAGTAATTCCAAGAGCTGAAGAATTTATTCAAAAAAACTTACTTAAAGATCCAAAAAGCAGGCTCCAAGAATATGTTCAATCCAAACGTCAAACTTCTCCTCTATATAGAGTCACTGAGGAAGAAGGACCTGCTCATGCAAAAACATTTACAATTGGAGTTTATGTAGACGAAAAATTGCTTGGGAAAGGAACGGGGCACTCCAAGCAAGAAGCAGAAGAAAGCGCTGCGGAAGACGCACTTAGATCAATTAAATAGCCCTTCACTTGAGCAAAGCCAAAAATAATGATACAATATTCCCCATGTCAGTCGTAATAAGACTTGCCCGTGTGGGTAAAAAGGGCGAGCGAAAATTTAGGATAGTTGTCAAAGAAAAAAGATCCAGACGCGACGGTGATTCTGTCGAGACTTTGGGATCTTTTGAAAAAGGACAAACTCCTTCTCAAAACCTTAATAAAGAGCGCTATAAGTATTGGCTCTCGGTTGGCGCGCGGCCTAGCGAAACAGTGGCTAAGATTTTTGAAAAATGAAAGATATTTTAACCTTCATTGTCTCCGGAATAGTTGATAAATCAGAGAGTGTAGAAATAACAGAAGAAGAAAATCAAGGCATAGTTAACCTTACTGTTAAAGTTGACCCTGATGACATGGGAAAAATCATTGGAAAAGAAGGGAAAGTTATAAAGGCTATTAGAAATCTCATGAGAATTCCCGGAGTGCTTCAGGGAAAAAAGATTTACATAACTCTTGCAGAAGCTTAAAATCCTCAAGCCTCAAACTATATGAAAGTATCAATTCTTACACTCTTTCCAAAGATGTTTGAAGGTCCATTTGACCTATCAATAATCCAGCGTGCGAAAGAAAAAAAACTTATTGAAATAAATTTTGTTGACATTCGTGATTTCGGAATAGGAAAACACAAAACTGTTGACGATAAACCCTATGGTGGGGGAATAGGGATGATTTTAAAGGTTGATGTGCTAAAAAATGCACTCGATTCAGTGACTGAAAAAAAACTTAAAAAAAATGAACAAAAAATAATTTTACTTAGCGCAACGGGGGAAATTTATAACCAAACTAAAGCCCGCGATTTTTCAAAACTTAAACACCTTATTATTATTTGCGGCCACTATGAAGGCGTAGACGAAAGAATTAAAGATTTTATCGATGAAGAAATATCAATTGGAGATTTTGTTTTAACGGGTGGTGAAATTCCTGCAATGCTTATTATAGACAGTGTTGGAAGACTGGTAAAGGGCGTCTTGAAGAAAGGCGCAACTGAAAATGAATCTTTTTCAGAGGCAAATATGCATCTTGAGCATGCCCAGTTCACTAGGCCTTATGATTTCAAAGGCTTGAAAGTCCCCGCAATTCTTCTTTCAGGAAATCATGAAGATATTGATGCATGGAAGAAGAAAACATCTCTTGAAAAAACAAAAAATCTAAGGATAGATCTACTTAAAAAGGGGACTCATTAAGCTCTCCCGAATCTGAGGAATCAGGAGTTAAATTAAGAATATCTCCTCCTATTGCTTCATTCCATGATGTTATTTCTTCGAGAGCTGTTCTTTCGATATCCGTTGAAGATCTTACCGTTGTCCGATCATCTAATGTCCCTGTTACAAAAGGGCTATAGAAGAACCTAATGAGAATCGTAGAGATTCCTCCCGCGCTTGCTATACCATCAACTGATGAAATTGGGTATGTTTTATAAATTTGATCTGCAAAATCTACCGCCTGCTCCAACTCTCCAACTATATTTACGTTAAAAGAAATAGCCTGACGGGATGATTCCGGCTCAATTGATGTTATCTCTTGAAAGTTATAACTTTCTATCTGAATATTTGAGAGACTTGCGGCTGTATAGATAGCTAGCAAAGCTTCTTCTAACGGTTTCCTCTCCGGTAGAGTTCTTGCCACTAATTGAACTTCCGAATTAATCAATTCGATGTTTGCTGTAGAAAGTATTTTTTCAGATTCCTTAATCTTGTTAAGAATTTTTGTTTCTGCATCCACCGCATTTTTCCTGGATGGGAAAGACAATAACTGTGGAATTATAAATATCAAAAAAAGTAAAACAGATATTGATATTGCAAATATTGGAACAATGAGATCTTTATTCTCGTAATAAAGACCTATTAACGTTTCCTTATCGAGTTTAATATTTTTTTTCATATTATTTAATAATTGCTACCTCCATTAAGTAACTTGTCCCATCATAAGAAAAAGAGTTAATATTTATGCTTGATATTGACTTAGATTGAATCAACTTTAAGAGATTATTCAAAAATTCATTTAGAGATAACAGGGAGCGGGATGAAAGCTTTACTGTTGTTCCATTCGCATCTAGAGAGAACTCATCCATTACCAAGGACCCTGTTTGCCCCTTAACTATCTCCCTTACTAAACCGGTGTTTTTTGGTCTATCTGAAAGAACCTGGGATATTTCACTAAGTCTCGAATTCAAAAGGATAATTTTTAGGGCAGTTTCATCGTAAATTGAGATTTTTTTTATTAAATCTTGCTGCTGTTTCCTTACATAGTTAACAGAAAATCTATAGTTAATTAAAAAAATTAAAAGCGAGGCAAAACCAACTAAAAAAAGCAGGATGAAGGAATAATTTTTTAGCTTTTTTTGCCTTGACGTTTTTGAGTCTTCAAGACTTGTCCTTGAGATTAAATTTATATTAGCGCTCATAAGCTCTCAAACTAAGCCCTACGGCAATGGAGTAATCTGGGGCATTGTTCATTATTTCCTTAGGTACAATATTTTCACCTAAGAATTTCCAAGGATTAGCGATTACTGTCTCTATTCCAGAACTGTTTGCAAAATACATATCAATGCCGGGTATTTTTGCTGTTTCACCTGACAGAAGAATTTGTTCGATCTTACTGTCTTTATATTTTTGAGAATAATATATTACGGCTTTTTTTACTTCTGAAAGAATAGATGAAAGAATTGGCTCCGTAGACTTTCCTATTCTTTGCCCTAAAGGACTATTGGATATACCGTATGTCTTTTGATATTCCTGAGCTTGAGCATAAGACAATCCAAAATCTGTAGATATAGCACGGTTTATCGCCGCACCCCCTAAGGGAATCGAGTAAGTAAAAACAAGATTACTCCCAATGACAATTGCCAGAGACGTACTTATGGTTCCAATATTTATAATAATTGTTGGAGTGATTGAATTTGGAGGTAAAAAGCTGGTTAACGCTCTAACCGTTGCCAACATCTCTGTTTCCATACTGCTTATCGTAAGCCCCGCTAGAGATATAACTTTTTGATATTTTTTTACCACTATGCTTGGTGCTCCAACCATCAAAACTAACATTTTCTCATTCGCTTGTACTTTTCTATTAATAACATTCCACGATAAAGATACATTCGATAGGGGGATTGGAATATATTGCTCAGCTTCCCAATATATAGCTGATGCTAACTCTCTGTCTGATAAGTAAGGCATATCGACTACTTTTGTATATGCTTGGTTTTCAGGAAGAGCTATATTCACTCTTTTGGTAGAAATCCTAGCCTCTGCTAAGGTCTTTTTTATCGTTTGGGCCATTTCCTCCTCATCCACCGGGGACTCGGAAAGCATTCCTTTTGGGGGAGTAGGCGATACTATACAAGCGTTGAGCTTGAATCCATTCTTATCAGGAGTAAGCTCCACAGCCTTTATAGTAGATACTCCTATATCTAAACCGAATGATTTGTTGTTCATAAAGGAAGGAACAAATTGTATGGGAAAAATTCAATAGGAATCCGTGGATATCCCTGATAGACTCTGATTTTTCGCGAAGTGTTTCCTGAAGTTCCCACAGAATCAATTGTATTACCCTGCGCCGGGAGGGAAGTGGCCCCTGAGGCCACTGTTACGACTGTAGTATTGGCATAAACAGGTATTACCCTTGCTATGTAACCATTCGTGATTGGAATTGTAAAACCTTGATCATAGGTTTTACCACTTACGGCCCCGGAGCCTAATGTTGGAGCAGTAAACCCATCTGCCCGACCAGCGCATGAAGAACCATAAGCGTAACGGGTAAGAGTAGGGTTGTTTCTGTCTGTTCCGCTAATTACAGCAACTTCGATCGCAGCGTTCTGGGTACAGCTTGCAGAGTTGTTTGTCCAGCGTATAGTAAGATTTCCTGACCACTGGCCGCCTGAGAAATCTGAAACAGACAGCCATACATCTGCTCCTTCATCTTTGTATACCGTACCTCCATCGTTTAGCCTTACTGTGTTATTCCTAACCTCAGTCACAGTCGCTGTAAAATCAGCATCATTCGAAAGACTTCCTGTGCTTGTGCCTACCGTTGCGTCGCTAAGAAGCTTCTCTATCCCTGCTTCAGCGGCTGACAAGGCTTTTTGGGAATTAGCTTCTTCAGTCGATACTTTTGTATTAGTTATGCTTCTGGAAACTGCAGAAAGTCCTACAGTCAATGAAACAACAGCCGCTAAAACTACTATGAGAAGTATTTGACCATCCTGACGCTGTGATAAGAACTTGGCAATACCTTTCATCAAGAAAATACCCATACTTTAAGACTAACAATGTTCGCAATTACTGTCAAGGCATATTCCGAATGAAATAGGCCGAGACCCGCCGACAATCGCTCCGTGAGCCACGCTACGAATAGTAGGTAAGGTGAACGTTAAGATATGGCTGGGTCAACAGTATTACTTATTTCTCATTTTAACGCTCGTTGAAAAACGGATTTGAGCGCGTTTCTCAGTAAGACCTGTAGGATTGGGGTCAGTACCATAAGTAAGATCAAAACTTAATCCTATCACTGGAGAAACATCTTGGCTGTCTTGTGTGCAAGTAAGACTACATGTACCCGTAACTACGGTTACCCTATTCGAATCAAATAGTGACTCGTCATCTATGGTGAGTCCTTCATCGCTACAAGATAGTGTCTTTTCCGCGCCTGCTGAAAATATTTTTAAAAAGTTAAATCTAGTATCCGGAGAACCAGGCACAGGACAGGACTTAACAAATGAAGAGTCTATTTTCTGATCACTTACGCCTTCAAAACTTTCGGCGAATTGTATCATTCTTCCTACTTTGCTTATCGCGCCATTACCGTTCTGCCTAACAATATCCAAAGATGTTGTTTTACTGCTAGTTCTAAATGAAGAAGCGAGTATAGCTACTACAATTGTGGTAGTAGTAATTATTATAGACGTCGCTACTAAAATTTCGATTAGACTAAATCCTAAATGACGCTTCGTATTCATCTTATTTTATTCAAATCCACAAAACACGAATTAAGTTCAACCTTATGACAAATTTCCCCTCCCGTGCACCTTGAATCTGTCCAAGCTACGGTTGATGCAACAAAAACTGAGGACACCCCATCATCTACCTGACATGACTCGCCAGGCACATCTTCACGGCCATCTTCACCCGATGAATTAATATATACTGACCTAAAGAAAACCCCTCCTATATTTACATCGCATCCTGAAGCACTTTCGGGAGTTGTAATGGTTGTTTCCCCTTCGCCTAAGCAGTATGATCTGTCACCAAGCGCGGAAAGAGAAGCGAAGCTATTTTCCTTCATGTTTCTGGCAATATCCAAACCCTGCTGGGCATAGTTGGAAGCAAGATTTTGGTTCCTCGTAAAATTTGACTGACTAATTGAATTAGTAAGAGCTACTACTATTCCCGTAACTACTATTCCTGTAATCGCTATTGCTAAAACAGCTTCTATTAAAACGTCTCCTTTTCTTTGTCTTAATAAATTTCTGTGATTTTTCATTCAATCCTTCCTATCGGATGAACTGTTATAGTTTTCGTATCTGACCCATTTGTTAATTGTATTGTACCCGGAGATCCGGGATTAACACTATTACTAAATTCCCCTGTAAGTACTAGGAATAGAAAAGACGGGGGATTGGCAGTTAATGTAACTTCTGATGGCAAAGTTTTACTTTTCGTTACATATGTAGTTTGAACTCCCGCAAGATCACAAACCTCTCGGAGGGTATAGGTCGTTGAAGTAAGATCAATTCTATGCCCTACTAAGGTATAAGTTTGACGGCATTTGTTTATTGTCTGAGAGAGAGCGCTTGCCCTTGCTTCATTAAGAGTGTTCCTAAGGTCTTCATAAGAAGTGTTTATCCTTTGCTGTTTATTAAATCTTATAAAAGCTACGTATGAAGCGCTCGAAATTATAAGTATTATAACCATGACAATTAAAATCTCGATTAGAGTAAATCCAGCACCATTTTTAGTGAGTCCAATCCTTTTTTTTAATTCTTTCATTAAATGGTGCTGGATAAAACCTTTATTTTTCATTAAGGATTATAAACAGTATAAACCCAGCGCGATGGACAGGTTGGGTGACTTGCTCCATCCGGATCATCATTGTTCTCAAGGCAAACTGCCATTCCATATCCCCCTGAAGCATTAACATCATACCAATAAGCACCATCGCTTTTAGGATCTGTAGGAACTTTTTGCATATAAGTTATAGTCGATCCCGTACAAGTGCTTGTTAGTCCTGAGCCTGAAGGAGCAATTATGTTTCCAGTATCCGATGGGTAATTCCCACAATCTGCCCTATAAAGCTCTAAAGCAGAGCGGATTTGCTGAAAATCAGATTTTCTATGCCCATCCCTGGCCCTACTTAACTGCTTAGCAGGATTTATATAGATAATAAATGCAGCAGCTAGAATTCCGATAAGTCCTATAACTATCAAAATTTCCACCAGGGTAAATCCTAAATTTCCGGAAAATTTGATTCTACCTAGATTAGAGCCAAAAAATATTGAGCTATCTGTTCTGAAAAAAATAGGCTTATTAGAAAACCTACGACTAAAAATGGGCCGAAAGGAACCGCGGTTTTTAGGTTTTTTTTCTTCCATATAATTAGTATGAATCCTATAATCCCACCTGTCAAGAATGCTATATATAAAGCTAGAATGGTTCCTGAAATACCTAAAGTCAGTCCCAGAACAAATGAAAATTTTACGTCTCCTAAGCCCATTCCTTTTCCCCGTGTCAATAAAAAAATAAGGAGAAAAAAAATAAATGAACCAACCGCAGATAATAGATGTTCGGGCAGGGAAGTGATGTCTTGAAACAAAAGCCATAAAAAAACTGTGAATACCAATGGAAAGGTTACCTTATCTAATATAATCCCGTATTTTAGATCTGTAAAAAAAACAACCACCAAACTCGAAACAATTGTTAGATAATAAATACTAGATATTAGGTAATTAGTAGATAGGTTAGTAATTGGTAAATAGTAAATGGTAAATACAAACAGTACGCCGGTTAAAAACTCTACAAGCGGATATTGGTAGGAAAGGTGTGACCTGCAATATTTACATTTTCCTTTTAGCAAGAAGAAAGAGAGCAGTGGAATAAGATCCGCCCATGATAAAGTTTTTTTACAATTGTCGCAATGTGATCTGCCGTTTATACTTTCATTTTTTGGCAAACGGTCAATTAAAACATTTAGGAAAGAGCCTATGGAAATTCCTAAAATAAATAGAAATACAAATACCATTTAAGCTAATTATAGTAGAAATGAGAACAGAGAAGTAAGATCTAAATCTATTGGTCTATGTAGGTGTATGAACCGTTAATTGTTGGTTCTCCGTTATTGCAGATTAAACTAGCTCCGCCTTTAGTACTCTGGTATACATACCAAGGCACTGCTGGTGCAGTACAGCCTGCTTTAGTGGCTTCAACGCTTGCCTCTAGTTTTGTGAATATTATAAAGTTACCGGTTCCCAAAGCAGCTGAATCTTCCTTATAGCAAATGCTATTTTGCTGACCAGCGCTTCCAGATCCGCCGGGAGACGTACAGGTAATTGCTATACCGCTTCCGTTTGGAACTGAAACTATTACCCCATCATTTACGAGTGTCTGTAGCCATGTAGCGCTAGCTGCTGGATAAATCTGGGCTATTGTATAATTGCTTTGCAATTGCCTTCCTATTGTTGAGATTGCCTGTTTTAGCCCAGCATCCCTTGCTCTTCTGAATTGCTCTAAAGGATTAAGCGCTATTAAAACTGCTGCTGCTAAAACACCTACGACAGCAATTACTATAAGAAGTTCGATGAGAGTAAAACCTTTAGGGGATTCGGAAGATTTTGAAGAACCAAATAACTTTTTTATAAATTCGAGCAGTTTTTTCATTCCTAACTTAGTATATACAGATAAAATTTTCATTGTCAAGGGGCGTTTTCTTGCTTGCCCTCCTTAAATCGCACCGTGAGTCGCGCTACGAATAGTAGGTAAGACGAACGGAAAGATTGGGAGGGTCAATACCCTCTTTATTCACAATTTTTATTTAATGGCTGAGAGCAGATTGTAGATGGGACTTATTACCGAGAAGACTAAAAATCCTACCCCAACACCCAAGACTAGCATTATAAACGGCTCCATTGCAGTAGTAAGAGTTTTTATTGACTGGTTAACTTCTTCTTCAAAATATTCAGATGCCTTCATTAAATTCTCATCCATTTTTCCTGTTTCCTCACCTACTTTTATTAATTGGACAAGGAGGGGAGG
>AMFJ01000659.1_pt1 | contig 12726 bp, 11 predicted proteins | sample 427208 | NCBI WGS metagenome assembly AMFJ01 (sample SAMN02954298, study PRJNA114691) | groundwater metagenome | biome: aquatic; feature: subsurface aquifer; material: sediment; isolation source: subsurface aquifer sediment | place: USA: Rifle, CO | collected 2008-08
TTTCTCCTTACCTTAAAAAAATCATCTTCAGTTTTCTTATACCATTTAAAGGATAATGGGTATCATTTTGAAGATAAATCCCAAGTTACATCGTAGTAGTCATTTCAAACTTTATTCCAAGCGTGACTTATCCAGTTGGAATTTCAGACATTCGCTTCTCATGTTTCAATTACAGTATCCTCAATTCATGCAAAATAAAGCATATAAAAAAACAAATGAGCATATCAGTCACAAACAGCAATTTTATTTTTGAAAGCTCATATTCAAGAAAATACCTCAGAATCAACATTATCTTGAAAATAATCTTTGCTATATTTTCAGTCTATGTAATCCTGACTAAAGCTATCATATTTTATATTTCAAGTTATCCAAGAATAAATGGATGAGATTTTTTCATCTTTTGATTGACTGTCTGAAACAAGTGATAATGTTATATTTTTGATATAATTTAAATATAGTTCAATGTCATCATCTTTGTAATTATATATATCCCCTCAAATATATTCCAAAAACCTATCCTTATTCCCTATTCAATCAAGCAAACTTGAATCAAATAATTTCCTTTTTTCATATTCTAAGACCAATTGATAGGTTCAATTTTTATCTATTAATAAATAATTTTGTAAATTGGCATCCTTAGATGGAAATTGACTTAAATATATTCCATCAGAAGGAACCTGAAAATATTTATATTTATAAAGTAAATAAGCTTGATATTCATTTTCGTTCTTGTCAAAAAATACAGGATTATCTCATTTCCCGAAAAATTTAACTTTACTTTTAAGATCATCAATGTTAAGCTTTTTTTCTGTTGCAAATCATCATTTTGAAATATAATATTTATCAGATTTCTTGTATAATATTTCATTCCCAATAGTTGGAATTGAAATATAAACTTCAGCAGGATTATTAAAATCAACAGGATAATATTTTTCAAAATCCAAAGCAAATTTACTTCAATTTTCTATATACTCATATTTATCATTAACTTCTCTGTACTCTTTGGTTTTTGATTTGATTTGTGATAAATAATCTGTTTTGTTATCAATGGTATTTGAAATATTTACAACAGGGGTACTTGTTTGCTTGTCGAATGTTTGAATCTTATAAAAAAGATAATAATAAATTTCTTTTTTATTTTGTTTTAATGAATTCGGATTTACTTTTTTTAGTGCTTTTGTATATTTTTCAGCAATTTGAGAAGATTTGATTTTCTTTGAAACAAAAATATCAACTTTACTTTTTGAAATTGAGCTTATACTTAGCGATGATCAATTAAGATTATATTCATATGCGAATGCATTTTGACTTATTCAAATGATTCAAAAGAATAATATGATGAATATTTGTATTTTTTTAAGGTATTGCATAGGAATGTTTTTTATAAATATCTTACAAATATTAATTTAATTTTTTTTAAAATCAAATCATAAAATTAAGATGTATTTATATAAATAATTGAAAAACTCTAAAAAATAATATAATAGTAAGATAAAATTTATAAAAAATTATGAATATTCTTAGTCAATTTTTCATATATCCTGAATTCTTTTTTTTACTTATATTAATTCCGATATTTATATATTTTGAGCTTAAGAAAAAAAAATATTTCATCAGATGGAAAAATACGGATTTACTTAAAAGAATTTATAGTAAGCCTAATTTTATCGGAATAATCAATTTTACACTGAAAATAGGTATAATTTTTATATTTATAGCTATCATTGCATGACCTTGATCTTACAATGTCCAAAAAGAAGAATCAAAAAATTGAATAGATATAGTACTCATATTGGATATATCAAAATCAATGTTAGCTGAAGATATCAAGCCAAGCAGGATTGAGGTTGCAAAAAAAATAATAATTGATTTTATTTCAAAATTTCAACAAGATAGGATTTGAATGACAATATTTGCCTGAAAACCTTTTGTTTCAATTCCTTTAACATTTGATTATTCAGCAATAAAAACTATCGTAAAATCTTTGACAACCGACACAATCAATCAAAATGTACCATGATTAAGCTGAACAGCAATTTGAGATTGAATAATCTTAGCGAGTGATAGTTTGACTAAAGCTGGCTCAGGCAAAAATAGAAGTAAAGTCATAATACTAGTAACGGATTGAGAGGCAAATATGTGAATCGATCCAAAATTAGCTTCGAAATACGCTGCAGATAAAAACATAAAGATATATGCGGTTTGAATTTGAGATATAAATTGAACTGAGCTTTATATTACAGATGAATTCTGAAACAAACAATATTTTCTTGATAATACATGAAAACCTATAAATGCGACTCTTGACATCAAAACACTTGATTTCATAACTAAAACAACTTGATGAAAATATTATCTTGCAAATAATGAGGAATCTTTAAAAGATATTTTCACAGATCTTTGAAATCTGAATAAAACAGAAATCAAAGATAAAATAGTAAGAAATTTTGATTATGATATTGAGGAATATCTGAATGTTTTAGTTTTATTGTTGATACTTCTTTTGATATTAAATATTAAATATAAATTTGAATAAATGGAGATCATCAATTTTAAATTATTTTTAGCTATAGCTTCCATAATGCTATCATTATGGCTTTTTTACATAAATTTTAAATGATTGAAATTGAATGTCTATTCTTATAACTATGTAATTTCAAGAAAAAACCAAATAATAAAATTAGTTTTATATATGTTTTCAATTGTTTTATTGCTCATGGTCTTTATGTGAATTGAATTGTGATATTATGGATATAATAAATCTTCTGTGTCTTCGAATATAATATTTACCTTGGATGTTTCAAAAAGCATGGATACTATTGACATTATTTTTGAAAATAAACCATATAGCAGACTTGAATATTCAAAAAATATAATAAAAGACTATATTAGAAAAAATCCACAAAATTCTTATTCTCTTATTATTTTTGCTTGAGAATGACAAATAATTTCTCCCTTAACAAACGATATTGATATCTTTCTGACATTTCTTGAAAATATCAATTCCAATACTATTTCAAAGTGATGATCCAATTTTAATAAAGTTATTGACATCATTAATAACAATATATGAAAAAATGAACATAAGAATGCTATATTTTTAAGTGATTGATGAGATTCTGAAGACAAAATAAATCTTCCATTACTTAATTTCAATGAAAATAATACAAAAATATTTACCATTTGAATCTGAAGTGCCAAGTGAGATAGAATTCCCATTTGAAAAGATTTCACATGAAAAAGAACCTATAAAAAATATAACTGAGAGTATATTATAACAAAATTAAATGATTCAAATCTTAGAGAATTATCGAATGCGTGAAATTGAATTTATATAGATTGACTTGATAAGAAAAATTTAAATAAATTAGACAAAAAAATGATCAATTCATCTGAAAATGAATTACAAAATATAAAAGAGAACAATAATAGATATGTGATATTATTTTCTTTTGTATTGCTAATTTCTTGATACTTAATACCTTACAGATATTTGAAATGAGAAAAATAAAATACATTGTTTATATTCTGATATTGTCGATTTTAGTCAGTATCTCTTTTAATTTCTGAAAATTTTTGGAAAGCTTCTTTATTTTGGCATGAAATATTGAGTATAAATTTAACAATTTTGATAATTCATTATCTTTATATAATAAGGATTTGAAATTATCAGACATAAGATATTATAATAAAGGTAATGCTTTTTATAAAAAATGAGATTATTTAAATTCAATATTAGAATATTCAAAAATTAATTCATCGACTTGAGAACTAGGATTCTATAAGATGCATAATTTGTGAAATTCATACTACAGACTTTGAGAGAAAGAAAAAAATGATGAAAAAAAGAACCTGTTATGGATGAATTCAATTTATTCATATAAAGAAGCACTAGATATAAAAATTCAAAAAGATAAAGATGAGACAATGCAGAATTATTTATTTGTATTAAATAAAATCAAAAAGCAGGAAGAAAAAAATAAGCAAAACCCGAATAAGGAAAATTGAGAAAAAGAAAAATCCAACCCAGATAAAAGCGAAAGTTCATGACCATGATGAAAAATTTGGACTAATCAATCTCCATGATTCGTGAATTTCTGAGATCAAAAAGAAATATGACTTACTGAAAATGAAGCAAAAGAACTAGAGAAATACTCCAAGGAATTAAAAGATTTCCAAAAAGAAAACCAAAATTTAATTCAGAATGAAACAAAAAAACCTGACACAATTCAGGATGTCATAGGTAAATTCTTTTGATGAAATCCACAATTCAGCGATATGATATCGAATGAGACCTGAAAAGATTGGTAATTAATTCTTTTTATAAAGATATATCCTATCTTTTCATTCTGAATTTTTTAAGGTTTCAAATGGTAAATGTTTTTTGAATTTAAATGTATTTGAAATAACTATTGTATCACTGCCTATTTGAGAAAATAATTTTTCTTCGATTTCTTCCATTAAATTGGTTAATAAATATGTATAAACATAATCAAATTGAGATAAATCAGCTTTCAAAAAATTCTTATTGAAAAGCTGTATTTTTTTATAACCTCAAAGCTTATTAATAATTTTTCAAAAAGTCACAGCATATGAATTTATGTCATATCAGACAATTAAAGATAATTTGAATTGTCTCTCCATCAACCTTAAAACTTTTCAATCTCAACATCATAGATCAATAAATTTTTTTCATGGACTTAATTTCAACTGATTTTTGAGTATATTTAAATCAGCGTTGTAAGTTGGAACATATGGAACTCATTTTCAAAATATTATCGATACAAACCCGCTAAGAAAAAAATAATAGACTATACAGATAATTATAAAGTAAATTCATAGTGCTAAATATAGCATAAGATTCAGTTATTTTTAAAATTTAAATAGATTATAATTAAAATTGTTGATATGTGAAATAAAAACATTTGAACAATTGCTAATTGTATTTAATATATTTTTTTTAAAAAAAGAAAATGTTAAGTACAAAAGAAGCCAAAAATTCACAATATGATAAAGAGGATAGAAATATTGCAATTAATTCTGTTTTAAACAGATTCAACAGATCACTTGTTGTTGCTTGCTCTGTTTTGCTGTTTAATTGATGAGCAGTTGAATGAAAATATGACAATGAAATTAAAACAGAAGAAAAAGAAAATTATATCAAAGTATTAAAAAAGAATACACATTCTTATATAGAGATAGATCAAAATTGAGAATTTATCATTGATTGAGAAATTTACCTGCTAAAATGTAATAATTACTACACTATCAATTTCAATGATCAGATAGAATCATATCTTGCTATTGATGGATTATCAAATGGTATAGTTTTTAAAAAATGAGAGAATTACCATATTTCCTTGAATTTCAAAATAGAAAAGAGTTTAAAGATTGATGATCTTAAAAAAATAACAAAAGACTTTGTTGAAATCGATGATAAAAAAATATTTTTCAGAAACTGAAACTACTATAAATTGAAAATATCTGAATCATATTATCTTGAGTCAAGCAAATCTTTAAATCTAATAGTAGAAAATATTAACCCTAACAAAGAGGTATTATTTAAAAGATGAGATAAATTCTACATTTCATCTTGATGATTTGAAATTGAAGAAAAAATTGATATAGAGGTTTTAAAAAGAAAAGCAAAGATAACTTTGTATTCTCATGATAATTATCATTTTAAAGATTGAAACTGTTATTATATTGATTTAGAGTGATATGAATGTTATCCAATTGAAGATTGAATGTTTTTAAGCAGCTATCCAGAATTGTCGATAGGAAAATCAGTGCTTCTTATAAAAGATTGAAAAAATTATCTCTATGGAAAATATAATGAAATCTATTTATTTAAGGAAAATTTTCTTGATTGAATCAAAAATAAAGATATTTTTATGAAGTATTTATTACAAGATTTAAAAATATATAAAAATGATGATTTCATTAAAATTTTGTCAGAAATAAAAGATTTAAGCATGAAATTATCAAATGAAAAGAAAAACAGTGAAGAAAAAATATTGGAAATATACAATTACATGGTGCAAAACATAAATTATGATATTTTTACGTACGACCACTTTATAAACAAAAAGTACAGCGAAGAATATTTCAAGGAAAACGTAAAATCTGAAGTTTATTCTTGAATATGAACATATAAAAACAAGAATTGAGTCTGTAGTTGAATTTCTGGATTATTTTTCTACATGACATCTTTTGTTTGAATTGAAGATTTGGAAATTGAAAATTGAATCGCTCATAATGGAATAGATTGATGAAAACATGCTTGGAATCGTATTGGAGAAGAATACTATGATGTAACATGGCACATTTCTTCAAAATGAACATTAAAATTCTACAAATACAAAAAAGAGGACTTTTTTAAAAATAGACAATTAGATTTAAGCTAACAATTAGATTTAAGCTAACAATTATATTACCCTAAACCATAGGAAAGAAATCAAAATCAATGAGATAAGTAATATTAAAACAAGAAAAATATTAATATTATTACTAATCTTAACTTTTGACTCTAATTTATTTATATTTGAATTCAACTCATTTTTTTCTTCTTCAACTTTTGAACTTGAACTTTCAAGAAGAAAGGTTGCTTTTTTGTATTCTATAAGAGAAATGGAATTTTTTAATTCTGCTTCAGTATTTCAAAGCCTATATGATAAATCTTGTATTATTTCGTCTTTCTTTTGAATTATAATCTTAGATTCACTGTAAAGATCCTTATAATTAGTTCAAATGTCAGTTTTCACAAAAGTGTTATCTAATTCTTTTGAATTTATGATTTCATATTCCTCCTGAATTCATCAATTTTTCAAAATTTCAACATCTGTATTATGCAAAAAAACCTTTTTTCAAACCTTCTTGCTTCTTAATTTTCATGATCTGATATATCTGTCAATTGTTCTTGTAGACATATTTAGTACTTTTGCGCCTTGTTCCCTATCGATTGAATACATTTTAAAAACATAAAAAATAATGATGGGATATTAATGATTTTTTAAAAATATTCAATTAAATATAAAAAGACTATTTTAAAAAATAGTCTTTTTATTGATTAAATGATTAAATAAACGCGATTACACGGTTGTTTATTTTTTTTATATATCTAAATTAGATACATTTTTTGCTCTGGATTGAATAAATCTTCTTCTTGGTCAAACCTCTTCTCACATAAGAATTTTAAAGATTTCATCAGCCTTTTCAGCATCAGTAATTCAAACTCTGTACATTTTTCTTACATTCGGATCCATTGTTGTTTCCCAAAGTTGCTCAGGATTCATTTCTCAGAGACCTTTATATCTTTGAATTCATTCTGAGGTCACTCAAAATTCTTTTAATATTTGTTCTTTTTCTTCATCAGAATATACATACCACGTTTGTTTTCATTTTGATAGTTTATATAATGGCGGTTGCGCTATGAAGATATTTCCATTATATATCAAATCCTTCAAATATCTATAGAAGAATGTCAAAAGCAAAGTTCTTATATGAGCTCCATCAACATCAGCATCAGTCATTATAACTATTCTGTGATATCTTAATTTATTCAAATCAAATGTATCTCATATTGAAGTACCGATAGCAATAATAAGATTTTTTATTTCTTGGTTTGCAAATATTTTATCCAAACGGGCTTGTTCAGTATTCAATATTTTACCTTTCAAAGGAAGAATAGCTTGAGTTTCTCTGTCTCTTCATTGTTTTGCTGATCATCCCGCAGAATCTCACTCAACTATATACAATTCTGATTTTGCTGGGTCTTTACTTGAACAATCTGCTAATTTTCATGGCAATGTCATTCATTCCAAAGCTCATTTTCTGATTATTGTATCTCTAGCGTTTCTTGCAGCAAGTCTTGCGCGTGATGCTAATAAACTTTTTTCAATGATAAGCTTTGCTGTTTTTGGATTTTCTTCAAAGAATTCATAAAGTCTTTCTCAAACAAGCTTATCAACAATTCATCTAACTTCACTATTTCATAATTTAGATTTTGTTTGTCATTCAAATTGAGGCTCAGGAACCTTGACACTTATCACTGCTGTCATTCATTCTATAACATCTTCATTAGTTAAATTAGTATCTTTCTCTTTCAATATTTCATTTGCTCTTGCATATTTGTTAATCGTTCTTGTAAGAGCTGTCCTGAATCAAACCAAATGAGTACCTCATTCTGGTGTATTGATATTATTTACAAAAGTTACTATTTTATCAGTATAATCATCTTTTTTATATTGCATTGCTATTTCCACAGCAACACTATCCACTGTTTTATCAAGATAAAAAATATCACCGAGCTCATCATAAGATTTATTTAAAAATCTAACATATGATTTAACTCATCATTCAAAATAAAATCTGAATCTATTTCAATCTCTTTCATCAATAAGAGTCATTTCAATTCATTTTGTAAGATAAGCTTGTTGTCTTAATCTTAAAAGAACAGTTTTATAATCAAAATCAAGAACACTAAACATTTCAGGATCAGGATAAAATTTAATCGTGGTTCATGTTCTGTCAGTTTTTCAAATTGGTTTAATTTCATCAGTTGGCACTCATCTTACATATTCTTGATAATAAATTTTTCAGTCTTTATGAACATAGGCTTCAAGTTTTGAAGAAAGCGCATTAACAACAGATGCTCAAACTCAATGAAGTCAACCAGACACTTTATATCAACTTTCTTCTCATCAGAATTTTCACCCAGCATGTAAAACAGTCAAAACTGTTTCTAATGTTGATTTTCATGTTTTTGGATGAACATCAACTGGAATTCATCTTCATTCATCAATAACTTCCATTGATCAATCTTTTCAGATTCTTAAATTGATAGTTTTTCAATAACCAGCCATTGCTTCATCGATTGAATTGTCGACAATTTCCCAAATCAAATGATGTAATCATCTTTCATCTGTTGATCAGATATACATTCATGGTCTTTTTCTGACGGGTTCAAGTCATTCTAATATTTGAATATTCGATGCGTCATAAGAGTCTTCTTTTTTTGGGGCAGTCATAAATATTTCATTAAAAAAACAAAATAATAAAACAATATGAATATTGCTTTAAATATACTTGGATATTACTTATTTTTTGGCGAATGTAAAATGATTTTTTGATTAAATATAGATTATATTTCAAAAAAATTCTCTAAAGTTTGGTTTTCAATTCAATTAAAAAAATCAAATATTTGTTTTTCGATATTATTTAAATTTTTTGTGAATTTACCTCAAATTCTAATATAATTTCATTCTTCATTATAACTTACGTTCATTGGAATAAGTTTAGTCTTTACATCGAAGTCTTCATTTTCAATAATAAAAATTAAAGGAACTTTGGATTCTTGGATTTCTTGTATTGCTCAACTGATTCACTCTGTATTTCTAATAAGAATTCAGGCTCAGCTTTTACTGATATCATTTAAAACACCATCAATTCAATTTATTTTTACTTTGATAGGTCATCAATTATTCAATGAATTATTCAGAGCATTACCTAAAGGCAAAAGATTTATTCTTCTTGTTTGTCTTTGTATTATTGTTTTTTTTGAAAATTTGTTTACTTTAAATTTTATTTCATTTAAAGAAATAAATTCAAACGCACCATATATGATTCATTCACTAATAAAAATTGTTGCCATATGACTACAGCTTATAATCGAACTAGATATATTATTATCAATATCAAAATACAGATTTCATTTTTCAATATCCGAAGATACTAAAGTCAATCAATTCAGTTCGTAACCTATTCAATGAGAAATTATTGAGATCTTTAGGTTAGGATTATTTTTTAAAGTATCAAAAATTTCAGTTAATTCTATATTTTGGCATATATTTATCATATTTTTATTTTTTGTTTTTATTTATTTTATTTTACATTTAAAAAATACTATTAATAAAATAGTATTTTTTTAAGAAAAAGTCAAGTATTTAAGTTAAATAATTTATTTTTCATGTAGATTTGATCAAGCATCCTCTGAAATTCATTTCAAAATTTCCAATTCATCTTGATTTAAAAGTTTTTTTATTTGAATTATTAATTCAATTGTTTTCATATCACTATCCATGTTTGCTTGATTGTAATCAATTATGAGATTCATTATCATATCTTCATTTAAATTATCTCATCATTTTTCATTTCTTTCTTCCAATCTCTTCATTAAAGAATCTAAATCATCATAGTAATCCTTAATTTCAGGAAAAACCAAATTTCAATCCTCTTGAGGAAAATGAAATTCATCTCAATACTCAACTTCTCAATCTAAAACACTTTTTACACCAGTAGAACCTATTTTCACCAATTCATCTGCTTTTCATTCAATCAATCAAAAAAATTTTCGATAAGCACAAAGATAAGTATGTGTCATATTTTCATCAAATCATTGTTTCATATTTTTATTTAAAATCCGAACTGACAACAGTTCTCAGTTTTTTAAATTCGTCAATTCATTAAAGAAAAAATTATCAAAAACTTCTGATTGTCATAATTCATCTCTAAAATCCTTTTTTAAGCTTGATATTATTAAAATGAAATCATTTATGATCTCTTGATATTTGCTTCAGAAAATCTTTAATTCATGAAATAGAAAAGTGTTTTTTTGAGATTCTGACATTTTTAAAGTCAATTCATAAATATTATTCAAAAGTTTTACAATAGAATCCTTGAATTCAGGAGTTATTTCAAATTTCTCGGTTGTTTTTAATATTTCTGACATAATAAAAAATTAGCAAGTATTTTTTATAAAATACTTGCTAATTCATTTTTGTCAAAAAATATTTCATTAAAAGAAGTCCTTTAAAGTTATGATTTCCAATGCCGGTATTTCTTTATCATCTTTTTGGATATCAGTGATTACGATAACTTTGCTATCTTTGGATAATTTATTGCTATTGAGTAAAAATTCAATTGAATGCATAACATTTTCTTTTTGGATATTTGACCAATTTTCAAGCATGAATGCTCTTATTCAAAATAAAATGTTCATGTATTTTAATGAATGTTCATTTCCTGTAAAAGCGAATACATCCTTACTTGGTCTATAAGCTCAAGCAAGACGAGCCAAAAGTCATGTTTTAGTAAAAATAAGAATCGCGTCAACATTCATTTCATCTGCCATAAATAATGCACTTCTTATTAATTGCTTTTTTTCAATATCCCTATCATTTAATCAATCATTTTTAAAGTCCTGATGTTTGTATGTCATTTGTTTTTCAGCTTCCACGATAACATTTTTCATCATTGTAACAGCCTCAATAGGATATTTTCATATTGCTGTTTCACCTGAAAGCATAAGACAATCAGCTTTTTGCATTACAGAATTGAAAATATCTGATATCTCGGCTCTTGTTGGAAAAGGGTTTTCCATCATTGATTCTATAAGTTGAGTTGCGACGATAACGAATTTTCAAGATTCCAAACATTTTTTAACCATCTGTCTTTGATAAACAGGAAGAGATTCAATAGGCACTTCTATTCACAAGTCTCATCTAGCTACCATTATTCAATCAGAAACCTCTATGATTTCATCCAAATTATCTATTCATTCTTGATTTTCTATTTTTGAAATTATTTTTATATGTGATCAATTATTGTCATTTAGAAATTTTCTAAGCTCCATTACATTATCTTTACTTCTGACAAAACTTTGTGCTATGAAATCAAAATCATTTTCTATTCAAAAAAGTACATCCTGCTTATCTTTATCGGTTATTCAAGGTAATCTAAGACTTTTCCCAGGAAGATTTATATGTCTTCTTGATCAAATAAGACAATCGGAACCTGCTTCAACAGTTATGAAATCTTTATTCTTCTTTATAACACTTACCCTTAATAATCAAGAATCTATTTCGATATCATCACCTATTTCCAAATCTTCAATCAAATATTCATAATCACAAAACAAAGAATTTTCTTTATTTTTAACTTTTTCCAAATCAACATAAATATCAAATAAATCTCACTTTTTGAATAAAATCTTTTCTCAAAGATCTCCTGTTCTAATTTCTGGTCATTTTGTATCAAGCAAACAACTTAACTTTGTTTTTCATCCGGCATTCAACCTATCTATCTTATTTTTGTTTTCTTTTGCATTATCATAAACTGCATGGGAAAAATTAAATCTGATGATATTTATTCAGGCTTCAAATAAAGCTACCAATTTTTCTTCACTTTGCGAAGCTGGTCATAAAGTTGCTATTATTTTAGTTTTTTTCATTCTAGATATGTTTACGGATTAAAGAAATTGTATTTTATATAAGTTTTTTTGAATGCAAATTTTTTTTTATTTTTCCGATAACATACAATATATTTATAAAAAACATAACTTCAATGTCAATTCAAAGTAATTATTTTTAATTGATTTTAAGTTTAAATTAAATATTATAAACAATATTATAAATAAAGCTAAAATATTATGGCAATAAGAAAAAAATATTGAAGTGCTGTTAATTTCTATGTTACTGAATGACAAAAGAAAAAAATCGAATATATCTTAGAGCAAAAATGACAGAATCTTACAGATTTTTTAAGATGACATATCCAGACTACAATAGAAAAATATGAGGATAAAAATTGAGTTATAAACATTTATCAGACATATATAGCTTAAGAATAAATGAGATCTCTAGCTAACTCTCTGTCATTCCGAGCGAAGCGTGGAATCCCTTTGTTGATAAGACAATTTAGCTAACTAACTATCAAGGGATTTCTCCA
>AMFJ01036136.1_pt1 | contig 12708 bp, 10 predicted proteins | sample 427208 | NCBI WGS metagenome assembly AMFJ01 (sample SAMN02954298, study PRJNA114691) | groundwater metagenome | biome: aquatic; feature: subsurface aquifer; material: sediment; isolation source: subsurface aquifer sediment | place: USA: Rifle, CO | collected 2008-08
ATGCATCAAGTAACAGTTCATTAGAACAATTATTCACTTATGATGTAATAGCTAATGCATGAGACACAACAGCACCAGTAATTAGTGGTATGAGTTTGGATAAACCAAGTTATAGATTGACTCAGGATCCAAATGTTGTGATCACTATCAATGAAGATAATACTGCTTCGACAGTTACAGCAAATTGAAATGCTGCGACAGAAAGTTCAAGTGGAGTATGGACATATACTTTTGCTCAATGAGGAGTGGTTGGAATTTATAGTATTATAGTCCAAGCTACTGATGGTTCATGAAATGTTTCTGCCTATACTATAAATTATAGCGTAGTTACAGATGATGCCACAGATACCACAGCACCAGTAATTAGCAGTATGAGTTTGGATAAACCAAGCTATAGACTGACTCAGGATCCAAATGTCATTATTACTATCAATGAAGATAATACTGCTTCGACAGTTACAGCAAATTGAAATGCTGCGACAGAAAGTTCAAGTGGAGTATGGACATATACTTTTGCTCAATGAGGAGTGATTGGAACCTATAGTATCATAGTCCAAGCTACCGATGGTTCATGAAATATCACTACTCAGACTATAACCTATACTGTGGTCGCTAATACCGATACAACAGCGCCAACATTGACCTTTAATCCAACAAGTTTGAGTGCACAATACACACAAAGTGCGATAGCTGCTGCAAGTTTGACAGTAACAGCAAATGAAGGTGGAACCTTATATGTCAATGGAGTGAGTCAGTGAGCAATCGCTTCATGAGCAGTCACGACAATTACATTATGAACTGGAGTCGGATCTTACAGCTATAATGTAAAAGTAATAGATGCATCAAGCAATGAATCGTTGGAACAATCATTTACTTATGAGGTAGTTGCTAATGCATGAGATACGACAGCACCAACATTGATCTTCAATCCAACAAGTTTAAATGCACAATACACACAATCAGCAATAGCTGCTGCAAGTTTGACAGTGACAGCAAACGAAACTGGGACATTGTATATCAATGGAGTGAGTCAGTGAGCAATCGCTTCATGAGCAGTCACGACAATTACATTATGAACTTGATTGTGAGCATATAATTATCTTGTAAAAGTAGTGGATTGAAGCGGTAATTCTTCACTTGAATATTCATTCACGTATGAGGTAATTGCTAATTCTGCTGGAGATACAACAGCACCAACCGTAACTTCATTTACTCCTATCGGAGGGTCTACAAGCGTTTCTATATCTACAACTCCGACAATAACATTTAGCGAGACGATGAATTCTTCTAGTATTACTGGTTCAAGTGTATTGTTGAAAAAGGTATCTGATGGTAGCATAGTAACTGGGACCGTGTCTTATGATTCTGGCACTCATACAGTGACTATAACTCCTACATCATCTTTGTCATATACAACTCAATACTATATAGTAGCTACAACTGCAGTTCAAGATTCTTCAAATAATGCTCTTGCTAGTGAATATCATGGTAGCGCATTCACTACTCAGACAGAAGACGCTCCTGTCATTACAAGTTTGTATGCGTCCAATCTCGTGGATATTTCTATGACTTTAAACTGGATTACAGACATCACAGCAGATACTGCACAATATAAGATAAAACTAAAAAATGGAACCTATGGATCATGGATCACTTTATCTAGCGGTCAGTCAATAACTGGGCTTACAGCCAATAAAACATATGTCGTGCAAGTTAAATTCACTAAGGGCGCGAATATCGTCACTGATACATTGGAATTCAAAACTGCAAAAACATCAAGTGGAATAGAAATACATTCTATCGATAGGATTTCTACTTCTGGTCCTACTGTGGGTGGAACGTATGCTAATGGATACCACTTTAGATTCTATGTGACAGCAAATGATCTTACTGAAATCGAACTCCAATTTAAATTTGCTAATCGAACAAACGGAGCCACAACTATGGCTACAGCTGACAATACATTGTTGAGAGTTACTGAAAATGGAACAAATGATTATAGCACAGGTACAACATTAACTCTCGCTGATACATATACAACGTTGAGTTCAGATATCAGTGCAATAGATTCAGATTCAAATCTTTGAGGAAGACAATTCTATGTAGATTTGTTTTATAAGATACCAAGTGGTGCAGCCGGAGTATATAGCACTACATATGGGATTATAACACAATAATATAGTCATAAAGTCAAAGGTCTGTAAAGTCTATAAGGTCGAAGGAGCATAATATCTTTTAATTCTTTATTATATCAAGATGAAAAAAATAATTTTAATCTGACTTTTCACAGCATTGGCTTTGGGATCTACATATGCTTCAGAATATAATGGAAGTATCGATTCTTCAAATGGTATTTCTAATAATGGACTAGAAGTGGCTTTGCCATGCAGTCCTTCCAGTGTCAGCAATGGTTCTGTCAGTGCTACAACCTGTGTGATTACCTGTAATTCGAATTATACATTAAGCTCGAGTCAATGTGTCGCTAATAGTGCTGGTTGAGGTGGTGGTTGAGGATCACCATCAAAAGATGTTTGTCCTGATGCAGACTTATCCACTAGTTTTTATGATTGATTTTGCGATGCACCAAAAACAGTAATCAAAAAATTGTGAGGTGAGGTTGTATGAGTCACTACGACAATATGAAATATCACTAATTCACCGTATTCTACAGAACTCAATACTGCATATCTCTTCGCATTTGAAAATGGTATCACGACTATGGATACTATCCAAAAAGCGAATATGGATGGAGAGCTTATCAGGTCACATATGGCGAAGATTATGGTGAACTATGCGATAAAAGTACTTGAAAAAACTCCTGATACTTGAGCAGTTTGTGAATTTAATGATATAGCCAATCAGACATCTGAGATGAGATTTTATATAAAATTAGCATGCCAACTCGGTATTATGGGCATAAATTCTTCTCTATTTAATCCAAATGGAATTGTTACAAGAGCTGAATTTGGAACGGTTTTGTCCAGATCATTATATGGAAATTTATATGATGGATGAACTCCGTATTATAAAAATCATTTAGCTGCCTTAAAAGCTACATCTATTATCTCTAATGCTACTCCTGATCTTAAAGAGCTGAGATGATATGTGATGCTTATGCTTCAGAGAGTTGCTAAATAGAACTTAAATTCTAGACTTATATTATAAAAAATCTATTTGAATAACATATCGAAGTAGCTGAATTTTGATGCGAGGATTTCGTTCGTTTGGAGAGTATAGTAACCGGAGAAATAGTTCCCAGAATAATAATTTCCTTTATATGTATTTTTTGTTGCACTATCTCCCAGGTACCGATGCAAGAATGATTCTGCATAATCTTCATCAGGTCATGTCTGGGAATACGGTGATACGAAATCTGCTTTGGAACATGTTATCTTGCCGTTTGTCCGGCAGATATTTATGAATGATCGCGGATTTTGGTCTTTGATATAAAAAATATAATGACCCAATTCATGGACCGTGATTTGTTCTATGTAATTCGTCAGATTCTGGATATATTGATAATTGAAACAGATATTTATATTGAGTATGATATCCTGCATCACTGCTCCTATTCTTTTTGTTCCATTTGTTGTTTCTGCTACGGTCGTAAGTCACTGGACCTTTCTACAATCGGGAATATATTTCACAGTGATCTTTTTATCTAGTGTTTGAATATCTGAATTGCTTATCACTTTCTCATTCGCTAATTTCTGTATACTTATATTGATTATTATATTTCCTAAACTGACTATTTTCTCGCTTATCTTTTTACTATATGTTTTGTCTTTGAAATATTGGTCATATTCCAAATTATTTATTGTAGTAATTTTTTGTTGATTGTTGTCTTTTAATTTCGTGGCCGTTGTCTGGTTATCGATCAGGGGTCAGAGGATATTGTCCTCTTTCCTATCGATGCTATCATAGACTGAATTCTGTGTAGCATCCAAGTTCGCTGTATCTAGCAGTATAAAGAAATCTTTCTTTATTTTTTCAATCACCATATAGTCGATATATTTGTCCTGACATAAACCGCTTATCTCCGTATCCTCATTCGCTTGCATGGTATGTACTTTGTAGGTTGCGAAAAGATCATACAATCCTGTTATCCTTTTGCCTTTGTCCTGCGGAAGCGAGGAATAGAGTTGATCCGCGGTGGTTTTCAATAGTTGATCTGTTTCTTTACTTTGATTTTCTGGACAATAATTGTGAAGAGTTTGGCTGAGTGTCTGATAATCGGTGGAATCGTAGATGGTAGCATCAGTGAGTTTTGTTTTGTCTTCTATATATATTATGGCGTCTTTGATATTCGTGAAATTCACTTCGCATTTGGAATTCGGAATAAGACTGATATCATTCACACATACCGGTAAGATATCGGCAAAACTGGTGCGCCAGTTATAGATACCAATGATAGCGAGGACGGCCAATATGACTTTTATTATAGCTACCTTGAATGCGAAGACTTTTACAAAAAAAAGATGAGCCGTCAGATATCCCATCGATCATACTAGATATTTCCTATGATGTTTTGCTATATGATGACTTACTTTGTGGATATGTTTCTTAGCAATATGATGAATTTTTTTAAGACTATGATGGATAGTCATGATATGTTGATAAATAAATTTAGTTAAATTTTTTTGATAAGATAGGTATTTATGGTATTGGGTGTAAGTTTAAGGTCAAAATCAGTGATGCTTCCCGTACATTCTAAATCTAATCTTTTATCATATTTTTTTCCAATAAGTTCTTGCAAAGGTCAAATGATCTTCCCTACCATTTCATTTTTGTTTTTACTGTAACTGGATGATGGGAGCTTAGAATTATTTACATATTTTCACATATTTTCAAACAATATTTTTATGATTTCAACTGTTCCTGATTGTGTAAATATTTCATTATGATTTGTCATCTCGTTATTGAGATGTATCTTTCCATCAATAGAATCAAAAATAATGCTATCTTTGGTTTCTTCAAGTACTCTTCTATGGTTTCCTATGATTTTTTTTCAATAAGATATTTGGGATCATCATCCATATTCTAATATGACATCATTTTCTTTTATATGTGAAGAAAAATAATTTTGATCTAGATATTGTTCTATCTTTAAGTGTTCTTCACTTATCCCGTCTTCCCATGAGAGATATTGGAAATATGCTTTTCCATATCACATTTCATGAAGTTCATCTATCATTTTTCCTAACGTTTCTCTGCTTTTTTCTGATTTGGTGATACATAAAAATGTCCCTCAGAGTTTAGTGCTGGAAATAGGTATGAGTCCTATTTTTTCATCTTCAAAAATTATGTTTTTCTTGAAGGTTGATGTGATGTCGTTATATAAATCCATATATTCCTCTATAAACGATTGATATAATCATAATTTATTTATATGTAGAAAAAAATTATTTACAATATATTCGTCATTTGGATATAACAAAGCTTCTTTTGCTGTTTGAAATATTTTGAAATATAAAAGATTTATCATGTCTGCACAAACAGATCATTTGTTATGGCTTATTTTAAACTGTTTGAATATTTTTTCGCATTGTTCTGATATATTAAGATATGTTTTTGTGTTGTAAAATTCACTAAAAAATCAACCAAAATTGATGATACTGAATTCTATCATTTTTTTTATATTCCTGTTTAGGTTTCAATTAGTATTTTCTATACAAAAATCATTTTCTATCTTCATTATCTTGGGATAAGTGGATTGTAGGTATTCTTTACTTTCCAATCCTATTCATATATTTCCATTGTTTATTCCAGCAGTGAAAATACTTGTCATATTCAAGTGTTCTTTGGGTATGGGTGAAACAGATTTAAATATCTCTTTTGCAACCATATATACCTCTTTAAATTTTCCGGATTCTACAAAAACATTATAATCATTTAGTTCATTGATTGTTAATTTTCCTGATATGATACGTATCATAAGAGATACAAGTAATATTATTGTCGAATATGTCTGAGTTCCTGTATCTTTTTCTGTTTCTGAAAGGATGGATATATCCAATCATTCTTTGAATCCATATTCCAACAATTTTTCCTTTATTTTCTGTTTTGCTTTTTCAGCAAGTTCTGGACCAACAATTAGCTCAAGACTATTATTTTCAAATCTTTGTTTAGCATGTACGAATCTTGTGATTGTTTTAAAATTTATGATATCATCTTTTCTTATGTTGATGCCTACGTATGTTTTTGTCGGCATTTTTTGGACTATCCTTACTTTAATATCTTTTAGATGTGCTATATTTCATCGATTGATGGTTTGTGGACTACTTACGATAAGATTATTTGTAGAGAAGAAATCTTCATATTCTTTGGCGAAGAATTTTTGTAAGTTTGCTGAATTGATAATTATCCCTCTTTTTATGATAAGTGGATCAAATTGTAAAATACTCATTTCGAGTATAATAATATATATATATAAATAAAGAAAATTTTAAGAATTTTTCAAGAATATTCCAAGAATATTTTTTTTGGCTTTATATCGTATTTTTCTTATTCTGTTGATGGTTCGTTTTTTCTCTCTTTTTCTTTATCTCAACCATCAGTCATCTTCATCGTATCTTTGATGCTTTTATTCGCTTCAAATCTTGTAAGTACGTTACCAGCCATAGTGTTTGGGAGAATATTCTCGTTTTCTTTTATCTCTTTACAATTTTTTTTCTCTCTTTCATCAAAAAGATATTCATCCTGCAGTACGCATTCAACCTTCCCATCCATAAATGTTTCTTTATCTTTTATGATCTCCGCTACGATACTGTAGATTTTCGTTCATTTTTTGATGACCGGTTGTAATTTGAATATAAGATAGCATTTCTCTTTGAACTTAAGTTTTTTTCTCATAGTCCTTTCATCACGACGATAGAGCGTATGCTCTCTATTCAAAAGAAATGTTTCATAGCTCATAGGTGAATTGACACCGTTCTGTTTGATGGCAAATCCGATTGATGTAAACAATCCTTGTACTATCGCTAATTGCATCTGGACGATAGAAACATGGTCTGGCATCACTTTTCAAAGATTATATTCAGGAAAAACAAACTCTATCTTGAATAAATTATGACCAAGCACCTCTATTTTTTTTGTAAGCACCTGATCCTCTTTATACAGAGTCCCTATTATTTCCCATACCTCTGGCGTCATCTCTATTATATTTCAGATTTCTAGATTAAGAGAGTTCAATCTCTCTTTTTTCTCTTTCAACTCTTCTAAACTAATAGGGAGTTTGTTGTTGAGTTCATTTTCTGTTGTCATTTTTTTTTAATTAAATAATAAAAATCAGACTCTTATGCTATTTTGTTTTTTTTGAATACCCTGTCATAACATATGATTATGATGATAGACAACAATGTGGATATGATGAAGGTATTTTTTCCTATGACAAAATAGAGGCTCAATAAGATAATCGCTGGAATCAGTATGGAATAGAAGCTTGCATTTGCTGAAACTTTAGGTGCATAGAATCCTGCTATCACTGCGGGTACGAATATCAGAGCAAGATAGGAACAGAGGAGTGATAGCGTCACTATATCCGGTATCACTATCGCTATCATCATGCAGATGGCTCCAAATCATAGCGTCAAAAGCCTTGCATACAAGATTCATTTTTTTTCTGTAAAATTTTTGTTGGGTACTATATTTTTGTATATGATCGTTGATCATCAGACCAAAAGGCTGTCTACAGATGACATGATGACTGCCAAGATACATGCGAATCACACTCAGATCAATCGTTTGTTAGGCATGATCTCTTGTATCAATGCGAATATCGCGGTGTTGGGGTTTATTCATTTCAGCAGAACCGAAGCCACTAATCCCAGGAAGATCACTATCCCCATCAGAAAGACTAAAAAGGGTAGTGATCGATAAAATGATTTGCTGGCTATTATTTTGCTTTTTGCAGAGAGTATCCTTTGCCGATGCGTAGTATTAGGGATATAAATCAATCCGCCAAATACTATTGCACCGATAAAGAATCCTATCCCTCAGAAATTAAATATATTCAGATGTCCTGCTGGCAGATTGCTTATGAGATTGCTGATTGACCCTACATGCTGATAGCCAAAAAACGCCATGATGATAAATACGATAAGGATGATCCAAAATTGTAAGAAATCCGTGATGAGGTCTATCTTGAGTCCTCCTATTGCAGTATAGAGTACGGTAATGCCTGCTGATATCCCCAACGCTACATAATAATTTATGCCCGTAAGTGCATTGATGAGATAGGTAATCCCTACTATTTGCGCGGTAGTCCGGATGATGAGCAAAAGAAGTTGTACGATAAGGACAAGTATTTCGTTTTTCCTATCAAATCTTTTTTTAAAAAAATCTACAATACTGTAGATCTGATATTTTGTACCTGCTTCGGCGATTTTTTTTGCTATGACTCCAAGGATGATCGCTCCAAATAGAAAAGAAATGATATTAGTGATCCCAAATGATATTCCTGTATCATATATAGCAGAAACCGCACTTAATACCGCTCCAGCTCCTATGAGTGTAGCTACATTGGAGAAAATAAGAAGTCGCAGTCCTGATGATTTGTTGTTGAGGAAGTATTCTTGCAGCGATTCCTTTCTGGAAAAATATCGGACTATCAAAAAAGTGATGAGAAAATATACTAGTATAACTGCATAAATTTGATTCATGAGTTATGTTATTTTTAAAATTGGTTTTTGTTTTTTTTTAAAAATGGTGTACTTGATATCATTGGTATTATGTTTTGCATGATAAAATCAATGGATAAAATCAGATATTTTTAAAAAAGAGCAATCTGCCCTTTTTATCATATATTCCCTTGATTTTATTGTATCTGATTAAATTCATTTAATAACTCAATAAATTCTTCATCTCTTTCTTCGTCTGTATCTCCGGTACCTACATCAGGGCGATATTGTTCTTGTTCGATGAGGAAATCCACTATTTTTTTTGCTATCCTGAATTTTTCAGTTATATTTGCAGCATTATAAAATTCTAGATCTAATGCATTGAATTTCTGTTTTCCTTCTTCAGTAAAAGGATTTCATTCTTCTTCAGCTTCTTCTATTTCTAGATGTGCTATATCGTTGATTCTACTGAAAACATCAAGCGATTTGTACATATCCAGCTCTTCATTGGCTGTGTATGATCATTTTCATGATATCAGCGATCATAATAATACACCAACGATGAAAATACCTATTCATGCTATAGTTCATGTGCCGAATATATATTTTTTTTCATGTTTTTTTACATGACTTACGATAGTTTTTTTTGTTTTCTCCATCTGTTTGTTTTTATTTAATAAATAAATATCTTATTGTTTTTATTTGATTGCGTGAAATTGTATATCTAGTAGATGCCACATCTCATCTTCTTCTGGTTCTATCCCTCCCATTTTATGCAAAAATTCATCTTGTTTCTGCACTACTTCATTGAGTAAGGCTGCTGCTCTGAATTTTTCATTCAGATTCTTTGCATTATGGAACATTTTTTCGGCTTCATCAAACCCTGCTACATGTCAGATAAGTCATAATTGATGTGTGCGTGGACAGCGTTGATGTAATAAGTCGTCCATTTTGTTGAATACTGTAATTGCTTGGAAAATTTCTTCATTTTCGTTATTTATTGTATTAGATCTGCTTACTATTGCTGTCATCCCCAATAAGACTCCACTTATTGCTATGATTTTTACTATAACTAATCCAAATCCTACCCCTGTGCCGAATATATATTTTTTGTGGTGTTTTTGTATATGTGCTACAATATCTTTTTTGATTTTATTCATCTGTCTGTTTTTATTTAATAAATAAATATATTTCTTTATTTATTTTATCACTCCTGTATTTATCGTTCCTGTGATTATTTTACCAGTTTCTATCGGTGTCTCATCAATATTGAGAATCTCGTCGATATTGAGTCCCCTGATATCTATCCCTGAAAAATCTTTTATGTTTATCCCTGTCAATGCTTGAGTGAATCCTGCATCTAATTGTTTAAATAGCATATCTTGTGAGGAATCCTCATATCTTGTTGAAGCGAAAAGTGCATCCTGCATCTTAAAGAATCTTTGAAGCTTATCTGCTCGCTTCAGTTTTTCATCTGCATTGAAAGATCGATGATATCCATTATCCAATACATGGAATATAGTATCATATTTTTTGAATATCGTATCATCATCAAAGGTATAAATCCCTCCTTTTTTATGGAAAAAGTTATCTTTTTCATGAGCGATGGCATCCATCTGATCAAATATGACAAGTGCGGCATTCCCTATTGTTGTTGGTGTCTCATATCCTGCTATTGTTGAAATAGTCGTAGTACTTGTACCAAACGATAATCGTAAAATAAGAGAAACGATGAATCCGCAAAACGTTCCTATTCAGAAAAGATATTTTCTATAGTGTTTAGTCACATGTTTGCTTATCTTGTTCTCATCACCGGTTGTCATCGGTACATCATCGTTGACAGGATGAAAATTTGCTTGATTGTTTGTTTCCATTTTTGTGGGTTATTAATTGATAAAACAATATAATGATACTTATTATTTTTTGATGATAGCTTCTATAGCTGCAAAATTCATCTCTTCTTTGTCGTTGATCAAGATATATAATTCATCACCTGATTTCCCTTTGAAGAACGTTACGGCAGCTTGATTGAGGAAATAATTTTTTCCATCGTCTGTGATTGCTACGAATTTGTTGTCATCAGTCTTTGAAAGCACTGCTCTGACATGTTTCCTTTCTACGGGTTGGATCAACTTATAGATGAATTTTCCATCTTCCAATATTTTGAGCTTGAGGAAATCTCAAGGTACGAGTTTTGTCTTGCTTGAATAGTTCATAGGCACAGGATATTTTTTCTGATCTGATCAGATCATGAAGTATCCATCAAATTTTCCTTCCACCACTTCAGCGTTCTCTTCTGAATAACTCTTGAGCTCTTCAGCTCCCATTGTTTGTTCAGCGTCTTTGTGCTCTACGCTTTCAGGATTTTCAGGATCAAATTTTGCAAGTTGATTGAGCGCAAGTCTCATCCTTTTCATTTCGTTTTCCATGTTCCCCAAAAGGTTCTGTATGAAATGCACCATTTGTTGGTGTTTTTCCATCATTTCATCTTTGTTCACTTTTTTGGGAGCTGCAGTTTTTGTCGCAGTAGCTTTGGCTACTGGCTTGTCCGCCGTGGTGGATTTAACTGCTTTTGCTTCTGCTTTTGTTTCTGCCATCTGTTTTTCTTTTAATAAGTATAAAAGTTTTTGTTTTGTTTTGTATACATCAAGTATAATGGTTTTTTGGATTTTTGCAAATTTTAGTATATGCACTATTTTGTTGGATATTTCCATAATTTGTCATATATCAAAATATTGCCTTTCTCGTCTAGTTATTTTTACTTTTTATTCTCTTGTTTTATTGATATTCTTGAGAAGTTCTTATAGGTCTTTTTGTATCAAATGATTTTATTAAAAAAAATAAGATGATTTTGTTTTTTTTAATAAAATAATATATCTATATTATATAAGTCAAGTTATTTCTTTTACTATTCACTGAAAGTGCCTTTGATTTCCTTATTTTTTTTTGTTTTTGGAAAGGAAATTCCTATTAATATGTGGAAAGTAGAAGGTGGAATGTAGAAGGCCTTAAAATTAAAAACAAATTTTAAATCTTAAATTTAAAAAACCAATGAAGTTGCTTCTTAGAATATCTGTGGCTATCGTATTGTTATCTGGGATGATAGGTCTTACAAGTGCGGCTACTTGAGATTTACGAGATTGGATGGATAACCTCAATAGTGAGATCCCATTTGGATATGCAGTCAGTCAAAAAATCAGTATTGATGCAATTGCTGTAGATAAAGTTGTGATCAAATCACCGGTGATCCAAGATGAACTTGGACAAAAAATAAAAAAATATACGGTGATGTATTCCCAATATCCATTATCTCAGATTTTAGAGAATCCTGCATTATTAGATCAATCCAAAGAAAAGACTTTTGATTTCACTACTATGGATACTACGGTCACTATGGAACTTAGATTAGTTGAAGATATGCTCAATCCAAGTGTAGTCTATTATCTTTCTGTCATCCCAAAAGATCAGAATGGGATTCTTGGAGAGATATCCAATGAACTTCGATTTAAGCTTTGAACACAAACGTCCGGAGAAGGAACTCCTATTGATACCTCTATTGTTCATGCAGCTCCTGGTGCAAACATGAGTTTGGCACATGTCACCCATAGCATAACAAGCAATAAAGCGACATTGAGATGGACTGCGGTAGATGGTTCAAATCAGCTTGATATCTTTCTTTGGAATCCAACTAGTCAAGCTTTTGAAAGGCTTTCAAGCGTAAATATGAGTGATGAAAGCTATACGTTCACGCTTACGAGAAATGGTGAATATATCATCAATGTCATCCCAAATAATGGAGGAACAGAATATCGTTATACTTTTGTAGCCAATGGAATTGTCGCTCCTATCGGTGGTGGTACAAGTAATCCAAGGATATGAAACATTCCTGCTACGGGACCAAAAGAAAATATATTGGTTGTCTTAGCAATCGCACTTGTTCTTTATTTTGTATATAGGAAGGTAAGGGCTAAAGGTAAAGCTAAACGTTAAAAGAAATATTATTTATAGAAAAACTGTCCGCTTAGGTGGATGGTTTTTTTTTACTCTTTTTTTTGTCTCCCTTTGTAAAGGGAGAAGCCGAAGGCAGAGG
>AMFJ01031960.1_pt1 | contig 12699 bp, 12 predicted proteins | sample 427208 | NCBI WGS metagenome assembly AMFJ01 (sample SAMN02954298, study PRJNA114691) | groundwater metagenome | biome: aquatic; feature: subsurface aquifer; material: sediment; isolation source: subsurface aquifer sediment | place: USA: Rifle, CO | collected 2008-08
TCCATTGACTGAAGGAATTTACAGGACTGCCAGGTTCCAGACTCTTGTAATTAACAAGAGCATGATATATAATCGATATCATTTACTGTTTAAGACATCTGAAGTCATCATCATTATCCCCTTGCATGTTCACCAAAAATTGGAGGCAAACATGCCTGTATATGTGTGGAAAGGCAAAAATTCTTTCGGCGAAAAACGCAAAGGCGAGCTTGAGGCTCCGGACCAGGCAGGCGCACTGGCTCAGCTCAAAAGATTGCGGATTGCCGATCCCACCGTCAAAGAAAAGCCAAAGGATCTGTTCGAAAATATTGCTTTTTTTAAACCGAAGGTTTCCGGGAAAGATATTGTTATCTTCACCAGACAGCTCTCAACGATGATCAATGCCGGACTGCCGTTGGTACAGGGCCTGGAAATCCTTGAAAAACAGCAAGAAAATCCTACTTTCAAAAAAGCACTGGGGGAGATTCGCGCCGATGTCGAGGCGGGATCGACCCTCGCCGATTCCATGCGAAAAAAGCCGAAGGTCTTTGACAACCTTTTCACCAATATGATCGAAGCGGGAGAAACCGGCGGTATCCTGGACACCATCCTTACAAGGCTTGCAACCTTCATGGAAAAATCCATGGCGTTAAAAAAGAAGATTAAAGGTGCAATGACCTATCCGACAATTTGTTTAGCTATTTCCATCCTGATACTCATCGTTATCCTGGTTTTTGTTGTTCCTGTTTTCTCCAAAATGTTCGCGGACTTTGGCTCAACGCTTCCCCTCCCGACGCAAATGGTGGTGGACATGAGCAACTTTTTTAAAAGCAACATTATCTTCATGATTATTGGAATATTTGCTCTGATCTTTGCCGTTAAAAAATTCTATGCAACAGAAAAAGGCAAATTCATGATCGACAAAGGCCTATTGCATGCACCTGTAATAGGAATGCTGTTACGCAAGGTCGCTGTTGCCAAATTTACCCGAACACTCAGCACAATGCTCCAAAGCGGCGTGCCTATCCTTGAAGCATTACAGGTTGTTGCAAAAACAGCCGGCAACAAGATAATTGAAAATGCGGTCTTTAGAGTAGGCGACTCAATAGCTGAAGGTCGTCCTTTGGCCGATCCGTTGGAAGAGTGTGGAGTATTCCCAAACATGGTTATTCAAATGATCAATGTGGGAGAATCGGTCGGTGCACTCGATGCAATGTTGGAAAAAATTGCTGATTTCTATGATGAAGAAGTTGATCAGGCAGTTGAAAACTTAACGGCAATGATCGAACCGTTCATGATGGTCTTTCTTGGTGGCATGATCGGTGGTCTGGTTGTCGCGATGTACCTGCCTATTTTCAAAATTGCATCCGTCGTTTAAAATTTCTTCCTTTCTTGAAAATTGATGCCACCCACGTCTCCGCGAGATGTGGTTTGGCGGCATGCCTGCCGAGTACCTCCTAACTGCAGGATGTTGCGCACATGCTCTGGAATTCTTTGGGATACTCATCAATTGCTTTCTCCGGCTGCGTTCTTTTTTCTTTTGTGGAACAATTGACTTTCTTTTCTAAAAATATATGATTAAAAGAGGATCGTTAACCAAAACAGCCAATTAACAGCCAATTAAGGAGGAGATATGACACTTACCAAAGCTGATCTGGTCCAGCAGGTATATAAGAACCACGAAGGGTTAACCAAAGCACAGGCAACAGATTCAGTTGAAGCTTTTCTGCGGATTTCGAAAGATTCGCTGATAAATGGATCTGATCTTCTGTTGAGTGGCTTTGGGAAATTTAATGTGAAGAAGAAAAATGCAAGACGAGGCCGCAATCCACAAACCGGCAATGAATTGACGCTTGACGCAAGGCGCGTTGTCACCTTCAAGCCTTCCGGCATTTTGCGGGACAAAATCAACGCTTCCTGAAATTCCTGTACGGTACGGCAACGCTATTCTTCATTGAGTTTGCTGTTTACCCTGATTGCATTCGATTGCACTCAGGGTATTTTTATGTTGATCTTTCAGCTGCGATTGGTGCCACGCAAATGGGTTGCGGCAATCGGCACACGGACCATAACCGCCATGAATCTCCAAAGTCGACACATCCTCCTCGATTCGATTGATTTCTCCACCAGCTGGAATCTTCATCCCTGGGAATTTTATACTCTCCATGGCGATCTTTCTGCGTCGCTTGCCCGCACGGGCATCCTCCATCCCCCAATTGTCATCGCCAAGGAGGATAACCGTTTTGATATAGTCTGCGGTTTCAAACGACTCCTCTTCGCAGTATCCGCCGGGAAGATTCAGCAAGTCAACTGTATTGTTCTCGATGAAGACACTCCACCTGCGTCGATCCTCGATATCGTTCTTACTGACCAAGGCATTGCCCATCCCTTATCGATGGCAGAAAAAGCCCGATTCCTGGAGATATGTACGCGCTATCTGCAACGAGAGGAAATTGTCGATACGTTCTGTGAAAGATTACAGCTCGGCAAACGGTTCGCGACCCTTGCGGCACTCCTGGAAGTTTTAAAACAACACCCCTTGGTCATATCCGAGATTCATGGCGGCGGGCTGCAGGAAAAAATGGTCATGGAACTCCTCAGGCTGCCGGAAGAAGCTGATCGGATTGCCATGGTGAAGCTCTTTAAAAATCTCTCGATGGGCGATGGTAAACAGAGAAAATTTCTCCCCCTTATCCGTGACCTTGCATATCGACACGATACATCTCTCGCTGCTTATCTCGAAAACCCAGCGATCCAGGGTATCCTGCATCACCCGGAAATGAACAACCCTCAAAAAATTCAGCACCTGGCCGCTTTTCTTCAGCACCAAACCAATCCATTATCCGCACAGGCTGAAAACGAATTCGTGCGCACGGTCAGGACGCTGCAGCTCCCTGAAAATTGCACCATTACCCACAGCCCCTCGTTCGAGAAAGACGAGGTGACCCTGTCGATCACCTTCGACAATTTATCGAGTTGTGCCCACTGGATTCCGAAACTGAAACAAAATTTCATCTGAGAGCATTGTCCTGAGCGGCATAGCACAATCTCCCCGACACGAGCATGTCATCGCCAAGTCTTTTGTAGTGAACTCCATCGAGGCGGGGGGCAGCCAATCGCCCCGGGACGGGGTGTCCTTCGATGAGGGACACTCCGTTATCTCCGGCAAAGATCGGGGCGTAGAACAGATGGGCATAATCGATCAGTTTTTCTTTCAGAAACGCGCCGTGAATCCTTGCCCCGCCTTCCACCAGCACCGAACAGATTTCCTTCTTCCCTAAAATACTGAGAAGTTGACTGAGATCGAGACCGTTTGCCTTCCGATCAATCGGATACAGTTGAACTCCGCGAGCCAGAAATTGAGCGATTTTCGACTGCGAGGCATCCGCTGCGTGAAAAACCCAGGTGGGCGCAGTGTTACTGCCCACTTGAAAAACTTTAGATGAGAGTGGCGAAGACAGTTGACTGTCCACGATGATCCGCACCGGATCTTTCGTCTTACCTCGGGAGAGCCGCGTGGTAAGCGAGGGATTGTCAATCTCTACTGTTCTTCGACCAACCAGAATAGCGTCAACCCTATCACGCATTTTATGCACAGCTATTGCCGATTGTTCACCGGTGATCCACCCGCTTTGCCCATGCTGGTAGTTGAGTTTGCCATCGAGACTCACCCCGGCCTTCATGATGACCCATGGTATCCGCTGGGTAATATACTTAATAAAGGGTCGATTTATTGCTTCACATTCTTGCTCAAGTATGCCGCTTGCAACCTCCACCCCTTGACTTCGAAGGAAATCGATACCCTTGCCATCCACCAGCGGATTGGGGTCGGTCATCCCCACAACAACCCGGGATATGCCACTTTCACTGATCAATCGAGTGCAGGGCGGGGTTTTCCCGGTATGGTTGCAGGGTTCCAGGGTAACATAGATGGTTGCTCCGGACACCGCCTCAGAGGCCTGCCGGATTGCATTGACTTCCGCGTGAGGGGTCCCCGCCTTTTTATGATAACCCTTGGCGATAATTCGACCATCCCTCACAATGACCGCCCCGACGCAAGGATTTGGCGAGGTGCGGCCGAGACCTTTTTTTGCCTCCTGCAAAGCCAGGCGCATGAACTGTTCGTCACTCAAGCTATTCATTTTTTCCCCGGGAATCGAGCAGGCTCTTTAATTCGGCCATGAATTCGTTGACATCCTTGAACTGTCGATAGACGGAGGCAAATCGAACATATGCGACCTCATCCAGACGGGGCAACCCCTCCATGACCCACTCGCCGACCACCTGTGAGGGAATTTCCTTGGCACCATAATCCTGAAGCTTATGTTCTATTGCATCCGCAAACTCATCGATCTTATCACGACTGACAGAACGCTTTTCACAAGCCTTTTCAAGCCCCGCGACGAGTTTATGCCGATCCCACGGCTCTCTTCGCCCATCTTTCTTGACCAGCACGGGCAGCATGACTTCGAGTCGCTCGTAGGTGGTAAAACGTTGATCGCATGCCAGGCACTCCCTTCTTCGTCTTGTAATTGTTGCATCCTTATTGAGTCGGGAATCTATTACCCGATTATCAAGATGTCCACAATACGGACATTTCATTTGCCACCTCCTTAAAATACCATGATATCCGCTGGATCCGGCCCAAAAAAAAACCGATCTTGCAATTGCAAGATCGGGCTTGAATTAAAACTTACTTCGTCCCCCTTCGGCTAGTCACTGAACTTTGCGATCCTTGTCGTATGCCTTCCCCCGGTGAACTCAGTCGTAAGCCAGACCCGCACCATTGCTATCGCGTCGGATGGTTCGAGGACACGAGCCCCAAGGCAAAGGACATTGGCGTCGTTGTGTTCTCGACTCATTTTTGCAGTATAGATATTCGAGCAATTCGCGGCCCTGATGTTGCGGTGCCTGTTGGCGGCCATCGACACCCCAATCCCGGTTCCACAGACGAGCACGCCCATCTGGCATTCGCCGGCTACAATGCGTTCCACCGCCTTCTCGACAAAATCGGGATAGTCCACAGAATCATTGGAAAAACAGCCGACATCAACGATCTGATAGCCGCCCAGAACAAGATCCTTCCGGATGGCCTCCTTCAACTCATAACCGCCGTGATCGGCCGCGAGGACTATTTTCACTGTTTCCTCCTGGGAGAACATCAACCCGCCATTTTTTTCATGGCGATTACCGCATTGGTGCCGCCAAAGCCAAAGGAGTTTGAAAGGGCTGCGCGGATATTCATTCTCCTTGCCGTATTCGGAACATAGTCCAGATCACACTCGGGACTCGGTTCTGCAAGATTTATCGTCGGCGGGGCGATCTGATTATAAATACTGAGAGCAGTAAAAACCGCCTCTATGCCTCCGGCGGCTCCCAGCATATGTCCGGTCATCGACTTCGTCGAACTGATCGCCAGATTCCTTGCGTGATCCTTGAAAACGGTCTTTATGGCCAGGGTTTCGCATTTGTCGTTCAAAGGCGTCGAGGTGCCATGGGCATTGATATAATCGACATCCTCCGCCGCCATGCCGGAATCCGCAAGCGCCATCCGCATTGCCCTCACCCCGCCTTCTCCGTCTTCCGGGGGGGCAGCGATATGGTATGCGTCGCTGCTTAACCCGTAGCCGATGAGTTCGGCATAGATTCTTGCCCCACGGGCGATGGCGTGCTCATACTCTTCGAGAACGAGCATTCCCGCACCCTCGGACATGACAAAGCCGTCCCGGTCCTTATCGAAGGGTCGGGAGGCAGCCTTCGGTTCGTCATTGCGGGTAGAGAGAGCCTTCATGGCGGAAAACCCGGCCACGCCGAGACCACATATGACGCCTTCCGCACCGCCGCTTACGATCATGTCACTTGCACCGTATTTGATATGTCGGTAGGCTTCACCCACTGCATGAGTCCCGGCGGCACAGGCGGTGGTCAGACATAAATTCGGCCCTTTCGCATTGATCGCCATGGAAATCTGCCCGGAGGGCATATTCGGGATCACCATGGGAATAAAAAACGGGGTGACTTTTTTCGGACCTTTTTCGATACAGACCTGATGGTATTTTTCGATAGTCGGCAACCCGCCCATGCCACAACCGGTGATGACACCAACACGGCCTGAATTCTCATCGGTAACGACAAATCCGCTGTCCTTTACCGCCATCAGCGCTGCTGCCAAACCATATTGAACAAAAAGATCAAGATGCTTGCCTGCCTTTTTGTCAAAAAAATCATCAGGATTGAAATCCTTAACTTCAGCAGCAATTTTTACAGCGTAATCACTGGTATCAAAGCGCGTGATGAGATCGATTCCACTGACTCCCGAGCAGATATTCTGCCAGGCCTTCTCAACACCAGTACCAAGAGGAGTTACCAAACCCACCCCTGTAATCACTACCCTTCGCTTCACGATAATTACTCCTTTTCGTTTATTATTCCTGTTTCACAGTGTAAACGGGGGGCATATAAGAATTGCTGCTGTAGCCAATATATAGAGCCAATATATAGAGGCAATATATAGAGGCAATATATAGGCAATGAATAACGCTGTTTCTATTTCTTTTTCTTGACGTAGTCGATAGCATCTTGAACAGTGGTAATCCCTTCCGCGTCCTCATCGGGGATCTCAATGTCGAATCCTTCTTCCATGGCCATAATCAGTTCGACGAGATCGAGTGAATCGGCGCCGAGATCATCGACAAAGGATGCATTGGGAACAACTTTTTCTCTTTCAACGCTCAGTTGCTCGACTATTATATCTATCATTTCTTGTTCGATTGCCATTGTCATTCTCCCTTACTTGAAATTAGACATGGTTCTTTAAACCATGTTCCTCAATGATTTTTCTTATCAACAACACACATACATACGATCGTTCCGTTACATATACATCCCGCCATTCACATGAAGAGTCTGTCCGGTAACATATTGCCCATCTTCGGAAACAAGATATGCTACTGCTCCGGCAACATCCTCAACCCTGCCGAAAACGGCAAGGGGAATTTCTTTTTTGATCTGCCCCCGAACCTCTTCTGAAAGCTGGCCGGTCATTTCCGTCTCAATATATCCCGGGGCAATCCCATTGACCGTAATATTCCGGGAAGCATATTCCCTGGCCATGGCTTTGGTGAGGCCGGTCAATCCCGCCTTCGCAGCTGAGTAATTGACTTGGCCGGGATTACCGGCAAAGCCTGAGACCGATGAGATATTGACAATGCGGCCCCACTTTTGTTTCATCATTTCCCGGGAAGCCGCCTTGGCGCATAAAAAAGCCCCTTTCAGATTGGTGTCGAGCACGGCATCCCAGTCGCTTTCCTTCATCCTGGCCATCAGACCGTCTTTGGTTATCCCGGCATTATTCACCAGAATATCGACGGAATGCGCCTCACCAACCACCTTCTTAAAAGCACTCTGCACTGCGGCGGAGTCAGCTACATCGAAACCGATGAGCTCGGCTCTTCCGCCGGCCGCCCGGATGATCGCCTGGGTTTCTTCGGCCGAGGCGGACCGGCTGACATAATTAATGTAAACCAGAGCCCCCATGGAAGCCAGGCGAATACAGATAGCCCGGCCGATTCCACGGCTCCCCCCGGTCACTACGGCTACTTTCCCTGTAAGGCTCATGTCTAGCGACGCTCCTCAATCTTGGCGATCAACTTGGGAATGATTTCATAGAGATCACCGACTATGCCATAATCTGCAACGTTAAAAATCGATGCATGCTCATCCCTGTTGATGGCAACGATAGTTTCGGCCGACTGCATCCCGGCGACATGCTGAATGGCGCCGGAAATACCGCAGGCGATGTACAACTTCGGCGCTACCGTTTTACCGGTTTGTCCCACCTGATGTGGATAGGGAATCCAGCCCGCGTCGACCACTGCCCGCGAAGCGGAAACCTTTGCACCCAGTACCTCGGCCAATTTCCTCAGCAATTCAAAGCCCTTCGCAGTCTCAAGCCCCCTGCCGCCCGAAACCAGGATGTCGGCATCCTGAATATTGACCTTGGCCGCCTCTCCGACCACCGATTCAAGGACCTTAATCCGGCTCTGCAAAAGGCCGGCCGGAGGATGAATCATGATAATCTCACCCTTTCGGCCTGCATCGAACTCCAGGGCCTTCATAACCTTCGGCCGAACCGTCGCCATCTGAGGCCTGGATGATTCACAGACGATCGTTGCCATGATATTGCCGCCAAAGGCCGGACGGGTCTGCAGCAATGCGCCGTCTTCCACGCGAATTTCAAGCCTGGTGCAGTCTGCCGTCAGGCCGGTGTTCAGAGCGGTCGCCACCCCCGGGATAAAGGAACGGCCGATAGCGGTAGCCCCGGCAAGTACTATTTCCGGGCGATACTCACGAATGAGAGAGGTGGTGACCGCCGAATAACAGTCATCCCTGAAATCCTGCAAAGCCTCATCATCCACCTGGTAAACACTGTCGGCACCATGGCCGATGAGGAGCGAACCGGTTTGCCCGAGCCCGTAACCGAGCAAAACGGCCCCGAGTTTTACCCCCAGCTGATCGGCAAGTATTCGACCGATCCCTAAAAGCTCAAGGGAGACGGAGGCAAGCTCGCCCTGCCGGTATTCACAGAACACCCAGACTCCAGCCCAGGTCGTCAAGTCTTCCTGCACTCTCTTTTCAGCTATTTCAAGGGTCAGTGCCTGAACATCGCAGCTTTCGACGCAGGCGCCGCAGAGGGTGCAGCTTTCTCCAACCACTGCGAGGCCGCCTTCAACCTGTATAGCCCCAAATGGACAGCTGTCCTCGCATATCCCGCAGCCGATGCAGAGCTCTTTATTTACTTTCAACATATTTCAAATTCTCCGCTTTCTTACAGATACGGGATAAGCTTATCGACCAGCTGCTCTATCTTTTCGTCAAGAGTACCCTGCAGAACCGATCTTTTTCCCCTGGCCGGTGGCGGAAAAACGCTGACAACCTTGGTAGGCGATCCGGGCAGACCGATGCAGGCCGGATCGGCCTCTATATCGGCGGCACTCAGCCGCACAATTTCCGCCTTTTTCGCCTTCATTTTTCCCTTGATCGAAGGCACCCGCGGTTCATTGATATCTTTGACGACTGTAAGCAGCGCCGGATATTCAAGAGCCACCAGATCGTATCCGTCATCCATCATGCGCTCGGCCAAAAGGCCTGAAGCCGTTGCCTCACGGATCTTCTGCACACAGGTCAAATAAGGTATGCCAAGCCGGGTGGCAAGTCCCGGGCCAACCTGGGCGGTATCACCGTCAATAGCCTGCTTGCCGCAGAGGATGAGATCGAAATCGCCGATTTTCTTCAAGGCATGCTCAAGGGTGTAGGCAGTCGCCCAGGTATCGGCGCCGGCAAAAGCTCGATCGGAGATGAGCACCGCGCTGTCGGCACCACAGCTGATCGCCTGGCGCAGCATCTCTTCCGCCTGGGGAGGGCCCATGGTGATGGCGACGACTTCTCCGCCATGGGCTTCCCTGAGACGAACCGCCTCTTCCAGCGCGTGCTGATCATACGGGTTCATGATCGATTGCACACCCTCTCTTGCCAGGGTATTGGTGACCGGATCAAGCCGTACATCTTTGGCATCCGGCACCTGTTTCATACAAACAATAATTTTCATTCTTCAACTACCTGCTGTTGATCGTGGTGGTCATTAAGAATATTCTTTGTTCAATTCCTGGCCAATGACATTTCTCTGGATCTGGTTTGTGCCCTCATAGATCTGGAGAATTTTGGCATCCCTCATCATTTTTTCTGCGGGATACTCACACATATAGCCATAGCCGCCCATCACCTGGACCGCATCGGTAGTCACTTTCATAGCGATATCGGTGGCGTAGACTTTGCACATCGACGATGCCTTGGACATATCCTTGGCATGCGCCTGGATATGTTTGGCGGATGCATACACCAGCGCACGGGCCGATTCAATGCCGATCGCCATATCGGCGAGCATATGCTGCACCGCCTGAAAGGCGATGATCGGCTTGCCGAACTGCTGACGCTGCTTGGCATATTTGACGGCCTCATCGAGAGCACCCTGGGCAAGGCCCACGCCCAGTGCCGCAATACCTGGTCTTGAAAGATCCAGGGTTTTCATCACGGTTATAAAACCTGTCCCTTCACGGCCGATGATCCGGTCTTTGGGGATTCGGCAGTCCTTGAAGATCAGCTCGGTTGTGGACGACGCCCTGATTCCCATCTTCTTTTCTTTGGGGCCGCAGCTAAATCCCGGGTCGCCCTCTTCCACCACAAACAGGGACGCCCCGCGAGGCCCCCGGCTACGGTCGGTAATCGCCACGATAGAATAAACCTGGGCTTCACCACCATTGGTTATCCACTGTTTTGTGCCGTTCAACACCCATTCATCGCCGTCCAGCACCGCGGTTGTCTGGATGCCCGAGGCATCCGAACCGGCGTTTGCTTCGGTCAGGCCAAACGCCCCGAATTTTTTGCCGGAAGCGATATCGGGGAGATATTTCTGTTTCATCTCCGCCGATCCCGCAATAATTATCGGATATACCCCGAGGAAATTTGCGGCAAAAGCCGTCCCGACGCCGATACACCCGCGCCCCAGTTGTTCAACCGTGAGCACTATATCGAAGCATCCACCGCCAAGCCCGCCATATTCTTCGGGAATCGGTACGCCAAAAAGATCAGCCTGCGCCATCTCGTTGAGAATCTGCCGGGGAAACTCATGCTTTTCATCAAGTTCGGCTCGATTCGGTATAATTCGTTCATCAGTGATCTGCCTCGCAATATCGACGATCATCTGCTGTTCTTCAGATAAGAAATAATCCATCGTATGTCTCCTGTTTACCACTTAATCAGGGTTGCTCCCCAGGTGAAACCACCCCCGAAGGAACAGAGCAAAATTGTATCGCCTTCAGCCATCAGACCACTGCTGTTTGCTTCATCGAGAGCGATGGGAATAGATGCAGCGGATGTATTACCATACTTGGCTACGTTAATAAATACCTTACTCAGCGGTATATTCAGACGATCGATCAAGTTATTGAGAATACGTATATTCGCCTGATGCGGGATGACAAGGCTGACCTCCTCGAGGCTGATGTTCTCCTTTTCAAGAACTCCACGAACCGCATCTTCCATGGCTCGCACCGCATGTTTGAAAACTTCTTTGCCTTCCATCTGAATATATGCCCCATTATTCCCGGCAACGAGGAGATCGGGATTGAGACTTTGCGGACCGTGCATGCAGAGGAGTTGCCAGAGGGAGCCGTCGGAGAGCAGTTTCGAACCGATAACTCCGCGCGAGCTATCCGAGTAGCCAAAAACAGCGGCTCCGGCCCCGTCGCCGAAAAGAATGCAGGTGTTTCTATCCTGCCAGTTCAGTCTGCTTGACAGGGTCTCGGCGCCAATGATCAGAACCTTCATGTTATGATCGGCGCGGATATATTTATCCGCCAGATCAAGCCCATAGAGAAACCCGGAACATGCTGCGTTGAGGTCATACGCAAAAGCATTGACCGCGCCGATTTCTTTTTGCACAAAACAGGCGCTTGACGGCATAAGCATATGGGAGCTGATAGTCCCGACGACAATAAGTCCAAGCTCCTCGGCAGCCACACCCGCGCGGGCAAGTGCCTGTTTCGCCGCTTTTGCTGAAAGCTGGTAAGTCTGTTCGCCTTTTCCGGCGATCCGGCGGCTTTCGATACCGGTTCTTATCTTGATCCACTCAGCACTTGTGTCGACGATGGACTCAAGTTCGACATTGGTGAGGATCCTCTCAGGCAGACAAGATCCTGTACCTAACACAACAGTTCCCATCAGTTCTCCAATTGTACAGCGTTATTACTGGCGGCCAGACTCTCAAGAATATCCCTATTGATATTCCTCTTGACCATTTCCGCGGCTTCAAGAATGGCATTCTTTATCGCGTGCGAGCTTGATTTGCCATGGCAGATAATACCGACTCCATTGATACCGAGGAGCGGAGCACCGCCGTATTCAGCATAATCGACTCGCTTTCTAAAAGATTTGAAGGCCTTTCTGGCAAGAAAATAGCCGATCTTGGCGGTAAACGATTTGAGGATCTCGTCGCGCAACATCAACATGGCTGCTTCCGCCAGTCCTTCACTGACTTTCAGACAAACATTGCCGACAAAACCGTCGCAGACGATAACATCGACATTTCCCTGAAAAACATCGCGCCCTTCTACATTGCCGATGAAGTTCAGGGAACTCTTTTCCAAAAGTGGATAGGTTTCTTTAATCAGGCTGTTGCCTTTGCCGGTTTCCTCGCCAATGCTCAACAATCCCACGCGCGGTCTCTGCACGTCGTTGATTCGCGAAAATGCAGCGGCCATTATGGCAAACTGGAAAAGATGTTGGGGCCGGCAATCGACATTTGCCCCAATATCCATCAGCACAACCGGCTTTTTCAAGGTTGGAAAAATCGATGCTATTCCGGGACGGGATATGCCATCCAAGCGACCGAGCTTGCGTATGGCGGCCGCCATGGTAGCCCCTGAATTGCCGGCACTCACCGCAGCGTCGGCTTCGCCTCGATGAACAAGGTCAAACGCCACCATCACCGAAGCATCCTTTTTTTTCCGGACTGCATCGACAGGATGTTCATTCATTTCAATTACCTGAGATGAATGAACGATCTTGATCAGTTTTGCTGTCTTCCCATCGGGTGCCAGTGTGTCAAGATGCTTATGCAGAAGAACTTCGTCGCCTACCAGGCTTACACTTAGCCCTGCCTGT
>AMFJ01003008.1_pt1 | contig 12688 bp, 15 predicted proteins | sample 427208 | NCBI WGS metagenome assembly AMFJ01 (sample SAMN02954298, study PRJNA114691) | groundwater metagenome | biome: aquatic; feature: subsurface aquifer; material: sediment; isolation source: subsurface aquifer sediment | place: USA: Rifle, CO | collected 2008-08
AAACCCCTGTTTCCTACGAATGTAGAATAGACAGGGGTCGGTCTGCGCTGCATGATATTAACGAATAAATGCAGCAGGATTTTCAGGACAGGAAAGATTGTTGTAATACTCTTTACTTATCGGTGCTTGATAGCTCACCGATTTGTTTGACCTATTGTCTTGTGCAACCATTTTGAAAGCTTTGGTGATTGCAAGGACGGCTAGGACCAGTGAGATTACTGGAAGCCACCATGGGAAGCTCCCTGGCACCGATATGCGCAGTGCATTGTCGGATGCCCTGAAAATTACACTTCCCCAATACCAGCTGGGGATTGCCACTAATATCGTGGCTAGAAAAAGAAGTGCTGCTACGCCCTTACGGATGTAGTTTGTTTCTATCGCTACTTTTTTCATGACTTCCTCCTTAAGGTACAACATTGGGATATGTGATATACTAAATATATCAATATATAATAATAGCATATATTTATGAATAAGTCAATACACCATCAAGATATGGCTCAAATAAGCACCATTTTAGGGGTAGATTTTGGTATGTCTAAGATTGGATTGGCGATTGCTGATGAAGAGACGAAAATGGCTTTCGCATTTGATACTCTTAAGAATGACGGTGAATTTTTGAAAAATTTAAATGAAATTGTGGCTAGCGAAAATGTGAAAATCATAGTGATCGGCATGGTTAGCCATGAAAAAGATGAGAAAAGCGTGCAGCAAAAAAAGAAATTTGCTCAAATGCTTGAAAAGGAAATCGGAGTAGAGATCGTCTTTCAAGATGAAATGTTCACAACCAAAATGGCACAGGAAAATATTAAGATGCGCGGGAAAAAGAACATCGCCAAACTTGATGATCAAGAAGCTGCCAGAATAATATTACAGAGCTGGCTGGATGCAAGATAATCTTTTGTCTCGCTTGTTTCCTCTTTCGGCACACTCTTGGCCTAAATTCATGGCCAATCGTTCTTGATTGCTATTCGCAATCAACGGCCTCAAGAGAAAACAAGCTCACAAAAAGAATATAATTCTAAAAACCTAGTACCTAGTGCCTAGTACCTAAAACCTGGTGCCGGGCTATGCATTTTTGGGTAATATGCTATAATTAAATAAATATAAATCGTTATAATAAATAAATTATAAAAATACATGAAGCAGAAACCATACTTGTCGGTGGTGATTCCGGCATACAAAGAAAAGGAAAGAATAGGTACTAATTTATTGGAAATTGAAAACTTTTTATCTGGCAAGAATTTTGAATACGAAGTCATCATAGTTGTTGATGGTTCTCCTGATAATACTGCCGAGGTTGCTAGAAATTATTCAAAACAAATCAAAAATCTTCGCGTTATAGACAACAAAGAAAATCATGGAAAAGGATACGTTGTGCGTCAAGGACTTCTCGAGGCTAAAGGAAAATATGTTGTATTCTTGGATGCTGATGGCTCAACTTCTATTACTCATGTAGAAAAATTTTTGCCAGAATTGGAAAAGGGCAGTGATTTGATTGTGGGTTCTCGTAAAGTCGAGGGCGCTTTCGTTCAGGTGCATCAGCCGAAATATCGTGAATTTATGGGTGAAGGTGGAAATTGGTTGATAAGAATCGTGTTGGGTCTTTGGAGTTTCCCTGACACGCAGTGTGGCTTTAAAATGCTTACAGGAAAGGCTGCTCACGAGGTTGCTAGGCGTATGGTTGTTGATCGCTTCGGATTTGATTTCGAGCTTATTATTCTTGCAAAAAAAATGGGATTTAAGATTAAGCAAATGCCAGTAAGATGGTTGAACGAAGAAGGTTCAACAGTTAGTCTAACAGGACCAAACGGATTTATTCAGGTTTTGATTGATTTATTTAAGACTAAATTGCGTTTGATTACAGGAGCATACAACTTAAAGAAATAGTAATAGCGATAAATAGGAAGAACAGAAGATAAAAAAGAAAACAAAAATAAATTCACCTAAGTTAAATAATCGCTAGAAGCGAATTTAACAGGGTAAGAAATTGTGAATATTTCCATTAACAATTCAAAAGAGAATCATTCTGACGAAAAAACAAAATCATCGTCAGAATTAAGGCAAGATATTGTTTCAGGCGATTGGGTTGTCATTGCAACAGGCAGAGCGAAACGCCCGGACGAATTTGGCAATGTCCAACGATCTCAGGATGACAAAGGAATTGAAAACTGTCTTTTTGAAGACCCGGTTGCAAGTGGACAAGAAAAGGATGTTCTTATTTATCACAGAGCTGACGGAGACTGGACGCTTCGTGTTTTTCCAAACAAATATCCAGCCTTATCCCCTGGAAAATCCATCAAGAAAATAAGCGATGGACCATATCTCTCAATGCCTGGTGTTGGATATCACGAAATAGTTGTAACCCGTGATCATTACAAGCAGCTGGCTATTATGGATGTTATGGAGATCGCAGAGGTTTTCGATGCTTATCAGGATCGCTATCTTGAACACATGAGCAAAAAGAATGTGAATTATATTGCTGTTTTTCATAATCACGGAAAAGAATCAGGGGCTTCAATTCCACATCCGCATTCTCAATTGATGGCTGTTCCGGTGGTTGCTCCTTATATAAAACTTGAATTGGACGGAGCCGCGAAATATCACAAAAGCAATAAGGAGTGTGTTTTTTGCACAATTGTTGAGCATGAAAGTCAGGAAGGGAAAAGAGTAGTTTTTGAAAATGATCAGTTTATTGCGTTTTGTCCGTTTGCTTCCCGTGCCGCATTTGAAGTGCATGTGATGCCAAAGAAACACAGTCCGTATTTTGAGCGTATTACTGATGAGCAGAAAATCAAATTGGCTGAGGTTTTTGGCAAAGCGTTGGGTGCGGTTTATAAAGCGCTTAATGATCCGCCTTACAACTTCTATATTCATAGTGCTCCGTGTGATGGCAGTGATTATCCTCACTATCACTGGCACATTGAAATTTTGCCTCACACTTCGACTTGGGCAGGATTCGAGCTCGACACGGGAATTGAAATTTCCACAATTCAGCCCGAAGTAGCCGCTGAATATCTCAGGTCTCAATTATGAATTTATGAATTATTCATTAACGGATTAGTGTATTAACGAATTTGAATGCGTTAATTCTTTAATTCGTTAATTTCTTAATTTTCAATTTTTTGTATTATGCACGATTTTGTCATTGGTTTATTTTCTGGACTACCAAGGGAGCTTGCCACATTTTTGATTGCCTTTGTTCCTGTTACGGAACTTCGAGCTTCAATTCCACTCGCGATCAAGGTGTACGAAATGACGCCTTTTGCTGCTTGGTTTTATTCTGTCGCAGGCACATATTTTGTAATGATTTTGATCGTTTTCCTTTTGGATCCGGTAGCAAAAATACTTTCTAAGCATGTTCCTATTTTTGAAAAATTTTTCATTTGGCTTTTTGAGCATACAAGAAAGCGTGCTAATGGAAAAATGGAAAAATATGGAAGTTGGTCAATTTTTATTTTAGCAGCAACTCCAATACCCTTGCTTGGCGGTCTTACTGGAGCTTTGGCAGCTTTTGTGTTTGGCGTTGCTCGAAAGAAATCCTTGCCGTTGCTACTTTTTGGTACAATGGTTTCGGGTGTGATTGTTGTGGCTGTAACATTGTATTTTTGATATAGTAAAAGACTAATTAAAAAATATGAATAAATTGATTGTTGGAAATTTGAAAATGAATCTTATTACTGCCGCAGAGCGCGATAGGTATTTAGAGTCTGTAAAAAAAGAGGTGAAGGGAAAAGAATTGACTAATTGCGAGCTCGTTCTTTGTCCGCCATCACTTCATTTGCAATCATTCATTAGTGAAAATGAAAACAAAGAATTTGCGGTTGGAGCTCAGAATGTTTTTTGGGAAGACAGAGGTTCATTTACAGGTGAAGTATCCGCTTTGATGGTAAAAAATATTGGCGTTGAATATGTGATTATTGGTCATAGTGAGAGAAGGCGATATTTTAACGAGACAGATGATGTTGTTAGAATGAAAATAAATAGCGCTTTGAATGTGGGACTTTCTCCAATTTGTTGTGTTGGCGAGACTTTGGAAGAACGGCAAAATGGAAAAACTACTGAGGTTATAATGAATCAGATTCATGCCGGACTTGCTGATGTTCCAGTTTCTAAAATTACATCAGTAGTGATCGCATATGAACCGGTATGGGCAGTCGGGAGCGATGCCGTTCCAACCAGTGATGAAATCATGGAGGTTAGAATTTTATTAAAAAAGATTTTTGCTGATACTTTTGGCCTTCCTGTTGCTGAAAAGATGAAAATTTTATACGGAGGAAGTGTAAAAGCCGCAACTGCCAAACAGCTGTGCATTGATCCTGGGATGGATGGCGTGTTGGTTGGAAGAGAAAGCTTGATCCCAATGGAATTTGTAAAAATTGCAGAAATAATTGATAATGCATAATAAATTGTTTATTAAAAATTAACGCATTAAAGAATTAACGCATTGGAATTCGTTAATCCGTGAATTCGTTAATAAAAAATAAAAATGATAACTAGTGTAAAAGAAATATTAACAAATGCTAAGGAAGGGGGTTATGCTGTTGGTGCATTCAATACGACCAACATGGAAACTACGCGGGCCATTATTGAAGCTGCAAAAGAACTGAAAAGTCCTGTGATTGTTCAAATAACTGAGAAAACCATGGAATACGCGGGTGGTCGGCAAATTTTCAATATTGTGAAAAACATGGCTGAGCTTTATGCGCCTGAAATTCCAATTGGAATACATCTTGATCACGGCAAAAGTTTTGATGTATGCAAACGATGTGTGGAAATTGGATTCAATTCGGTCATGATCGATGGTTCAAGAAAAAATTTACAAGATAATATTGAAATTACGAAAAATGTCGTGGAGTATTGCCATGACAAGGGAATAACAGTTCAGGGGGAGTTGGGAAGTGTGCCCTATATTGGAGAAATGGAAGGCGGAGAAGTGGACTGGGATAAATATATGACAGATCCGGAAGAAGCCGCTCAGTTTGTTGAGCAAACAGGCATAGACGCATTGGCAGTGGCAATCGGAAATGCTCATGGATTTGTCAGGGAGCGAACGCAGCCAGATTTTGAACGCTTAAAGGCAATCCGCAGCAAGATAAATGTGCCAATAATCTTGCATGGCGCATCTGACTGGGAAAATGGCAGAGTGAAAGAAGCCGTTGAATGCGGGGTTTCCTGTTTTAATGTTGACACGGCAACTCGGGTGGCCTTTGTTAATAGCATTATAAAGACAGTTAAAAGTAAGGATGAAGTTTCTTTCGATATACGTAAAATCTTGGGCGATGCTCAGGAAGAGGTGAAAAAGACTGTTCGCAAAAAAATGGATGATTTTTGCAGTAGTGGAAAATGTGCAATCGAATAAATATAAAACATATATCATGTAACTAAATGCAATACGAATTTCGTTTGCTATATGTGACATGCTACATGCTGCATGAATTTTATGTGTTTGGCTTATCCAGGAAAAATTATTTCTGTTAATGGTCAGCAGGCAACTGCTGATTTTGATGGCGTACAAAAAGAAATAAATATTTCATTGGTTGAAATTAAAAAAGGTGATTATGTTATTGTTCATGCTGGATTTGCAATAGAAAAACTTTCCAACGAAGACGCATGGATAGTGCTTGAAGAATATGAAAAAGCAAGAAAAATCCTTTGATGATTTGATAGAAAAAATACATACTGTTGCTCGAGACATCAAAAAATCAATAACGCTTATGGAAGTTTGCGGAACACATACGCAAACTGTCAGCAGACATGGCATACGAAAGATTATGCCAAAAAATGTGCGCCTGCTCACTGGTCCTGGGTGCCCTGTCTGTGTTACTGCTCAAGAAGATATTGATGCGGTGGTTCATTTAGCGCTATCGGGAATTCCAATTGCCACTTATGGCGATATGTTAAGAGTCCCGGGATATCTGGGAAGTTTGCAGCAAGCAAAATCTCAAGGAGCAAAAGTTTTTTCCATATATTCAATCGAAGAAGCTCTTGAGCTGAAAAAACTTCATGAAGATTTAGTTTTTTTTGGAATGGGATTTGACACTACTGCGCCGATGACTGCAATTGCACTTAAGAATAATCTGACTGTATATTCAACGCATAAGCTTTTTTTGCCGGCGATGGATGCTCTTTTGCAAATGGGCGAAATAAGAATTGACGGGTTTATAAGTCCTGGACATGTCAGCGCGATTGTTGGAATGGAACCATATCAACATATGAATGTATCTCAAGTTATCACAGGTTTTACGCCTGAGGATGTTTTAGTGGGAATTTATATGCTTCTTAAGCAAATCAAAGAGGGGAGGAAAGTTGTTGAAAACGAATATGTCCGTTTGGTGAAAACTGACGGCAATCCAATTGCACAAAAAGTATTGTTCGATGAATTTGAAATTGGGGATGGAAATTGGAGAGGGTTTGGAATAATCCCTGGAAGTGGGTTAGAAGTGAAGAACCCAAAACTTAATGCTAAAATAAAATATAAAAGTATCCTTTCAGAAGTGGATCATGTAAAATCAAAAAAACCAACGGGTTGCCGTTGTGGTGAGGTGATTCGGGGAATAATTTTGCCAGACAAATGTCCAATGTTTGGAAAAGCATGCACATCGGAAAAACCGTACGGTCCATGTATGGTTTCAGATGAAGGAGCATGCAATGCAGCATATAGATTCAATTAATAAAGAAATATGATCAATAAAAAAGAAACAATTGAATTGGAAGAAGGTGGCGGTGGAAAAAAATCTTCAGATCTGATTTCCCAGATGCGAGCCATTATGAACGAAACAGGCAAATGGAAGAACTGTGGAGACGATGGCGCAACGTATAAGCTTGGCAAAAATTCACTGGTTTTCACAACAGATGCTTACATTGTCGATCCGATTTTTTTTCCAGGTGGAGACATTGGAAAAATTTGCATTTGTGGAACAATTAATGATTTGGCAATGATGGGTGCAAAACCAATCGGCATTTCTTTGAGTATGGTGATTGAAGAAGGATTTGAAAAAAAAGATTTAATGAAAATTGTTGCATCAATTGATGCTGCTGCAAAAAAAGCAAATGTTCCAATTGTAACGGGCGACACGAAGGTGACTGAAAAAGGCAAGATTGATAAAATTGAAATAACAACTGCGGGAGTTGGTTTTGCTGATAAGGTTATTTCAAACAATGGGGTGAAAGCTGGTGACGCGATTGTTTCTTCTGGTGACTTGGGCGAGCATACAGTGGCACTCCTCAGCGCACGTTTTAATTATCGGACAAAAGTTGTCAGTGATTCAAAAACCCTGCATGAGGAAATTTCAAAAGTTGGCAAATATCTTCATGCCGCCAAGGATCCAACACGCGGAGGATTGGCAGCAAATATCATTGAAATGGCTGAAAAATCAAAAGTAAAAATAGTGCTCGATGAAAACACTTTGCCTTTCAAAAAAGAAACCCTCGCAATTGCTAATTTGCTTGGAATTGACGTGCTTTCTTTCGCTAGTGAAGGAAGATTTATTGCTACAGTTGCCGAAAAAGATGTGCAAAAAGTTTTGAAAATTTTAAAAACTTTCAATAAAGAAGCAAGAATTATTGGTAGAGCAGAAGCTGGCAAGGGAGTTTTTCTGAAAACAACCATTGGATCTCTTCGTCCAATTGAAATGCCTAAGGGAAAATTAGTCCCGAGAATTTGCTAGTAGATAATAAAATATTTGACCAAATGAAATTCCCGCATCTCCGCGAGGAATTTTTTTGCTTGTGTAAATACCTTTCGATTCTAAAAAAGACGAAATGATTTTATTGTTTGCCATGCCACCGCTAAAATATGTATTTTGTATATCGTATTTTGTATTTTGTAAAATTTGAAATAAGCCATTTGCAATGTATTGTTGGGCAGTTGCTGCAAGACGTTTTTTGTCTTTGTGAAGATTTTTAATTAAATATTCAAAAAGAGGAGTCGTTTTAAGAACAAATATTTCTTCTTTTTCATTAAATTCAACCACTGGGCTTAATTTATATGGAACACTTGAATTTTTTTCCAATAAAGCAATTGGTCCATGTTTTCTGAGACTTTCATTTTTTGAAAACTCAAGCAAAACTGAAACTGCATCCAAAATTCTGGCTGTGCTTGATGTCTCAATGCAATTAAATTTCTGCTGCACCTGATTCCAGAGGACTTCAAAATGTTGTTTGGAATAGTATTTCTTAACAAGTTTATATGCCAAATCCTTTTTATTTTTGGAAATTGAAGATTGAGAATTTATTGGAAATTGAGAATTGAGAATTGAGAATTTATTGATTACGCCAATAAGTATTCGCGCCGGTTCTTTGATCGCTAATTCTCTTCCCAAAAGCGCCTGATGCTCCAAATGCCCAATTCTTTGTACGTGAATTTGATTTGAAATTTGACATTTGGATTTTGAAATTTTCAGGATCTCTCCTCCCCAGACAGTTTCATCTTCGGAATATCCTGTCCCATCACAAGCAATGCCAATGAAATCAGCTTTTAGCTTGTAGCTTTTAGCTCGTAGTGATTCGTCGCCGATTGCGGATAAAATGTGGGCAAGGTGATGTTGCACTGACATATGCTTCGCTTTATATTTTTTTGCCAATTTTTCAGCTAGCAGTGTTGTGTGAAAAAGAGGGTGCAAATCACTGAGAATTATTTCTGGTTTTATTTTATCTTTTCTTAGGAAGTTATTTAATTTTTGTTTGTATTTTTTGAAATTAGCTTCTACTAATAAGTCTCCAAAATCTTCAGAAAAGTAAATTGTTCCATTTTTGTATGCAGAAAAATTCCCGGCTGATTCTGCTCCGAGTGCCAGTATGACATCCTTATTTTCACTAGAAATCTCAAACTCTTTCATGAAATCAGTCTATCATTATTACAAAAAATATGCTAAAATATGAAATATGGAAATTCCAGTGGAACTTTGCTTTGCAATTTGATAAAAATAAAAAAAATATGCAGGAAATAAAAATCAAGATTCAAGCTCAAGATCTCAAGCCGATTGCTGAAGAAACGGTTGAGGAAAAAATCTCACCCGTGGAAGAAACAAAAAAACCAAGAATCGCCATTGTCAGCTTGACCTCCTGCGAAGGTTGTCAGTTTGCATTGTTGGACTTAGGAGAGAAATTTTTAGAAGCCATGGGACAAGTTGAAATGGTTGATTTCCGATTGCTGGAAGATGAGGAAGATGATGGAAGTCCAATTGATATTGGGTTTATTGAAGGTAATCCTATGACTGAAGCGAACAAAAAAACACTTTTGGAACTGCGAAAAAGAAGTAAATTACTGGTTGTTATTGGAAATTGTGCAGCAATGGGGGGGATTCCGGAAATCAGAAATTATCATGAACAAAAACAAACAGCCAAGCATGTGTACAAATATATTCAAGGAATTGAAACTGAAGAAGTTCAGGAGGTTGATAACTTCGTGAAAGTAGACTTCACGCTTCCTGGCTGTCCAATTACTGGTGAAGAATTTTTGCAATATTTTCCGATCCTCTTGGAAAATGCCAAGCTTGGCAGTGAAATTCCTAAAATTCCGGACAGTCCTGTGTGTGTTGAATGTAAAAAGAAAGGGAATCGTTGTTTGCTGCTCGACAAAAAGCCATGCTTTGGTCCGATGATTTTGGGAGGATGCGATGCGGTTTGTCCAACTGCAAGAATGGGTTGTCAGGGATGCCGCGGTCTTCGTCCAACAGGAAACGTCAAAGCTATGAAAATGACCTTAAAAACAATGATGACGGATGATGAGTTTGAAAATACGACTGAAATCTATGGATTAAAAGATGACATTGAGGAATGGGAAAAGCGCAATAGCGCTTAGTATTTCGTATTTTGTATCTAGTATCTTGTATGAGAAATTAGATGCAAATACAAATTAAAATTCATACTAAATACCAAATACCTGCCTACTGGACAGGCAGGCAACATACAAAATACGAACTTATGAATATAAAAATAAATCACATTGCGAAGATCGAAGGACATACTGGTTTTATGGCGAGTGTTCTTCAGGGGGATGTTAAAAGTGCAAAATTTGAAGTGAAAGAAGGGGTACGGCTAATCGAAGGAATTTTAATTGGTCGCCATTATAAAGATATGCCAGTTATTGCGCAGAGAATCTGTGGAATTTGTCCAGTGGTTCATAATTTAACCTCGATAAAAGCCATTGAAAATGCTATGAAAATCGAGGTCAGTGATGAAACTAAAAAGCTTCGAAAGGTTATGGAGCACGCTCAATTCATTCATTCGCATGCACTTCATCTGTTCTTTTTGTCTTTGGCTGATTTTTTGGATATTGAAAATGATTTGCAGTTGGTGAAAGAATATCCTGAGCACACCAAGAATGCTGTCAAAATACGTGAATATGGTATGGATCTTATCAGAACTATTGGTGGTCGAGTTGTTCATCCTCTTACGAATGAGGTTGGCGGTTTCAAGAAAGTTCCGACATCTGAAGAGATTACCGAACTAATCACCAAGGGAGAGTCAGTGCTTCCAGTTGTATTTGAATTGGCCGCTTTTTTTAAAACAATAAAAACCCCTAATTTTAGCCGTCCTACAGAATATATTTCCCTGAAAACTTCTGGAGAGTATGCAATTTATGATGGAAACGTTGCTTCAAATAAGGGACTCAATATCGATACTCAACAATTTGAAAACAATTTTCATGAATTTCAGCGACCGAAGGAAATTGTTAAGAGGGTTCAGCACGACGGAAAAACAAGTTATATGGTTGGGGCCATTGCGAGGATTAATAATAATCATGAAAAATTAAGTATCAATGCACGTGGATATTTAAAATCACTTGATTTTAATATGCCGGACTATAACCCTTTCCATAATGTGTTATATCAGATGGTAGAAGTTATGCACTGTGTTGAAGACAGCGTGAAATTATTAAAAGAACTTTCGCATGCAAATCTTGAAAATGCCATCACGAAGGAATATCAGATCCGCGAAGGATCAGCTGCTGCTGCAATTGAAGCTCCTCGTGGAACTCTTTATTACTGGGTTGATATTGATGCGAAAGGATATATCAAGAATGTGAATATAATAACTCCTACGGCTCAGTTTTTGACGCATTTGGAAGATGACATCGCTGCTTTCATTCCGGGAATTTTGGATAAAGACGAAAAAGTCATGGAGAAAAAGATGCGCGCTTTCATTCGTGCATACGATCCTTGCATCAGTTGCGCCGTACACTAAATAAGTTCATAAAGTAAAAAGTTTGTAAGGTTCATAAAGAAAATGCAAGTTTCTGTGCTTGATAAACTTTATAACTTTATAAACTTTATAACTATCGCATGCATGATTTTATGTTAGCTAAGGAAATTGTAGATGATATTATGAAAATCGTGAAAGATGAAAAACTTTCGCATGTTGATGGTGTTTCGTTGGAAATTGGTCAAATTGCCTTGGCTCACGATGGACACGATGAACATGTTGAAGATATTAGTATTGATAATTTGAGATTTGGAATAAAAAACATTGTTAAAGGTACAATTTTAGAGAAAACAAAATTCAACATTAAAAAAGTTCAAGGAGAGCATTGGCAATTGGTGAATATCGAAGGCGAATAATTTTTAAGTATAAGGTATTTTGTATTAAGTATTTTGTATTATTAAGATTTATACATGATACATGCTACATGATACATGCTACATGATATATGCTGAAAGTTGCAATTAATGGGTTTGGTCGCATTGGAAGGCCATCGTTAAAAATTGTTTTTGAAAAAAAAGGAATGGAAGTTGTGGCAATTAATGATTTGACTGACATTGAAACAAGCGCACATTTATTGCAATACGACTCTTCCTATGGAGTTTATGGCAGGAAAGTTTCTGTTGATAAAGAAAATAGCGAGATTATTGTTGATGGAAATCCAATCAAATATTTTTCGGAAAAAGACCCGGCAAATTTGCCATGGGCAAAGCTTGGAGTTGATGTTGTTTTGGATTGTACGGGAATTTTTTTGGATCAAGAATCGGCAGGAAAACATATTGCTGCTGGAGCAAAAAAGGTAGTTTTGTCAGCACCTCCAAAAGATGATGTGTCGGTCTATCTCCTTGGAGTTAATGAAAAAGAATATAAAGGGGAGACAATTGTTTCTAATGGGTCTTGCACGACAAATTGTTTGGCTCCGATGATTAAAGTTTTGGACGATCTTTGTGAAGTTGAGCAGGGCTTTATGACAACAACTCATTCCTATACCAATGATCAGAATCTTTTAGATTTGCCACATCGCGACATGCGACGAGCTCGAGCAGCCGCACTTTCCATTATTCCAACCACAACAGGAGCAGCAAAAACAGTAGGAAAAGTGATGCCACATTTGAAAGGAAAATTAGATGGGATTGCGCTGCGTGTTCCAACTCCAGTCGTGTCTATTGTCGATTTTATCTGCACTGTTAAGAATCCAAAGAGCGTGGAAGAAATTAATGCGGCTTTTGAAAAAGCAGCCAAGGGAAATCTTTCCGGACTGTTGGACGCAACAACGAAAGAGTTGGTTTCTATGGATTATAAAATGAATCCGCATTCTTCGATTGTTGATCTTCCTTTGACAATGTCTATGGGCAATCAGGTTAAGGTGGTTGGCTGGTACGACAATGAATGGGGATATTCAAACCGCTTAGTAGAAATGGCTGAATATATCTGCAAGTAAGGATATCGAAAATTCTTATGCTTAAAAGTGCCTCTGTAGAGG
>AMFJ01025422.1_pt1 | contig 12683 bp, 11 predicted proteins | sample 427208 | NCBI WGS metagenome assembly AMFJ01 (sample SAMN02954298, study PRJNA114691) | groundwater metagenome | biome: aquatic; feature: subsurface aquifer; material: sediment; isolation source: subsurface aquifer sediment | place: USA: Rifle, CO | collected 2008-08
GCGTGTTTGAAAATAGGGACTGGTGAGAAGAGCCACCCAACCAAGACACCCATCATAATCATTGCCTTTAATAACAATCTTTTTTCGTGTTCGCGCTTGAGCCATTCATTCCTCGTTTTGTATCTAGAATATTTTTATAGGGCTATCATAAAGTGGTTACATTAAGTGAATATTAAAAAATGATCAAAAAAAGAGTTGATTATGGTTTAAATGCTTGTTTTATGCGTTTGATTCCCTTCAGTTTCTAAATCTAAAACGGTATACTTCCAAACCTCTAAGGGAGCAAAACCACATGGGCAAGAAAACCCCTTTATACGAGTGTCATTTAAAAGCCTCTGCCAAAATCGTTGATTTTGCCGGTTGGGACATGCCATTGCATTACGGATCACAAATCGAAGAGCATCATACGGTCCGGCAGCATGCTGGTGTGTTTGATGTTTCGCACATGACCATTGTCGATCTTCAGGGTCCTGAGGCTGCTTCGTTTTTGCGTTATCTATTGGCAAACAATGTTGACCGTTTAAAAGAAAGCAGAGCGCTATATACTTGCATGCTGAATGAAAAAGGCGGCGTGATCGATGATTTGATTGTTTATAAAATCACAGAGGATTCTTATCGTCTGATTGTGAATTCTGCGACGCATGATAAAGATTTGTTATGGCTAAATCATCACGCTAAACAATTTAAAGTCACCATCAAAGAACAAACTGACTATGCCATGTTAGCTATTCAAGGTCCTGCTGTTTTTAGCAAAATCCCACTGATTTTTAGCGAAGCACAGCAAGCCTCCGTCAAAGAGTTAAAACCTTTTTCGGCAGTGGATATCGATGGCTGGTTTATCGCCCGTACCGGTTATACGGGGGAGGAGGGTTTTGAAATTATTCTTCCGGCAAAAGCGGCGCCCACCTGTTGGCAAACATTATTAGCAGCAGATATTAAACCCTGCGGTCTGGGTGCGCGCGACACGCTGCGTTTAGAAGCCGGTTTAAATTTGTATGGCGCTGATATGGATGAAACAGTGACGCCACTCGAATCGAATTTAGCGTGGACAGTTGCCTTTGAACCAAGCACACGAAATTTTATTGGCCGTGATGCACTTCTCGCGCAATTACAAAAAGGCGTTTCAGAAAAATTAGTGGGTTTAGTATTAATGGGTCAAGGTGTATTACGTCATCATCAAAAAGTACAAGTGGAAGGGATAGGGACTGGCGTGATCACCAGCGGAAGTTTTTCACCGACGTTACATAAAGGCATTGCGTTAGCACGCGTGCCGGCTGCCACCCTTGAAGAATGTTTAGTTGAAATTCGCGGCAAATATGTGCCAGCACAGGTGATTAAACCGCCTTTTGTGCGTTTTAGCAAACCAACATTTAAAGCATTAAATAAGAACGGAGCGTTAACATGAATAGTGTGCCAAAAGCATTAAAATATTCTAAAACACACGAGTGGATCCGTAAGGACGATGATGTCATGACTGTAGGCATTACCGATCATGCGCAATGTATGTTAGGAGATTTAGTTTATATCGAATTACCTGAACTTGAATTGAGTTTAGAAACAGGGCAAGAATGCGCGGTGGTCGAATCTGTGAAAGCCGCTGCGGATATTTACTCGCCTATTTCAGGTGAAATTGTCGAAATCAATGAAGCATTACTCGATAATCCGCAATTAATCAATGAAGATCCTTACGGAAAAGGATGGTTGTTTCGCATTCGTCCGTTTGAAAATGAAGCGCGTGATTTATTGACGGCTGATCAATATTCAAAACAAATTACATCAGAAGCGCATTAACTTAATGGATGAGGTATCACTATGCCATTTATTCCGCATACTGAAGATGATGTGAAAGAAATGTTAGCGTCGATCGGCGCTCGCAACATAGATGAATTGTTTGATGAAATTCCTGAGGCCCTACGCATCAAAGAATTGCCGACCCTTCCTCCTCAATTAACCGAAATGGAATTATCGCGTTTAATGCGCGAACGTGCTGCAAAAGATGCAGGCGGATTATGTTTTATTGGTGCGGGTGCTTATGAACACCATATTCCTGCTGCAGTTTGGGACATTGTGGGCCGCGGTGAATTTATGACGGCTTATACACCGTATCAAGCAGAAGCAAGCCAGGGAACATTGCAAGTTTTATATGAATACCAAACGATGATGGCGAGTTTGATGGCATTGGATGTATCGAATGCTTCTCTTTATGAAGGCGGCTCTGCATTAGCTGAAGCAATTTTGATGGCAGTCAGGGTGCATCGAAAAAATCATTCACACCGTATTTTGTTGCCGCAAACAGTTCATCCTTATTATCGTGAAGTCGTTGAAACAATTGTAAGCCAACAAGATATTGATATTGTTGAAGTGCCTTATGATCCTGCCACGGGACGCGTTTCTCTCGAAGAATTAGAAAATTTAACCAAAAATGATTTAACAGCACTTGTCATTCCGCAGCCGAATTTTTTTGGCGTGCTTGAAGATGTTGATATGTTGACGGATTGGGCGCATGCGCATCATGCGATTAGTGTGGCACTTGTCAATCCATTGGCGATGGCATTATTAAAACCACCAGGTCAATGGGGCAAAAATGGAGTTGATATTGCTTGCGGCGAAGGACAATCACTCGGTGTGCCACTTGCATCAGGCGGCCCTTATTACGGATTTATTTGTTGTAAAGAAAATTATGTGCGTCAACTTCCCGGCAGGATTGTTGGCCGCACGGTAGATCAACGCGGGAAACAAGGATTTGTTTTAACTTTGCAAGCGCGCGAACAACATATTCGCCGTGCGAAAGCGACTTCTAACATTTGCACCAATCAGGGGTTGCTTGTGACGGCAAGCACTATTTATATGAGTTTATTGGGCCCTGTTGGATTGCATCATACCGCCATGGCATCGCATCAAAATTTATATAAATTACGCGAAAAATTGTCTGCGATTGAGGGCGTGCGAATCATGTTTCAAGCCCCAATGTTTCATGAAATCGTGGTGCAACTCAATCGTCCGGTGGATACGGTGTTGGCAGAATTAGCAAAACATCATATTCAAGCCGGATTTAATCTTAAAAAAACCTATCCAGAATTGGGCGAGTGTTTATTGATTTGTACGACTGAAACTAAAACCGAACAAGAATTAAATTTATTGGCAGATAAATTGAAAGAAGCATTAATAGTCAATGCTAACACATCTAATAATCGGGATGCTGTGCCTCTAAAATAAGGGAGAATAGAGTCGATGTCAGAATTAATTTTTGAATTATCCAAAAAAGGCCGCGCGGCCCGCGCCCAAATTCCACATCGTAAAAGTGGCGAACTTCATATTCCCAATGAATTCTTACGTAAAGATGCGCTCATGTTACCAGAAGTATCTGAATTGCAAGCGGTACGGCATTTTACCCGATTATCACGCAGAAATTTTTCGATTGATACGCAATTTTATCCACTTGGTTCTTGCACGATGAAATATAATCCGCGCGGCGCACATCGTTTAGCGATGTTAGAGGGATTTTTGAATCGCCATCCTTTATCACTTGATATGGATAGTCAAGGATATTTGGCTTCAGCCTATGAACTACAAGAAATTTTAAAAGCAGTGACGGGCATGAAAGGTGTTTCATTGACACCGATGGCGGGTGCACAAGGTGAATTTGCAGGTGTTGCTATGATCCGCGCTTATCATCACGCGCGCGATGATTTGGCGCGTGTTGAATGTTTAGTGCCTGATGCAGCACATGGAACTAATCCTGCAACCGCTGCGCAATGCGGTTTTAAAGTACGTGAAATTCCAACAGATGCCGATGGAAATGTTAACATTGATGCATTACGCGCAGTGGTTGGGCCGCAAACCGCATGCATCATGTTGACGAACCCATCGACTTTAGGTGTGTTTGAACAAAAAATTCAAGAGATTGCTAAAATCATGCATCAAGCCGGCGGATTGCTTTATTATGATGGTGCGAATTTAAATGCTATTTTAGGTAAAGTTCGTCCGGGTGATATGGGTTTTGATGTGATGCACATCAATTTACATAAAACATTTGCGACACCGCATGGCGGCGGTGGCCCTGGCGGCGGCCCCGTTGCTGTGAGTGAGCGGTTAGTGCCTTTTTTACCAACACCTATTGTTGCAAAGTCAGGCGAAAAATATCATTGGCTGACGGATGCGGATTTTCCGCAAACGATTGGGCGTTTATCGACGTTTATGGGTAATGCAGGCATTATTTTGCGTGCCTATATGTATGCGCGTTTGCTCGGTAAAGCAGGCATGTTACGCGTAGCAGAATATGCAACATTAAATGCAAATTATTTGTTGGCGCGTTTGAAGCAAGCAGGTTTTACGCCGGCGTACCCTACTCGACGTGCCAGTCATGAGTTTATTATTACTTTAAAAAAAGAAGCAAAAGAATTATCGATTACGGCATTAGATGTTGCTAAACGTTTGCTGGATTATGATTTTCATGCGCCTACGATGTATTTTCCATTATTGGTGCCAGAATGTTTATTGATTGAGCCCACAGAAACAGAAAGCAAAGAAGTGTTAGATGCATTTGCGGATGCTTTAATTCAAATTTTACATGAAGCAAAAACCAATCCAGAATTATTAAAAGAGGCACCGCATAATTTACCGGTGCGCCGTTTGGATGAAGTGAAAGCCGCAAGAGAATTGGATGTAGTGTTTCGAGAAAAAAGTTAAATGTATCAATGAGGGTGGATTGGGCGTCTTTTGCCGTAATCCACCCAATCAACTCATACTAAAATTTGGTCTAATCCATACACCAAATGATCAAGCGTCATCACTTTTTTACAGGCAAGCACCAATCCCGGCATGAAGCATGCGCGATCAACTGCATCATGCTGCAATGTGAGGGTTTCGCCAATGCCGCCAAAAATAATTTTTTGATGAGCAACTAATCCTGGCAATCGAATCGCATGAATCGGAACATTTTGATAATAGGCACCACGCGCGCCTGGAACCACTTCTTTGCTATTTTTTCGAGTGAGATAAGTTACATCACGTGTTGTTGCTAACATTTCAGCGGTGCGAAGCGCTGTGCTTGAAGGGCTGTCTAATTTGCCATCGTGATGCATCTCAATGATTTCAACGTGAGGGAAATAAGCCGCAATTTCTTTCGCGTATTTCATCATAAGCACTGCGCCTAGCGAAAAATTGGGTGCGATAATTCCGCCTAATTTTAGTTTTTCCGCCCGCTTTTCTAAATTTATAACATCTTTTTTTGTCAAGCCAGACGTACCAATGACGGGCCTTGCTTTTGCCTCAATAATCGTTTGGGTATTTTTTAATGCGGCATTAGCTTCTGTGAAATCAATCACTACCTCGGCTTTAGTCCGATGAATTTCGGCCAGAAGATCATGCGCTCGGCCAATTTCGCCAACGAGCGTAAAATCAGTGTGATCGTTAATTGTTTTAACAGCCATCTGGCCCATTTTGCCAAAAGCACCGTTAATGAGAACATGGATTGTCATGAGGGATTGCCTTCTTTATATTCTTAGCCTATTGGGTATAATGTAACACACACACAAAATACTCGCATCTAAGGCGCTTCTATGAATAATCGTGGTTTTCATCCTATTTGGCGGGACGTCATTTCTTCTCTTTTGCCGTATCGAGCATTTATCCATTTGTATGTCGATTCTTTAGCAGAAACAGAAGAGAAATCTTTTTTGGCTGAATCGATGTACCCTTTTTGTCAGGTGGAAGATCAGCGTGTTATTCAGTGTTTAAAGAGTTTAGGCCATGAAGGGGTGCAGAAATTACAGATATTATTAGATAAGAAGGTTTCAAAAGACGTGGAAACGGATTTTGTCGGTTCTGTAGAGCAATTTTATGCAACCTATTCAGCCCGCGCGGGAGAATATGCCAATCTTAGCTGTTGTATTCAGGGAGCTCCTTTTCCTTGGTTGATGAAAACTTTGAAAAGTATTTATATTGCAGTTCAAGAGAAATCTGGGTGTGAAGGATGGCCTGAGTTATGGGGACGTCTCAAACAAGAGACCCCTTTTTTTCGAGATCCTTGTTACTCTGAAACAAGAAAAAATATTATAAATAAAATGATCCGAGAAATATTTCTTCCTTTTTTTAGAAATACCTGGAAAAAAATTGTTTTTAAACAAGAAAGTGAATTAAAACAAGAAATTATTTCTTTTTTAGGGGAAAAAGAAAAAGGTGGATTTTATGATTTATTAGTAAGTTTTTGGAAAATAAAATGCGATTTTGATAATATTATTAAGTTCAGAGCTGTAAGAGCTGTAATTTTTGGGGCAGCAAGATGTTTTGTTCATCTTAGCGATTTAAAAAGAAATAACAAAATTCCTTTTCTACATCTCGAACAGCATGATTCTCTTATTCATACTATTAAATCTTTTGAAGAACAAGTATCAGCTTCTATTCCAGAAGAGGTGGATACAGATGGATTTCTTGATACATTAGAAAATGTAAAGGGTAATGATCTCATATATTTTTTAGCGGATTTTCCTGCCACAGGCCGTTTTTTTCAATCAAATACTGAAAATATTCGACTATCTTATGAAACAGTTAAAGATGACAGGGAAAAGGAGCTTGATAATTTTGCAGTTCAGCAAGAAGAAATCTTATGCATAAGCAAACTTCTTAAGAATTTACAGAGAGCAGATGAGAAGGCATTAGGATCCGATCAAAATCGAGAAACATTCAGACTAGATGCTCCAGATGGTTCTGCCGATGAGAGGGTTATGGGTTCGCCGCCTGTCTCGTTAGGGAGCTCACCAGTGTCGTTTTACAGGAGACCTTCAGGATCACCACCTGGACAGCCGAAAACGGATATTTCTCCAGCAACGCCAAAACAGCCTTCCAGGAGAATCGAGGCGAAACATTGATATTTTTTAGACATATTAGTGAAATCAGGGTATAATTTGAATGATAAAAACATAATATTTACTAACTCTATGATAACTAAAAGGTTAATTTATGTTACGTAACCCTTTTCTTACTGCTCCACGAGCAAAGCCTTCTAAAGAAGAAAAATCCGCGACATATAACCCGCATCATCCTGTTTGGTTAGAAAGTCTTGAGCTTCTCTTGCCTTATCAAAAGTTTATTTGTTTCTATGCAACTTATCGTCAATATAAAATCGGTTCTCTTTCTGAAGAAGATTTCCAGAAGATAGATGAAAAGAAGATAGACAATTTTGGGAAGCATCTTGAACAAGCGACTCACGATAATCAGCAGCGAGTTATTCAACTTTTAAATAAGTTAAGCATTCAAGATATTTCGGCATTGAAAAATTTACTGCAAAATTTTCACAAAAATAAAAATATCGGCCGCGATTCAATAGATGGATTTTATGTGAGGCACGGAAGTCTAGCTGAGAAATGTGCGCTTCTTCCAGGTTATTTTGAAAAAGCGGGTTTTTGCCAATTTAAAACTAAGGGTTTCGTTGTTCCTCCTGAGCGTGCTGAAAAAAAATCAGATTCTGTTTTCGGCATGAGAAAATTTTTTGGTATTGCCGGTTTTTGCTTGGGTGCTGCAATAGGGGCAGTGATAGCGCTGGCTGTTTGCATCTTTGTTCCAGGCGCTCTAGTGCTTGCTCCCTGGCTTGTTCCTGAGATTGTTGGAGGTTGTGCGATATTAGGCGGAACGGCAGGTTATGCGATAGCAGATTGTAAGTTACATGCTAGATCGCAGCGAACAAATGCTAAAGTTGTCGCAGTAGTACCACAAAGTGTAGTAAAAGCGCCGGCTCCTCCCCGCCGCGCAGAAAGTACAGCCACAGCATGTGCACTGTTATTAGCAGCGCAACATCAAGGGCAAGCGGCCATGAAGGGAAAGCCACTAAATCCTTGGCAGGCTGCATCAATGGTACTCAAACAACGTTTCCATCTATCAGGCGATACCTTTACATCAAAATCAAATAAATCAATATCAATGCAGCAAGAAGAAGATAAGTTCGCTGCCACAGCCCCAGTTATTCGCCTAGGATGATACAGGATGACGCTGCTGCGTAACCTAAGTTAGTCATATTGGTTTCATAAACTTTTGCCATATTTTCTTTTGTGATTAATGTTTTTGTATCTCCTGTTAAAACTTCTCCATTTTTTAATAGTAATACCACTTTATTGCAATATTCTTTTGCAAAATTCACATCGTGCAATGTCATCATCACGCCCGCCAAATTTTTTTTTGCAAGATCCGAAAAATAATTTAATATTTTAATTTGATGCGGCCAGTCTAAGTGATTAGTTGGTTCATCTAATAAATAAATTTGAGGTGTTTGCGTTAATAAAGCAGCAATGGCTAATCGCCGTCGTTCACCGCCTGATAGAGTTTCGACATTTTGTGCTTCTTTTTTTAAAAGATTCATTAAGCAAAGTGCTTCCCGTGCAATATCTTTATCGTGCTTAGAGAGTGCTTGAAAAAAATTTAAATGTGGGTAGCGGCCGTGCAAACAAAAATCAAGCACAGTCTCTGGAAAGAAAATTGGCGTATCTTGTAATAAAATACCGCGTATTCGTGCCATTTCTTTTGAAGAATAATGGGTTAATTTTTTTTCTTGTAAATCAATATGGCCAGATGCAGGTAAAATAAGCCCAGCTAATGTGTGCAGTAAAGTGGTTTTACCGCTGCCATTCAAGCCTAAAATTCCAACGCAATCACCTTTCTTTAATGTAAAATCAAATGCGTGACAAATGATCGTGTGAGCGATTTTAATCGTTAACTCTTTTGCGGTTAGTAGCGGCATGATCGTTGTAGTAATATAAGAAAAATAGGTACGCCGATAAAAACCATGATAATTCCAACCGGCAATTGCTCTGGCGCAAACGCTGTTCTTGCGAGGGTATCGGCAATAGTTAACAAACTTCCGCCGAGTAAGACGGTACCTGGCAAAAGAATACGATGATCTGATCCAAACAGTAGACGAAATAGATGCGGCACAATCAAGCCTACAAAACCAATGCAGCCGGCGAGGGATACGGCGCTTGCGGTGAGTAACGCACTTAAAAAATAAATTTTTATTTTTAATCGTTCAGTTGAGATACCGAGTGCTTTAGCAGAAAGTTCTCCCCGCATTAAAATATTAAATTGTTTTCCCCAGAGAATGCTCATGATGAGCCCTATGCACAAAATTCCTGATTCAATAAAAGGTAAGTGTGTGTAACTTAAATCACCCAGCAGCCAAAATAACATGCTGTGTAATTCTGTTTCTGGACTCATCATTAAAATAAAACTGATAAATGCGGAAAATCCGCTGCCAATCGCAATACCTGTGAGTAATAAGCTATTATGTGGCTGCGCGTTTTTTCTATGCGCAAGAAAAAAAACGATGAATACCGCCAGTAAACTTCCTATCCAGGTGCCAAACGTTAACCAATAACCAGTGAATCCGCATAGCATGCACAATAAACACAAAAAAGCACCGCCGCCTGAGATGCCGAGTATGTAAGGATCTGCTAAGGGGTTTCGTAATAACACTTGCATCATGGCGCCGGCAAGTGAGAGTGAACCGCCAGTGATAAATGCAGCGAGTGTACGCGGCAAGCGTATGTCCAGGATAATTTTTTCTGTGATGCGATCGTTTGAGTGGTATGCGGCATGAAAAAGTTGCCCAAAACTTATTAAAGTACTACCTTTAAAAAGAGAAAATAAAATGCTGGCTGCTGCAAGCAATAAAAAAATAACAAAAAGCAGTATTTTTGCTGGTATCATCATAAAATGTTGCTGGATAATTTAGTTTTTGGAAAAATGCATTATAAGCGATTTCGAGGTGGTTGCTAAGTGATTGATAAAGATGGTTTCAGACATGGCGTGGGCATTATTTTAGTGAATGCCAAACGCCAGTTGTTTTTGGCAAAGCGGATTGGTAAACCCGCCTGGCAATTTCCGCAGGGCGGCATGAAGGAAACTGAAACACCGGAAGAAGCCATGTTTCGCGAATTACGCGAAGAAATTGGTTTGCAGGCAGATGATGTGAAGGTGCTGGCATGCACCAAACGGTGGCTGCGTTATCGATTACCTAAGCGACTGGTGCGCCATCATTCACAGCCGCTTTGTATTGGACAAAAACAAAAATGGTTTTTGTTGCGCATGGTGAGCGATGAGTCTCATGTGAATCTTCAAGCGACGGATGATCCTGAATTTGATTCGTGGGCATGGGTATCCTATTGGCATCCTTTGACGCAAGTCGTGTCATTTAAAAGGCGCGTATATAACATGGCCATGAAAGAATTTGCTAGAATAGTACTTTCTCGGCGATTTTGGGATGTTTAGTGCGAATGATCGAGGGAGTTTTTAATGCTAAAAGTCCTACGACGCATCATCCAAGCTGTTTCTAACGCGCCTGATTTCCGTGATGCGCTTAATATCATGGTTAAGCGTGTAGCCAAAGCATTAAACACAGATGCTTGCTCAATTTTTTTGTTGGATCGAAGACGCGGTGATTATGTTCTGTTAGCAACCAAGGGCTTAAATCTAGAAGCTATAGGAAAAACACGTGTTCCTATTAATCAGGGATTAATCGGTTTGGTGGGCGAACGTGAAGAACCCATCAATTTAGACGATGCTGTTTCTCATCCCCATTTTTTATATGTCCCTGAAGTTGGAGAAGAACAATACAAAGCTTTTTTGGGCGCGCCTATTATTTATCATCGACAAGTACTCGGCGTTTTGATTGTTCAGCAGCAAGAACCGAGGCGCTATGATGAATCAGAAGAAGCTTTTTTAGTGACGCTCGCCACTCAATTAGCTGCGATTATTGCGCATGCTGAAGCAACAGGCGAAGTCGCCAAATTATTTGATACAGAAGAAGAAGTGACTCCGGGCGAAAATACTTATTCAGGAATTCCAAGTGCTCCCGGTATTGGCATGGGTGTGGGTGTAGTGGTTTATCCACTACTTGATTTATCGGCAGTCCCCGACCGTGAACCAGAAGACATTGAAGAAGAAATCCGTTTGCTTGAAATTGCTCTTGCTGCGGGGAGAGAAGATTTTCGTATTTTAGGAGAACGTCTTTATCCCAATTTACCGTTGGAAGAACGCGCATTGTTTGATGTGTATCAACGCATGCTTGATACAGCGGATTTAGGCGCTGAAATTATTCATCGAATTCGCCGCGGTAATTGGGCGCAAGGCGCGCTACGTGAAGTGATTGAAGAACATGTGATCCGTTTAGAAAATATCGAAAATACTTATTTGCGTGAACGTGCAGTCGATGTTAAAGATTTGGGGCATCGAGTGCTTGCGTATTTGCAGCGAAATGAGCGTGTTTTGCCAGACTATGCCGAGCACTCTATTTTAATTGGTGAAGAATTAACAGCAGCAGATTTAGCAGAAGCGCCCGAAGGTTCTTTGGCGGGTGTTGTTTCGATTCAAGGATCCAGCAGTTCTCATGTCGCTATTTTGGCGCGTGCGATGGGTGTGCCAACTATCATGGGGGTGAGTGATATTCCCATTTACGATTTGCAAGACAAAGACATCATTGTTGATGGTTACTATGGACAAGTTTATGTATCGCCAAGCCCTGAGTTGCGCGAAGAGTTTGAACAGCTTGCTTTAGAAGAACGAGAATTGAATGCTTCTCTTGAAGTGTTGCGCGATGAGCCTGCTCAAACTGCAGATGGCGAACGCGTTTCGTTGATGGTGAATACCGGGTTAGGCGCTGATGTTGGTTTAGCATTGGCGGCAGGTGCTGAAGGGGTTGGTCTGTATCGTACTGAAATTCCATTTTTAATGCGAGACCGGTTCCCATCAAGTGAAGAACAGCGGGTGATTTATCGCCAATTGCTAGCTTCATTTGCACCGCGTCCCGTCACTATGCGTATGCTGGATATTGGCGGAGATAAAGCGTTAAGTTATTTTCCTGTGAAAGAAGAAAATCCATTTTTGGGTTGGCGCGGGATCCGTATCACGCTTGATCATCCTGAAATTTTTCTGACTCAAGCGCGCGCCATGATGCGTGCAAGCCATCAATATAATAATTTACGTATCATGCTGCCTATGATTACGGATGTGAGCGAAGTGGATGAGGCGATGCGTTTACTTAAAAAAGCATATGGGGACGTGCGTGAAGAAAATTTTGATGTACAAATGCCTGAGATCGGCGTCATGATTGAAGTGCCTTCAGCGGTTTATCAAGCACGTGCGATTGCTAAACGCGTTGATTTTTTATCGGTCGGCAGTAATGATTTGACTCAATATGTGTTAGCAGTTGATCGTAATAATTCTCGCGTCGCGAATTTATTTGATTCTCTTCATCCCGCTATTTTGTGTGCTCTCTTGCAAGTGGTTGAAGGCGGACATCAAGAAGGAAAGCATGTCAGTATTTGCGGTGAATTAGCCAGCGACCCTGTAGCGGCACTGCTTTTGGTTGCAATGGAATTTGATTCATTAAGCATGAATGCTTCCTCTCTAAGTAAGATTAAGTGGGTCATTCGTCAGTTTACAAAAAAGAAAGCCTGTCAATTGCTGCAAGAAGTGCTCGGAATGGAAAGTACCGTTATGATACGCTGTCATATGGAACTAGCACTTCAGCAAATGGGTTTGGGTGGATTGATTCGCGCGGGGAAAAGATAACAAAAGAAAAGGAATTGATATGTTAAGCATGTATCTTGTTGTTGGCGCCTTCGCAGGTGTTATGTCAGGATTATTTGGCATTGGCGGCGGTGTTATCGTTATCCCCGCGCTTGCGGCCATTTTTT
>AMFJ01026370.1_pt1 | contig 12682 bp, 13 predicted proteins | sample 427208 | NCBI WGS metagenome assembly AMFJ01 (sample SAMN02954298, study PRJNA114691) | groundwater metagenome | biome: aquatic; feature: subsurface aquifer; material: sediment; isolation source: subsurface aquifer sediment | place: USA: Rifle, CO | collected 2008-08
GGGGCAGGGGGAGTTAGAAAAGCCCCGAGCCCATCAATCCACTTTAGGTCACCGCTATTAACCATCTGCTACTGCAAAATTTACACTCTGGTCTGCAAAACTGCCGTCCGATTTCACAAAAAAACCCTGCCTGCCGGTAGGCGCAGGCAAGACGTAACTTTCCTTATGCGTCTGCGGACTTTTCGCTTATCGTCCTTGTTTCGACTCAAATTGTAATTTTTCGTAACGAACATGGTTATTAGGGTTGCCCTTGAGCGAAGTGCAATTCGTGTTGATCTTGTCTATATATAATGTATCCATACAGACGCGTATGACCAGAGGGATCGGCTTTTATAGATTTGCAACAAAACAACAAACACAATGCCTCGCTAAGCAGCAATATTACAGAACAACACAATCTAAAAATTGCAAATCTGTACAGATTGATAATATAATGTCATAATCTAAAAAACGACACACACTGTTTACATGACTTGATTTGAGCAAATTATATTACAGGGCACCTCTTTCTTAAGGCTTTTGTTGAGGTGTCTGTTTTTTCTTGTTATTTCATATGCTTGGGCTCGACATCTTTTTGAGTATTTTTAAGGTTCTCCATCAAAACGAAACACAAAGGGCTTTGACGCACCGCGTTGTTTCATCCGTTTCACGTGAAACTAGTAAGTCTTTGAAAACATGAATTAAAATAACCGCGCCGGAAAGACATAAAAAACCCAAATTTGTTTCTTGTGTTTTTCTCAGATGATGATATCTGTGTTATGCTTTTGGTCCACACAATCCTTCGGACACAAGCTATCTGTATGTTTTTACTGGAGTTTATTATGAAGATCATTGCTGTTTGCAATCAAAAAGGTGGGGTTGGCAAAACAACGACGTGTGTGAACGTTGCAGCATATATAGGGAAAATGGGCCCTAGATCACTGATAATTGATCTAGACCCCCAGGGAAACGCAAGCAGCGGGCTAGGCATTAACAAGTACAAAGTCGATCACAGCATCTATCACGCCCTCATTGGACAAAAGGATCTTGTTGATATTATTAAGAAATCTCCGTTTGAGAACCTTTATATTGCCCCATCTAATCGCGACCTAATCGGCGCTGAAGTAGAGCTTATGCAGGCATATTCAAGAGAAACAAAGCTTAAATATGCACTTAATTCTGTACAGAACAGCTTTGATTACTGCTTTATAGACTGTCCTCCTTCATTAAACCTATTAACTGTTAATGCCTTAACTGCGGCAGACTTTGTTTTGATCCCTGTACAGACGGAGTATTATGCTCTTGAAGGAATTTCAGAGCTGCTAAATACCATTCAACTGGTTAGAGAAAACCTTAATACAGATCTCGCAATTCTCGGCATTGCACTTACAATGTTTGATTCTAGGAACAATTTGGCCAATCAGGTAGTTGATGAAGTTCGCTCATATTTCAAAGACAAGGTGTTTTCTCCTATCGTACCTAGAAACGTAAAATTGAGCGAAAGCCCTTCGCATGGTGAGCCTATTTTGGTATATGATGCAAAATCTAGGGGCGCCGAGGCATATGAATCGCTCGCATCGGAGATTCTTGACAGACTTACGGGCCTTCAAAAGGGAAATCTGCGTTTAATCACAAACGCTTAGACACATATCAATATATATTTGAGGTGTCACATGTTACGAGGTAATATGATAGAACAAAAAAAAGCGTTGGGAAAAGGGCTAGGTTCGTTGATTCCGATGACAAATAAGCCTGTTGATAAGTCCAGCGACTATTTTTCTTGTCCGGTGTCCGATATTGTTCCCAATCCAAACCAACCAAGAAAACTTTTTCCCAAAGAATCACTTGGCGAACTGGCCGCTTCAATAGAAGAAAAAGGCATCATTCAGCCGATTCTGGTTCGTGAAATCGGGGGCGGCAAGTACGAAATAGTTGCTGGAGAGCGTCGCTACAGGGCGGCAATGCAAATTGGCTTATCTGAGGTTCCTGTCATCGTAAAAGATGCAAATATTAATGAAATGCTTGAGCTTGCTCTAATAGAAAATATACAGCGACAGGATTTAAATCCAATTGAGGAGGCGCTTGCCTATAAGGAACTCTTGAGCAAGCATCAATACACTCAGGAAGAACTTGCCAAACAAATCGGTAAAGATAGGTCAAGCATTGCCAACGCGTTGCGACTACTCAAGCTCCCAGACAAAGTCAGAGATTATCTCATCAACAACAGCATTTCCATGGGACATGCAAGGGCCTTATTGTCTTTTGATAGCAAAGAATTGCAAATACAGGTTGCTGAAGACATTGTTAGCCATAACCTGTCGGTGAGAGAGGTTGAGTTGCTTACACAAAAATATAGGGCGGAAGAGAATTCAGACCCACAAGCGCCCACAGAGCTCAAGCCAAGCGCTGAATCGCCACAAAAAGATTATAGTAATCTTATTAAAAATCTTGAGGCACATTTGCGTCGTAAGGTAGCTATAAAAACAAGGGGCGAAAAGGGTCAGCTGATTGTGGCTTTTCATAGCGGAGATGAACTGAATGGCCTTGTCACGCGGCTTCTTTCCTAGTTTTTGGCGCTACAAAATTGTTTTTTTGCCAACAAACATTTTTTTACCAAAGGCATTGTCAGCTTAATTAATGATTGTATTTTATTATTTATCGGGCTAAACGTCGCATCCACATTTTCAGGAGTGTACATATATGTTTGGTGATAAAAACGGAGTGCTGGATATGAAAGATACCAATTGTGATAACACAACGGTCTTGAAGGAAGACGCCTCTTTTGAGGGGAAGCTTATCTTTGAGGGCAACGTTCATGTAAACGGTAAATTCAAAGGCGAGATCTATTCCTCTGGCGAACTCATGGTCGGAAAATCAGGCTATCTTGAGGGCTTGGTCGAAATCGGGACCATTGTAATTCAGGGCGAGGTCAGGGGCAACATCAAGGCATCACACCAAATTGTGATTAATTCCCCCGCGACAGTAAGGGGCGACATCATCGCACCATCGCTGATTATCGAAGAAGGGGCCGTGTTTGAAGGTAATTGTTCTATGGGCAAGGCCTCCGATGCCCGAAAAAGCGCTCGTAACGAGTTTGTGGTAGACAATGTTGTAGAGATGGCCAAGACCGCAAGCGAAGACTATTAGCCAGAATTTCTCATAGACTGTTCATGTCTTTTTTAGAAATTCGCATTTAAGGCAAGACCACTGCCGTCTTGAGGCTCCGTAGACTCGTTGTCCCTCTCATAATTCTACCCTGTCGCCTATGTTAATCTTGTGTGCTTCTGTGAAGCCTGCACTTACTTCGAGCGCATATTGAAAGTTTTCTTCTGACAAAATACTCTCCAACGAAAGTGGCGTGGTATTTAAGACAACACCAACGATTTCTTTGTTGGCTCCAATGAACAGAATGTCGAGACTGATGTACGTGTTCTTCATCCAAAAAGAATGTTGTGCTTCTTGTTCAAACACAAATAACATACCGCCGTGTTCTTCCATTGATTGTCTGTGCTGTAGTCCATAAGCCCTTTTTACATCGGTGTCTGCGACTTCGACAGAAAGAGGAACTTGTTCTGATGGGGTAATAATGGTTATTGTTTGTGTGTCAAAGCCCACGCCGTCTTCTTCCTTATGGCCACAGCCAAACGATACTAATAGGGCCAGGCACAAAAAAAGAAGTGTGCCTTTTCCATTATTTTTGCCTGTTTTCCAGTGCCCAACAAACATACTTATTTATTCCCTCAACAATGTCTGTGTTAGGAGCATAACCAAAATGTTTTTTCGCTTTATCAATATTGGCAAACGTCTGCTGAACGTCACCAGGAATGTCATCACAATACTTTACACGCGCCCTCGCCCCCAACGCCGCTTCAATCAGCGCAATCAACTCGTTCACGCTCGTTGTTTTTGATTCCCCCAAATTGAAGATGTCGTAGGCCGGGCGAGGCTGTTTCGTTGTCCACAGCATCGCTTTGCTCAACCCATCAACAATGTCGTCAATATATGTAAAATCCCGGCGCTTTGTGCCGTCTCCAAATACAGATATCGTCTTTCGATCAATTATCGCATGTGTAAACTTATTAATAGCCAAATCCGGCCTCTGCCGAGGGCCATAAACAGTAAAAAAACGAAGGCAGGCAATGGTCAGGCCATACAAATTATGATACACCCGGCAAGCGATTTCCCCAGCCCTTTTGGTGGCGGCATAATGGGACACTGGGTTATCAACATCTTCTTCTTCGGAAAAAGGAACAGTGAGGCCATTTCCGTAAACCGAAGATGAAGAAGCAAAAACAACAGAAACAATCCCCGCCTGACGCGCGCCCTCGAGCACAACCACTGTTCCCGTGTTGTTCACATCGGAATACAGCGCCGGCTTTTCAAGAGAAGACCGCACCCCCGCCATAGCCGCTAAATGGACTAAGATAGCAGGCTTATGATCTAGAAACGAACGTTGAATCAGCCCCTGATCACGGATATCACCCCTGATCAAAACAAAAGTACCCCCCTGCTTTGCTGCGGTCTGTTGAACAGCCAATACATTATTTTCCTTCACATTGGGATCATAGAAATTATTGAAATTATCAAGGCCGATTACCGGATAGCCCTGTCGCAACAGAGCCTCACAGTAATGGGAGCCGATAAATCCGGCACATCCTGTAACAAAAACTTTAGGCTTCATACCCTTGTACATTTCACGATGTTTTTGGTTGCATGCCTCCTGCTAACACAGCCCCCCTGGTCTGTGTGTCAACAGGGAAGCTTCTCATTTCAAATTTGCATCTTTATGGCTTTCTCTGCTATCAGAGCTGCAAGATGGTAGCAACCAAAGAAAAGAAATACGATTTATCTATACTCATTCCTTTTTTCAATGAGGAAGAAAGTCTCGTTGAAAACTATAACAACCTAAAAGCCGTCATTGAAAACCTGGCCGTCTCCACAGAGGTCATCTACATCGATGACGGATCCACGGATCGGGGTTTGTCGGTGTTGCGCGAGTTGGCCACCCGGGATCCTCATTTAAAAATCGTTTCTTTTTCGCGTAATTTTGGTCAGACCGCGGCCATGGAGGCCGGCTTTAAAACCGCCTCCGGTGATATCTATATTACGCTCGATGCCGACAACCAAAACGATCCCAATGACATTCCCACATTGTTGGAAAAAATGAACGAAGGCTATGATGTGGTGAGTGGTTGGAGAAAAAACAGAAAAGACAAATTTCTGAGACGTGTACTCCCTTCGAAAATTGCAAACTGGCTTATTTCCAAGGTCACAGGGGTCCGACTCAAAGATTATGGTTGTACCCTTAAGGCCTATCGCTCATATTATCTAGATCAGGTACACCTGTACGGCGAAATGCACCGATTCATTCCCGCCTATGCTAAATACGCCGGGGCCAAGGTCACGGAGGCCGCCGTCAATCACAGGGCGCGTACAAAAGGAACATCAAAATATGGCCTGAGCCGTACGTTCAAGGTAATCCTGGATCTCATCACGGTGAAGTTTTTAGGAGATTACGCCACAAAGCCCATTTATTTTTTTGGGGGCCTGGGGGCCCTGTTTGCCTTCGCTTCTTTTCTGGTGGTTTCATATGTTCTCTATCAAAAGTTCTTTTTCACTGAACCTGTGATGGTTCATAAGAACCCCTTGTTTTTGCTATCGCTTTTCATTTTTATGTTGAGCGTGGTTTTGGTTATGATGGGGTTGCTTGCCGAGTTGCTCATGCGAACATACCATGAGTCACAGGACAAAAAAACGTATCGTATCAAAGAGACTATAGGTTTTTAGGCGCTGGTGGCTTGTTGTCTGTGGATCGACAAATAAATTTCTCGATCCACGACCCACGCCCCTCAGCCCACAAGCTCATGTGTGGCATTGCTGGAATCATCTCGCTCAAAGAACCTGGCGTGGATCGTCTTTGGCTCAAAAAAATGAACGACACCCTCTCTCTTCGTGGACCCGATGATGAGGGCTTTTATTTTTCAGATCATGTGGGTTTGGCGCATAGAAGGCTGTCTATCATAGACCTTGCCAGTGGCCACCAACCCATGACCACAGAAGATGGCCGTTTTAGCCTCGTCTTCAACGGAGAAATTTATAATTTTTTAGAAATCAAAGAGGCCCTGATCAAAAAGGGCATCTCCTTTAAAACGAAGTCTGACGCTGAGGTCCTGTTGCGCCTCTTTGCGATTAAGGGCAAGGACTGCTTGCAGGAAATCAATGGCATGTTTGCCTTTGCCATTTGGGATAAATTGCACAAAAGCCTTTTTCTTGCTCGAGATCGCATGGGCAAGAAACCCCTTTATTTCGCCCGGCTCGAAAACCACTTCATCTTTGCCAGCGAGCTCAAGGCGCTCCTTGCTTTTCCGCTGACCAGAAAACAGATCGAACCAGAGGCGCTGAAATTATTCTTTACGCACGAGTGTGTTCCAGCCCCGTTTTCCATCATCAAGGGCGTCCACAAGCTCAGACAGGCCCACTGCTTGTATTATGCCAACAACCAAATACAGATGGACCGTTATTGGTGCCCGCCGGCAGGCGGTTCGTGCGAAGACGATTTCGGCACGGCCAAAAAAAAACTTGTCTCCCTCATTGACAAAGCCACGGAGTACCGTTTGATCGCAGATGTTCCCGTTGGTGTGTTTTTGTCTGGCGGCATTGACTCTTCAACTGTGGTGGCCATGATTGCCAAACACAGGGCGGGAAAAGACATCAAAACATTTGCCATCAATTTTAAAGAACAGAGCTATGATGAATCACCCTACTCTGCTCTCGTGGCCAAAACGTTCGGGACGGACCACCACGAAGAGACACTGACCGCCGACCTCATGCGAAATATTTTGCCCGAGGTCTGCGATTATTTGGACGAGCCTTTTGCCGACGGATCTATTCTGCCAACGTTTCTTTTGTCTCGTTTCACCAGGAAATATGTCAAGGTCGCTCTCGGTGGAGATGGTGGTGATGAGCTGTTTGCGGGCTACCCCACCTTTGTTGCCTCCCGCGTGGCCACGCTGTATCAACGACTTCCTTCTTTCGTAAAAAAAGGTTTTCTTGGCGCGGCGGCCTGTCTGCCGGTATCAAACAAAAACATGGGCCTCGATTTTGTTGCCAGACAATTTTTACTGGGGGTGGCCTATGATGGGGTTCTTAAGAATCAGGTTTGGCTGGCTGGCGTGTGCCCTGAAGAGCAGTCCGTTTTTTTTCACCAGGATTTTTTGCGACAAATCCAAAACACGGACCCGTTTTTTTTGATTCGTGAGGAAATGCTTTCGTGCCCGTCGAAAGACCCCGGAAGTCAGTTAAGTTACTTCTATCAAAAATTTTATATGTGTGACGACATCCTTGTTAAAGTCGACCGCGCAAGCATGGCAAATTCTCTGGAGGTGCGCGCGCCCTTGTTGGATACCAGTGTTGTGAATTATGCCAACAGCCTGCCCCATTCTTACAAATTAAAGGGGCTGACCACAAAATACATTCTCAAAAAATCTGTCGAGAAAATGTTGCCCAAACAAATTGTCCGGCGTCCCAAAAAAGGATTTGGAATCCCGATGACTGGCTGGCTCAAGAATGAGCTGAAACCCATCATGTTACAAACTCTCAATAAAAAAACAATTGTGGCTGACGGTTATTTTTCTTGGCCCTATGTAGACAAATTGATTCGGGAACACCTTTCGGGACATAAAAACAATCGCAAACAGCTTTTTTCGTTATTGATGTTTCACTGGTGGAAAGAGCGCTTTCTGGACTTACGGCCGTGCTCACTTTAGGGTGTCTCTCAAAACTTTGTTCATAAAAGAAATGCGTCCGGAGGAAGATCAGTTGACGGTTTTCGTTTTTAAGTATCGGTCAATCTCCAAAAAATTATCATCAAATAATCCGCTGAATTGGATGGCGACGCCAACAGGATCACGATCACTGTTTCTCTGAATTCTTTTGATCCTGCCAGCCAATTGCACTGTTTTGTATTGTTCCGGGATTGTGATGTAGGCCAAAAGGCCCCCTTCTTCTTTCAGTTTCTCGGCTGCCTCTGGGTTCCCAATCGGCAAAAACATTCCGCCACAGCTAATGTTCTGTGTGTTTGTTTCAATTTGTTTACCCTCAACTTCGATACGAACAGGCAATTCGAGGTCCATTCGTTGAAAGTTTCTTTTTTCGCTGTGTTTTGGCAGGCTATCGGACATGTTGCTCCTTTGCTAGAGAGACAGACTTCATTTCTGTGATATTGTCAAGACGACTCCTGTTTCTGTGTTACGCCCCTCGCGCCATGTCTATGATGATATCGCCTCGTTCGCCTCCGGGCTCATCATTCACTGGTCTTTCCGGCTCCCCCGGAGGATCTTTTTTTTCAATTTCGACAGGAAGAGGAATCCTTCCCCCATCCCGGGGCGTCCTTTTGTCTTCCTCCTGTCTGATAACGCCTGGATGAATTTGGGGAGGTCGCCTGTGCAAAAAAGGGCTTATGGTCCAAAGTCTGTTTAGGCGCCGTGGTGCCCCCGCTCCTCCGGTGTACCTCGTGCTTATTAGCGGGTCTTCCGTGCCACCATGAAAAAGATGGGGCCGTAGCACGGGCATCATACTACACCGCGTGTGTCCTTCTGTAGACATGATGCGAGACAAACCTGTTAATGGGGCTGATACAAACATCTTCCCTCCCACAAGCTTATCGGTTGTTTTTCGCTGATGTTGCTAAATTTTTTCCCCCTGAACATAGCCACATTACCTGCCAGCCAACAAATCAAAATCCTTGGCCATGTCAAAATCCAGCAGGGTGATTCCGCCAACCTCATTCGTAAACAGGGAAACATAAACCCTGTTGTATGTCACTAGAATTCTTGGATAATTTTGTCTCTCCTCAATGGGATTGACGAGCTTGTTGACAAACACAATGGCCCTCGCAAAATCTGCAAATTGATATTCCTTTACCAGACGATTTTTATCAATGACCCACCCGTTCCTGTCGGCAATGAGCGCCTGTATTTCCTGGACGGTTGGCTTGCGAAGCATGACGTTACGTGAAAGGTCTTGTTCCATGGAAACGCCCCCTTTTGATTAATTTTTTAAAAAAAGGTAGTGGTTGCGTCCAAAACGTGGATGCGCGTCTAAAAAAATTCCCCCCTGAGTTTATCTCCCGTCTTTCTGAGATTTTCCCCCCCGGCGTTTTGCCATTAGTACACAACGGATTGTTGACCCCAAAGACAACAGCCTGCCGGGTGAACAGTTTAAAAACCTCTGCTGAAAAAGTCATGTCTTTTTTTAAAAAAGAAAATATTCTTTTTGAACAAGACAAATATCTTCCAAGCTGTTTGTACATCAAAAAATTATCTCAAAAAAAATTGGTGGGTTTGAGACTTTATCAAGAGGGTGAAATCTATTTACAAAACCCCTCGAGTCAAATTCCCCCGCTGGTGTTGGCCCCCAAACCAGGTGAAAGAGTATTGGATCTGTGTGCCAGCCCTGGTAGCAAAACCACACAAATGGCGGCATTGATGAGTGGCCGGGGAAAAATTATTGCGCTGGAACCAGATCGCATCCGTTTTGAAAGGCTTTGCCACAACATTAAATTACAGGGCTGTGCTTCGGTGACGGCATTACATTTGCGAGCCGAAACCTATTTGAAAAACTTTTTATCAGCCTCTTGTGAGGAAAAGTTTGACCGCGTCCTTGTTGACGCCCCCTGCAGTGGTGAAGGCACGTTTTGTATAAACCATCCCGCCGGGTTTTCACACTGGTCTTTGGCTTTTGTGCGAAACATGGCAAAGCTTCAAAAGAAACTCTTGTCCCTCGCACTGACACTAACAAGGCCCGGCGGCCTGGTTTGTTATAGCACTTGCAGCCTGTCGCCAGAGGAAAATGAGTCTGTTGTCGAAGCCGTCATGAACGAACACCAAAAAGCGACGCTGGTCAATCTTTCCTCTCTTTACAAACAGGCCTCATTCAAACCGTCCCTCACCAGTTGGCAAGAAATACCTTACAGCAAAACGCGTGGACAATGTGTCAGAATCACGCCCTCAGAAAAGAATGAAGGGTTTTTTGTGGCACAACTGCGAGTCTTGCTATGAAAATGAATGTTGTACACAGGCCCTGTGGAATGCCGGCGGATAAGCTCGCATTTTCTCCACAGAAGCACGCTCCTTATCCCTTCTTAGTAACAAATAAAAGTTGCCCTTGTGTGGTTCGTGAGACATTCTCTTTTTTTCCCCCAGGCTTCTCAAATTAAAAAACTCTTTTATTCCAATAACTTCTCTGCTCTATCCCCTTATCCACACCCCTCTAATATGACTACTACATATAATTAAATTTTAAAAAGAATCAGGGGGAAATAAATAATAACTGCCGTATTGATTTCTCTGTGTCTTGGAAATACACAGGTAAAAGTCATCTTTTTGTTAACATTTTATCAGGGATTATTTTATGCAATTTAAGATACTAAAATCAGAATTTTTGGACGCACTGAATATCACACAAGGGATTGTTGATAAAAAAAATGTGATGCCTATTTTGGCCAACATTCTTATTGAAGCCGATGAACACACACCCTTTATCAAACTGTCGGCAACTGATTTGGAAGTTGCCGTTTATGTGCAGGCGCTGGCAACCATTGAAGAGCCTGGAAAGATAACAGTCAATGCAAAGAATCTTCATGATATTATCCGAGAGGCCGCAAGTGAGGACATTCACGTCACAACGGCGCCAAACAACAGAATCGAAATTATTTCGCAACAGAGTGAATATAAAATCCTGGGGCTTGATGCGAAAGAATTTCCTAATTTACCAACCATAGATGGGGAAATGATCCGTGTGTCTTCCGAGCAGTTTTTGAAAATGTTTGAGAAGGTTTGTTTTGCCATGAGTTCGGACGAAACGAGGTATCATCTCAATGGCGTGTTGTTAGAAAAGAGTCAGGATCAAGTGATTATGGTTGCTACGGATGGGCACCGGTTGTCGTATGCCAAGCAAGGCCTAGATCTTTCACGGATCAAGCAAGACAAGATCATCATTCCCAAAAAGGGAGTTGTTGAGATGAGGAGGATGATTACGAATGAGAAATCGTTTGAGTTCTGCGTAAGTGACAGGCATGTTTTTATTCAGAGTGAAAAACAAACACTTTTTATACGATTGATAGAGGGCAATTATCCCGATTACCATCGTGTGATTCCCAAAGAAAATCCAAATACAATTTCAATTCCCAGGGCAGAGTTTATGGGAGCCCTGAAGAGGGTTTCGTTGTTGGCAAACGATAATACGAAGGGGGTTTCACTCTATTTTTGTAATGATAATTTATCTGTGAGCACATCAAATCCGGAAATCGGAGAGGCCAAAGAAGACATCGCAATCAAATATTCTGGACCTGTCTTCAATATTGGTTTTAATGCGCGGTATTTTATTGATGTTCTGGGGGTTGTCCATGATGAAAATATAGAAATATCCTTTAAAGATGAATTATCTCCCTGTCTGGTAACCAATCCCTCCGACCCCGGCTTTCAGTCTGTTATTATGCCCATGAGAATGTGAGAGAAATTATTTTATTGTGATCGTGCCAGTTGGCGTGTGCATTTCACCCCTCATGATATCGTCGTAATAGTACAGCAAACCCCCAGCACTCACATCCTCTGGGATAACAATGAGGGTGGCCCCGTTTTCTGGTATGATGTCTGTATCAAACAGACCCGTGTCATCAAAAAGATTGATCCCCGACTGACTTAGGATGTGGTGGGGGGTATCATCTAAATTGGAAAAAAAAATTGTCTGCCCCGACGAGGCCACAAGGTTTTCTGGCAAAAACTGTCGGTTTAAAATAACAACCATGTTGGCGTCTGCTACCTCGGTTGACACAGGCACAGGGCCACAAGCCAAAAGAAGAACGAACGGAAGGCAGTAAAATAATGAGAAGAGGGTTGCTTTGCGAATTTTATTGGTCATTTCTGATGAGCAAAAGCGGGGGCTGTTGATCCAAAAACAGCCAGCGTTTCCAAAAGCCCCGATGCCTTGGTCAAACACTCCTGATATTCTGAATCACAAGCACTGTCTGCCACAATACCACCACCTGTGGCAAAATGAATCTCATTTTTATTTCGCACGATGGTACGAATGGGAATGTTAAAGTCTGTGTCCCCATTGTTGCTGATCATACCAATGGCCCCCGTATAAACGCCCCTTGCGCGCCCTTCCAGCGTGTCCGTGTGTTGCATGACTTTTATTTTTGGCGCCCCCGTAATCGAACCACAGGGAAACAGCGCACCAAAGACGTCAAGCAAAGAGGCCTCAGGCAACAGTGTGCCGGAGATCTCGGAAACCAAGTGGTGATAATGGGAAAAGGTTTGCAGTTGCACCAAGGTCTCGACGCGAACGGACCCCACCCGGCAAACACGTCCCAAATCATTTCGGAGCAGGTCAGTAATCATGAGGAGCTCCGCCCTGTCCTTTTCACTGTTTTCCAGGCGCAACAGGTTTTGTCGGTCTTCCTCCTGTGTTTGGCCGCGGGGGCTGGTTCCTTTGACAGGAAAGGCAGAGATGACATCGCCGCAGGTACGAAAAAAGCGTTCCGGCGAGGCAGAGCAAATGACGAGGTCCGAGAAGTCAATATAGGCCATCATGGGGGCCTTCATTTTTTCTCTCAAGGCGAGATAAAGCGGCCAAGAAAGACCCTGACAGGGTGAAGAAAATTCGAGCGTGTAGTTGAGTTCGTAATAATCGCCCTGGCTCA
>AMFJ01016886.1_pt1 | contig 12663 bp, 10 predicted proteins | sample 427208 | NCBI WGS metagenome assembly AMFJ01 (sample SAMN02954298, study PRJNA114691) | groundwater metagenome | biome: aquatic; feature: subsurface aquifer; material: sediment; isolation source: subsurface aquifer sediment | place: USA: Rifle, CO | collected 2008-08
CGATCGGTGAGAGTTTTGATTGATCCTGTCATAGAATTGACTTGATGTTATTGTGAGTTATGCGTAATGTGAGGCTTCATCGAAGTTCGACTAGGCTTCTGGTTGAAAGCTACATGTACAGGAAAAAGGCTATCATACCTGGCAAAATATGTCAATGATAGTGTAGGCTATATCACCATTTCCTGTCGTTATCATGACAATATCACCAACTTTGTGACCCAATAAGGCAGCGCCAACGGGAGAATGATACGAAATAATACCGGCTGCCGGATTTGCTTCCACTGAACCTAGAATGGTAAATGTTTTTGTCTCACCCTTAAATTCAACAGTCACGTGGTGGCCAACTTGTACAGTGTGTGTGCCGATTGGTGACGCGATGATGATCGCATGATTAATCTGGTACTGTAGTTCTGCTACGTTTTTATTCAAACCCCGTAGTCGCCCCTTAGCCACTTGGTATTCTGCATTTTCAGAAAAGTCACCGTTTTCCGCATATTGCTGGACTTCCCTAATGGCGTGGGGTAATTTTTTTTGAGCACTCACCAACGCCTGCTGCAACTCCTGCAATTTTGCGGCAGTGATGTGTGGATCAAATTGGGGAAAGGTATATTTTCCAGGCTTTCGATTGGGCAGCCGCATCCGTTACTTGGTCACCACCAGAGTTTGCTTGGGGCTGGTGACACCGCCGCTGACCGCCTTAAAGACATACGAACCGTTTTTGAGCTGCAATTTTTTGGCTTTAAAGTTGTATTCGTAGTAACCGTCATCATCCGTCATGACGGTATCAACGAGCGCGAACTTTTTCGTGCCAGCTTTTTTGCGATAAATCTTTACCGATTTATTGGCATAACTAGATTTTTTCCAACCATACAGGCTAGCCCGTTCAGTTTGTTTGACAGAAGAACTCAAGAAAGCGGAACTTAAGGGTAGCTGTTCTTTAGCCACAATTTCCTTACTCACATTGGCGGCCAGCGGTGAGAGAGCTAGAGTATCGGTACTGCCTTCGGCAAAGGTGACCTGAATATCCATTAAGACGCCACCATCCTCGGTGGCGGTAACAGTAGTGCTGGCCTGATCATTATCCACAAACACCGCTAAATTTGAGGCATCAATCGTCTTACCGGACATCGTACTCATTAACTCCAACATGCCGGCCGGAAACTTCATCTTGAAAAAACCACTGGTGCCACTTGGCCCACTTAGAATCACGCCAAATTGAGCGTCTCCCGGTCCGCTTGGAGGAACCATTTGGAATTCCTGGACAGTCGTAGCAATATAGCCACCGGACATGGCGGCTGGCGGACCATTCCCTGGTTCTGGATTTTCTGGACTAGGATTTTCGACTGTACCGATAAACACGAAAAGAAATTGTTGACCAACACCCTGGTCAGGAATGTACAGAGTACTGGTAGTGAACGTGACGGAATATTGATAGGAATTGTCACCCAATGACTCTACCGTAAAGCTAGAAATATCGGCGCCCGGAGCCATCACGAATGGTGCGGTATCTAATTCATCGGCGTCATCCGTCACCGTAAAGGTGGCAGTATATGTGGCACTACCCGTATCGGCAGTATAACTGAACCCCGTCATTTCCATGACCATGTCTTCTGACGGATTTGCCGGAATGAAGTCACTTATATCAGTGACTACATCAGTGGCATCGTCTGACATGACAACGCTGTCGACAGTAAAGGCCTGGCTGGCAAATGGAACCATGGCTACCAGCCACGCGCTCACCCAGCCGGCTATGAGTTGATATTGTTTCATACCCATTAAAGCTATGAATTGTTTAGTTAATATAGTCAGTATAGACCAGTTAGTCATTTTAGAGAAGCGTAGTGTACTCGTGCTATACTATGGGCATGGATCAGATCACTAATGCCTTTTTGTGTCGACGCTGCAGTGCGGTGCCAGCGGATCAGATGGCGGTGTTTAAGCCGACGGATGATCGGTTAGTGGCTTATCCAGAGCTGAAGTTGCTCCATATCCATTTTGGTGTTTCAACCCATACCGACGAATTATCTATTGCCGAAGCCAAATTCCATTGGCAGTGGTTGGAGCAAGTCACTCAGCCTTATCCAAATATACAATGGTTTTTTATCACTGATTTTACACGTAAAGACGATAGCGAATTTGTGGTTGACGAAGCCAAAGCAATCTACACGAAAATTCGGCATCATCCAAAATTAGCCGCTGGGGCCATCTGTGGTCCCACCTACGCCATGAAGATGTTTATCAATGTCTTATTCTTTTTTGGCGGTACTCAAACCGTTGTCGTGGATACGTTAGCCCAGGCGGAGGAGCACTACCAAAAGTGGTGGAACAAGAAGCCGCACTAATTGTTCCCGAGACCGCTGGCATTCATCAACCGGCGGGCGTTTTTGTAGGCAAATAATTCTTGCACAGCCGGATCCAACCCGGCAATAAAGGCTCGACCATGATTAGCTAAAGTTTGGCCAACTTCGGCATCAAAGGTCCACACGGCATCGCCGCGGTCTGTACTCCACATGTAGCGGGTCGGATGGGCTTCAATCAACGGTTTCCAGGTAGCCCAATCAATTTGCAATAATGTATCGGTATCGGCTACCGCATCGAGAAATTCTTGCTTGGTTACTTCTGGACGTAACAGATATTGATCGCCATACAGCATATCAACAGAATAATAAATATTGTCGTACTGATCCATTAACTCATCAATGTAGGGCTGAATTTCGTCACCATGGACAATGAAGTTAATGTTCGGATGAGCCGCTAGGGTTTTAGCAAACTGCTGTGATTGGTCTTCACCGGGGTGAAAATACACCATCAGATTATGGTTTCGCACCACCGGGTAAATCTTTTTGAAAATCTTCGACGTAGGAGGATAATCCACCCCTTCATCAAATTCATACAACCCAATTTCACCGTACCCTTGAAACAAGCCTCGAGCACTATTTAACATTTGTTTGAGATATTTGGCAGTGACCGTCGGTGGATTATCGTCCGAGGTTGGTGGCATCACAAATGGAACAAACCGCTTGGGATACTTACCCTCAGCTGTGCGCGCTTCTTTAATAAACACTTCATAATCGAACCCTTCAAACACTGGAAAAAACGCGAACACCGATTTTGTTCCTTCCGTTTTCAACGTACAGGCAATATCAGCCAGGGTGACGTTCGTGCCCAATTCCGGCTGCCCGGGCTGCGCATCCACCGTTTGTGGAATATGGAAGTGGGTATCGATCAAAATCCCAGCATAGGCGTCCTCACGCGGTGGGATAGTTTGGGCGCACTCCCCAGCCGCGCCCGCACTTTGGGAAAAACTAGCTAGGAGAATACAGAAGGTGACGGTGCGAATATGTCTTTTATCCATGACGTTTAGCTTTAGTAATCAGGCGTCGATATAATTGTTCATAATGCTCAACCATATGATCAATACTAAATTGGTGTTCAACTCGTTGGCGACAAGCCAGCCGCATGGCTGCATATTCGTTCGAGGGCATGGTGTTCAGGCGGCGCACGGCGGCGCGCAAGCCAGCCACACCAGTTTGCTTTATGACCCAGTGACCTCGGTGATCACGCACTGACGGATTCACCAAGAAGCCAGTGACACCGTCTTCAATCACTTCCGGAAAAGCGCCACGCGCGTAACCAATCACCGGGGTACCGGCAGCCAGACTTTCTGCGGCCACCAAACCAAAAGGTTCTTCCCACTGGATAGGCAAAAGGCTGGCTCTGCCAGAGGCATACCAAGCTGCTTTTTTTGTCATGGTCATTAAACCTTCATCGCGTCGGGCGTACCGACTAAGTAATGGACGTATGGTTTTATCAAAGTAGTCCTGCTGTTCAATAAATCCAGCCCACTGCAGTGGGCATCGCTCAGTCTTTGCTACGCGCAGAGCGTCATCTAAACCTTTCGGTGTATTGGAATCGATGCGTCCGATCCAACGCAAACCAATTTGATCGCTGCGTGATTGCCAAGGGAAAGATTCGACATCAATACCATTATAGATCACACTACTGCGACCAAGAAATCGGGCTTGTTGATAACGAGACACCGCTACATAGTGCACGCGTGGTCGAGTAATAAAGCGAGGGATGTGAAAATAAAAATCGTGACTAGTCGGTGGTAAGTGCAGTGTTGAAATAAATGGACGGCGAAATGTGCTCGACAACACACCAGCCAATGCGCTAGATGTATTATCATGAAACACATCGATGGTCTTTTCATAGGCTTTCGCCTTGATCAAACTACTCGTGGTTAAGCAAGACAATAATCGCTCTCGTTCCACTTGAGTTAAGGCTTGAGCTGGTCGATGATAAATTATTTCGCTCAAGCGCACATAGGCGGCTGGAGCTGTCGGAACTAAGTGTACACCTTTTACTTTCGAATCAGCTCCGGCGAATAACCAGACTTGATGACCACGGCGCACTAAACCTTCTGCCAGCAGAGTCGTAAATACTTCCGTACCACCTACCGCGGTCCGTTTGATTGGTTGATAACTCACTGCAATTAATCCAACGCGCATAGTTTATGGTAATTGACGCGTACGATAATTGCGCCGCCAGTTGTGTTCATGCTTTTGTAGATTTTCCAATTCGAGCGCCGGGCGGTAGAGGATATCGATATACTCTTCCACCATCCGTTTGGCAGAAAATTGTCCCCAAATCAGCGCAATGGTTTGCTTCATGCGGTTAACCCATTCTAGTGGAACGTTATTCTCACGTTGATAATACAAAGGGACAATATCTTGTTCGATGACTTGATACAAAGCCGCTGCGGTATTCTGATCCGGCAATGTCCAGCCAATCCCGGCTAAATCAATTTCATCTACCCAACCGTCGCTAATGGAACATTGCAGCACGCCATTAGCTCCCGCTTTCATCCCGCTGGTACCGCTGGCCTCAGCACCACGTTGTGGAGTGTTGATCCAGACATCGGATCCAGACACCAGCACATCCGATAGGCCAATGGTATAGTTCGGAATAAATACGACATGGCCATTTAAGCCCTGTTGCTTAATCGCCTGCAAAATGTTTCGAATATGACTGTGCCCCACGGCATCACCCGGATGAGCTTTGCCAGCTAATATAAACTGCACGGGTTGGTCGTTATTCACCAACCGCGCCAGTTTTTCCATATCGGAAAATAATAATTCGGGTTGTTTATAGTCGGCAATACGGCGAGCCCAGGTCATCACCAGCACGTCCGATTTCAAATCTCGGCCCGTTTGAAATTTTACTTCATCGATCAAGCGGTGCTTGGCCATCATGTGAATGCGCCACAATTCTGTGGCGTCTAGGTTTTGGACATCAGCGATGTTAAAATCAGGCGCCTGTGATTTCAGATCCGCGCTGACCCAAGTGGGCAAATGAACACCGTTCGTAATGGCCGGTAAATCTTTATCTGGCCAAATTTTCTTGGCTTCCACACTATGTAATTTACTGACCGTATTCATACGGCAAGCCATATTCAACGCCAAGGTAGATAAACTAAAGGATTCGCTGGATGGTGTTTCACCTTTGGCCAGCATGTCGTTGATCGGCAAACCAAGATGTTTGGCATAGGTGGCGAGATATTCCGTCACCATGGCTTTGATAAACACTTCATTGCCAGCCGGAACCAGCGTATGGTTGGTGAAGACGATTTTTTGTCTGCCATAGTCATAGGCGTCAGCAAAGGACATATCATATTCCTCCATATAGTGATGCGCAATTTCAAAAATGGCGAAGGCCGAATGACTTTCATTGAGATGATAAATCGACGGGTGGATATGGAGCTGCATCAACGTGCGCACACCACCGATACCTAAAATCATTTCTTGTAGCAAACGAATTGATGGATCCGTCGGGTACAGCCGCCGGGTGATACTACGGTCTGCTTGGTCATTTTCTGGTATGTCCATATCCAGCAGATACACCGAGGCATCACCTTGGCAATATTCCCAAATCTGGACGACCACTTCCCGGTTTTGCATTGGAATCTTTACCAAAATACGCTGACCTTCAGTATTTACCACCAGTGCAATTGGAGCATCAGCTGGATCGAGCAGGGGATAATATTCTTTTTGTTCACCGGCCAGGGTAATGCTTTGCTTGAAGTAGCCCTCTTTGTACAGTAGGCCAATGGCCACGAACGGTAATTCCAGATCATCCGCTTGCCGCACAATATCGCCAGCCAATACACCAAGACCGCCCGAGTAAATGGGTAGGCGATCATCCAGGGCAAACTCCGCACTCATGTAGGCGAGGGGATGTTGACCAAGCGTGGCGCGAAATTTATGAACATCCATTGGGATCAGTATAACAGGCGACGGTACAGTTTGCTATATTCATGAGCTGATTTTTCCCAACTATGGTCAGCTGTCATGGCGGCTTTCACATATCTCGCCCAGCGGCGTGGTTGTGACCGATACACTCGTAGGGCGGCAGAGATGGCGTCAGCAAATTGCTTGGCGGTAGCCGGAGCAAAGGTAAATCCAGTGCGGCCATCTTGTACGGTATCTTTTAAGCCGCCGGTAGCATGTACAATTGGCACGGCACCATACCGCATGGCAATTAACTGTGCCAAACCGCATGGTTCATAATACGATGGCATGAGGAACAGATCACTACTGGCATAGACACGCTGACTAAATTTCAGATCAAACGTATTATGAAAATAGAACCAGTTGCGGTAGCGGCGTTGGATTCGTTTGAGACTCGCTTCTAAGCGTTTATCACCCACGCCAGCGATGACGCACTGAACGTGCCAGCGCTTCAGTTTTGGTACAATATCCAAGAGCAAATCAAAACCTTTTTGGTCAGTCACACGGGCTACCATGCCGAGGAGCGGAATGGTGGGGTCGACCGTAAACTTCAGTCTCTGTTGGAACAGCATTTTATTCGACTGGCGCTTGACAATGGATCGGACAGAGTAATGTTGCCAGACAGCTGGATCAGTCATTGGATTGAAGACACTGGTATCTATGCCATTCAATACTGCATGAAACCGTCCTGTCCGAGTACGCAGGAGTTGTTCAAGCCCCTTACCATAATAGGGTGTGAGTAATTCTTTGGCATATTGTTTACTCACTGTACAAATGATGTCCGCATTGGCAATGCCGAGCTCGAATATACGAAGATATCCTTGTTCCTGAACTGTTCGCCAATCGATCATGGCTCGTAATTCCGGCGGTAAGAGATTTAAATATTTACCAACAATACGAATAGGCTTTGCCGCGCCACGCCAACCGATATCTACATTATGAATGGTGAGCAGTGTCCGAATAGCTGCTGTTGCATACCGTGCTTTTAACAATGCGCATAACGGTGCCAAGTGCCAATCATTCACATGTACAACATTAAAATGCTTTGGTTGCTGCTCCAGCCAGAAGGCTAAGACTTGTGAAAAAAATAAATAACGCAAAACTTCACGGCGGCGTGGCGACGCCATTTTTTTGGCCACTGGATCCCACACCGTGGTACTTGTGTAAATCTCCCCTCGACTGAGGTAATGTTGGTTATGAAATAGATAGACCGGTACCGTTGACTGTGGCAAGTTTGTCTGCCAAATGGTGACTACTTCTGGTTGATCGTAAAATGATACGGTCATCTGTCCGATCCGCCGCAGTGGCTTCACTTCTTTTTGCGTTATCACCTCATGAAATGGTGCAGCCACAGCAGTTGTGATATTTTGGCTGGCTAGCGCTTTGGGGAGTGAACCAACATAGTCGCCCAGACCACCTACCTTAGCAAACGGGGCGACTTCAGCTCCAACAATCAGTACACGTGGTTTGATTAATTTATTCATATCCAAATTGATCTAGTCCTTCTAGTATACCAGATACATAATTTCCTTGGGCATAATAGATTTTATTTGCCACGTGTTTCGCCGCTGCCACAGCACTCACTTCTTCCCGCACCGACGGTAAAGCATTATGCACCAAAATTGCCTTATAACCGCTGGTTAAGGGTTCAATGTCGTTGCCGCTATCACCGGCATAGACCACTTGATCCATGCTTAAATCTAAGCTGGTGCGTAGATAGTCAACGGCATGTTGCTTGGTGGCATGCGCTGGCAAAATATCGAGTAAGCCGGTATGGACGATTTGATCAATGCTAAAAATGACCGCTGCTTTAATTTTGTGCTGCTGGAGGATGATTTGAATTTCATTGATCAGTTGATCTTTGGCAATGTGTTCCGGAGTGTAGTAGCTGAGTTTATAGGTATTTTGCTTACTATCTTCTTGTAAACGCAGATCAGGCAGATGAGCGATAAGGTGATGGATATCTGGTCCGGCCAAACCGTTCCAATCTGGAGCAATACTGTTTGACCAGCCGGTATCAATGCTAAACTGTCCATCAACGCGGCGGTAAATGGTCGTACCCACGTCACCAACAGCACTGTGCGGTAGGGGAATATGGTAGTCCGCTAAGGCAGTTTGAATTAAACCAAGATCACGGCCAGACACATAGGCTAAATGTACAAAGGGTTGTTGGACAAATTTGGCAAAGGCTTCAACCGCACCAGGCGCCAGCGGTTCTGGTCCATTCGGAAGTACGGTACGATCAAGATCACAAGCCAGCAATAGCGTTGGTTTCATAGGCATGTTCAGCGAATAGTACCGCAGCTGCGGTCCAAGCTAATTGTGGAGTGCCACCTGGTTGAAACTGTCGCGCATCGAGATATTCCGGAAAACCAGCAGCGGTTGCCTGATGTAAACCATCCAGGTACTGCTTAGCGAGATTGCGTTGCTTGCGTTGTACTAAATCCATCACATACCAGCCAGACAACATTGGCCAGAGCCCACCATTGTGATAATGATACGGTTTATTTTTAAATTCAAATTGATAAGCATTGCTCAGTTGATCCCAGCTGGGATCAGTTGGTTGAATCACTGGATCAAAGGCCGGTAACAAGTAATGTGTTTTTTCAGCGAAGTGCTCAGCCATATAGTGATCAACCGCAGCAGCTTGCTCTGGTGAAGACACACCACAGAGATTGGCTAAGACATTGGCAAATGTATCAAACTGGGTACTACGACCAAATGGTGAAATCATCGATGTCCAGTAGCGATCAGACCAATAGCGCTGCTTAATCAACTCACTGACTTGGGGTTGTATCCGAGAATAGAGGATTTGATCGTACAACACATAGCCGCCACGGGTATACTCATCAGCCCAATCACCGGTATCGGGCACATACAGTAAACCGCCCTGATTATATTCCCAGGCCAGTAACACGTGCTTGGCTCTGTCTATCGCTGGTTGCAGTTGTTGTTGGGTGGTGGTATCCCCAGTATGTCTGACGTATTGTTCTACGCCAATGATGAACCATAAGGTGGCATCCACTCGGCCAGCGCTGCCGCCGTAACTCACCTGATTTTTTTCCACAGCCACGTTACTTGGAATCTGGCCGGCTTTACCTTGATGTTTTGCCAGGGTCAACAGTGATTGTTTGAACGTTTCAATCAGTTGTGAATCATCAGTGGTGAGGGCCGCTAAGCCGGTGATCACGCTGTCACGCGCCCATACCCTCCGGTAATTATGCCGATCTGTCGGTGTGGCTAAAAAACCGTGTGGAGTGCTGACTTGTCGGAGTAGTTCGATCGCTTGCATTGGGCTAAGTATAGCATAATCTATTGACAATGACGAGAAAAATTGGTATATTTTTATTCCACTATGCGCATGATGATGATTTCCGATCACGCCGATCCACTGGCGGAAATCGGTTCAAAAGAAGCAGGCGGGCAAAATATCTATGTGTATAACGTTGCAAAATTTTTGAGTGAGGCGGGTTACAGTATTGATGTCTACACACGGTGGGATCAGAAAAGCAAAAAAGAGGTAGTACAGGTGAATCCGCGCTGGCGGGTGATTCGTGTGGCGGCTGGGCCAAAAAGTTATGTCCCGCGTGATAATTGTCTGCCACTGACCGATGAATTTCGCGACAACATTATCAAGCGCATTCGCCAGGAAAAGATCAAATACGACGTCATTCACGCCAATTATTGGATGGCCGGATTAATTGGCATGGCCTTACATTTTCGCTATTCCATTCCACTGGTGTATGTCTACCATTCCATTGGCCAGGTACGGTTGAATGTGATGCGGCAATATAATCAAACGGCTGATTATGTCTTTTACCGGCAACGCTTAGCCGCCGAAAAGACCATTGCGCATGTGGCCACTGGCATTATTGCGACGAGTCCGGTAGAAAAACAGATTATTAAGCAATATTTTGGAGTAGATGGGGACAAGGTCACTGTTATTCCAATTGGGGTTGATCGATCAGTGTTTAAAGCGATTCCTACTGCCCAAGCGCGACAACAGTTGCAGTGGGATATTACCAGCAAGATTGCGGTGTATGTGGGTCGACTGGAATGGCGCAAAGGTATTGGTACGCTCGTGCAAGCTTTTGCTAGTGTCGTCAAAACATTTCCAACGGCACAGTTGTATATCATTGGTGGGGCAAAAAATAAATCAACCGTGGATCAGGAGGTCAATGAAGAGCAGCGTTTACAATTTATCGCTGAGCAATTAGATATTGCTGACCATATCCATTTTCTAGGAGCCAAGAAACAATCCGAGCTTCATCTCTATTACAGTGCGGCTGATGTCTGTACGGTGCCGTCGTATTATGAACCGTATGGCATTGTCCCAATTGAAGCAATGGCCTGCGGCACCCCAGTGGTTGCATCTCGGGCCGGCGGTTTAAAATATACCATTGTGGAAAATGTCACTGGCTTGCTGGCCGAGCCATTTGAAGACAAGGATTTATCGAAGAAACTGATACAGGTGCTGCAAAAAGGCAAGCCGTATTATACACCAAAGTGCCTCGACCGGATCAAAAGCAATTTTCGTTGGAGTCAAATTGCCAAAAAATATGACAGTTATCTGCTCGGTGTCGTTCAGCGCTAAATAGTGTTATACTGAATGTATTCGATTCACTAAATAGAGTTTTATGTTACAAAAAACCATTGCCCTCATCGCGTCAAGCTGGCTGGTCACGACCGTAGCGTTTGCCCAAACGGTGGATCAACAAGATACTGCAGTGGCGACCAATTTAGGTTTGTATGGAGTCGAATTGATGGATCTGACTACAGACCCAAACAGCAGTGACTATGTGTTTGTCTCGAGCTATACACCGAACGGTATTTTTACGTCCAGCAATGGCGGAGACACCTGGCAAGGTTTACCGAGTGATGTCGATTACGGTGCCGGTAAAGATGTGGCGATTGATCCGGTCAATGGAGATGTCTATGGTTTGATTGGCGATGATGTCATTAAGAGTACAGATCATGGTGAAACCTGGGACCGCCTGACACCGAATCTGGTCGACAACCCAATTATGGGGAGCGTGGCCTTGTATGCCAATGATACCTTATTGGTATCAGTGACTGGCGGCGAATTACAGTATAGTACCGACGGTGGCGAGACCTTTACAGCCGTTAGCGTGAATGGTTCGACGGATAATTCTTCCAGCGTCTATGTGGTCAGCTTGGCCGCTAATTCTGCAGGTACCTTCTACGCCATTTTGACCGACGAAACTGCCGAAACCAGTGCGCTCTACATCTCCAGTGATGGTGGAGCCAGTTGGTCGGAGATGGATGTAACGGCCGGCGGTGTGGAAGCCGGTGCTCGGTTTTATGATATCGCGGTTGATCCCGCCAGTGATGATCATTTGGTCTTAGCTTCGTATCACCCAGATTATGATAGCTATCACAGTTTAAATGGTGGCACAACGTGGTTAGCCCTGCAAAATGATGAAGAGCGGCTTGGTGCCAACGAAGCGGTGTTTAACGGCGCCGGCAATCTGTATATTGGCCTGTATTTTACTGAAGATCCACAGTCGATCAGTCCAACCTGGACGGCGATTGAGACCGATACGCCATTATCTTCGGTGCGTGGTGATTATTATGCGGTGGATTACACGAATCCGCTGACTTTGTATAGCAACACGGGCTTAGGCATTGCCAAGAGTGAAGATGGCGGCAGCACTTGGATTGATACCGTAGATGGTATCACCGCTTTACGCACGTATTCCATTAGCCAGGCGGATGATAAGGATGTGGTGTGGATAGGTGCCAATGGTGGCCTCGCCCGTTCGACTAACTTTACCGATGATAATCCAGACTGGGATTTTCCGATTTTGCCGGAAGATGGTATTTCTTCGGTCCAAGCAGTGTGGGTGAAACCAGATAATGCCAACCGCGTCATCGCCGGTTTAAGCGGCTTTATCAGCCTCTCCATCGATGGCGGCGATACCTGGGAACATGCCGATACGCCAGACTTCACTGGAAGTGTCGAACAAATCGTGCAATCACCACGCAGTGAAGCTGTGCTCTACGCTTTGTATACGAATACCAGTTTAACCGAGGATGCCTTCAACGGTGGTGTGCTGAAGAGTACGGACGCTGGGAGCACGTGGGAAGATTTGGATTTTCCGTCAACCTTAGCTGGTGGCGCCATAGCTGTGGCTGTGGCAGACGATAAAGATATTCTGTACGTGGGTATAGGATCCGGTGGCAGCGAGACGGGTGTGTATAGCTTTGCCAATGATGATTGGGAAAAACTAGCTGAGGATTTTAATGGGCTCAATGTGAATTATATCTTGGTTCATCCAGCAGATAACGCCACGGTGTTTGTCAGTTGTGAAGCAGATTCTACGGTCGGTGGTTTATTTAAATCAACTGATAG
>AMFJ01026448.1_pt1 | contig 12637 bp, 7 predicted proteins | sample 427208 | NCBI WGS metagenome assembly AMFJ01 (sample SAMN02954298, study PRJNA114691) | groundwater metagenome | biome: aquatic; feature: subsurface aquifer; material: sediment; isolation source: subsurface aquifer sediment | place: USA: Rifle, CO | collected 2008-08
GGGGGGCTGATTGGGGCAGAATTGGGAATGGCGGCCTCGGGACATTATTTCAACACGGGGATGCAGAGTTGTTTTGGGCAGTGGATGGATAATCCGAATGCCACTGTGGGTGATCTGGTGGAAACTTATGGCAAACAGTGGGTGATTTCTTTTGCCACACAGTTCATCTTCATGGGCGCGGGCAGGATCATTGGCGCACAGGCCACGGCCTGGACGGGCTCAACCAATGTCGTCAAACAGACCATTGGTCGCATCATGGTAAAATTTGGCGCCCCCATCGACAAACTGCTCCGCGTCAATCAAACCGGACACGCTGGCCTTCAGGGTTATGTCAAGGAACTATTGAGCGAGAACATTCAGGAACTGATCGAACAATCGCTTCAGGGGGTCAACGGCCCGCTGGGAACCTTGCTGGGAACCTTGGGCACGCTCATCAACTGCGTCAGCGGACGGGTCAATGTTCCCGGAATGACGCTGGCAGGCGGGTTCAAGGTGGGAGACAACATCACAACACTCCTCTACGAATTTGTGCCCGGGTCCGAACAGGATGTGCTGGCTTGGGCCAACGCATTTGAGACGGGAGCCCCGGTGACCCGCACTATCACACAGAACGTGGATGGCAGTATCCAGGCCAATCTGACTCAAGACAATGGACAGGTGTTGACCCTGTTGCTGAGGCCCAGTCAGATTCCTGTTGAGGTCCGGCAGGCGCTTGAGGACCAGGGCTCTCTTGAGGCTATCGGGATCAGCTACGATGCCAATAATCGGGTTTATCGATCCCAAGCTGGTGCCGATCCTCAAGCCCTGATCACGGAACTTCGCAACATGGGTTTGTCCACAGTGCTCGATGAGGATTCTGCTCACCCGCATTTGATTGCCACGGGACTGGTTGGCGGGAGAGAGGTTGAACTTGTGATCTTGCTGGAAACCGCCGTGGCTGTTACAGAAGACAGTGGCCAGCAACTTGAACCAGCGTCTGATGAGACGAGCGAAGCAACGACACAGGCCGAGGAGACAGATCTCGCGCAGGGGGTGGATGCGGAGGAATACATTTTTTCGACAGAAACGGAGGCCTTTGTTGCAGCGTCAGCGCGCACGAGAGCGACCGGGCAGGAATGTCTGATCTACCACACCAAATCTGTTGAAGATGGCACTGATTCGTACTGGATAAAACCAGGCACGTTGAGTAGCGTTACGCTAGATCCCTTCAACGACAGCTTAACAGGGGCACTGCAGGATCAGCATTTCAATTTCTTTGGTTACCCCATCGCGCACACGCATCCCAGCGGAGAGATAGTTCCTTCCACGAAGGATTTTCTTGATCTGGCGAGGCTTGCTTATCATTCAAAAAAATCATGTCGGCACGCCATTGTTGTGACTACGGCAGAGGGCACACGGCAGTTTGATTTTGAGGTTGTTTACGAAAACGATCGTGTGCGTATTGTTTATGACGAGGCCCTGGCCAGCACCCTGACGGATGAACAACGGACCAGTCTGGAGAGAAGGGCAGAGTTCATTGAGCGGGTGGTGAACAGAAGAATCGAGTCCAACACATTTGACAGCGATGTCGTTCTGCAGGCGGCAGAGGGTGATAATGTGTTGTCAGCAGAAAGTCTGAAGGCTACATTGGGGAAACTATTAGGGGATATAACAAAGCTGTTAGCGGAACAGTCCGGTAATCAGGACTTTCTACAATTACAAAAAACTTGTGACGCTTTGAGCAGTGATTTGAGTGATGAGCAACTAATCACCGATGAGATGCTGCTTGAACTTGCTTCAGAGGAAGTTGCCCGGTTGGAAGAGAGCGTTGAACAGAGGGTTAAAAAACACCAGGCACAGGCCAGAGCCAAAGCTGCCAAAACCAGAACTGAACTATGTGCTGTTGAGGCAAAAAGGGTTATTCTTGAAGGGTTGCAAACCAAGGGATTGTTAACTGCGGACGATGTGGCAATTCTTATTAGCGATATGGAACAGGACAATGAGTATGTAAGAAAACTCCAAGAGACTATTCAACGGTTAGAAGCTGTAAATAAAGGCGAAACAGATGAAAAAAATAAGAGAAGAGGCCTTGATAAAATAGAGTACATGCGAGCACAATTGGGGGAAGTTGAAACATTGATTAGAAGAAAATGGGACGCCATTACAGTTGATTCAAACAGGAGGGAATGTGGACGTGCTGTCAGGAGAGCTAGAGTAAATAATGTGCTAAGGGGAAGAAATCTTCCAATATACGGGCCATGGACGTTTATACCACCCGATGGCTGGCAACCGACACAACCACTTCCTCAAGGGCGTAGTGGTTTTATAGATGCCAGAGGAAATGAATGGCAAGAAGACCTAGGGGCTAGGGCACAAGGAAATGATCACTGGGATGTCTCTTTTGAGCCCGGCATGGCATGGGGTGTGCGTTTTCCAGGTGTAAGACATGCTAATATTAATTTTAATGGCTTCATTAACCATTGATAGATAAAAGCATAACCATGGGTTTGGTGTGAATCATGATTAGCGAGCCGTATTCAATGTCGGAATGATAGTATTTTCGATTTTAGAAATAATTTGACTGCATAATTTCTGCAGACGTTGTGGAACAAGTTCTAATGACGACAGTGTCTGCATGTGCTCCTTAATTGATACAAGCAATGTCATAATTGTCTCGGCCGCTGATGTGTGTGCTTTTGCAACAAGTGCACACAGACTGGATGCTGTGTCTAATAATATCTCTAAATCTTCAGTAAAGCTAACAAGAATCTCGTGGCTTGTATTATTGTGCTGAATTGCGGCACCACATCTGAATGCGTCAATGGCGTATCTGAGTTCTTCGACGATACACGTTAACAATTCAATACAGGGCTGTTGATTTTGTTTTGCTGAGATACCCCCTTGCACAGAATCATAGATAGTTTGGAATTTGGTTCTGGCTTCAAAAAAACTTTTTAATGAGTTTTCTATTTCCATAAGTTTTGTGAGTTCAATACTCCTCTTTAATTTCAGCGTCCTCGTCGCAACGTCACGAAAACGAGTTGCCGTAATTTGCGGACCAGCCGTGGTGAGTTCTAATTTGCGCTTGGTGCCCGCCCCCGCCACCAAAGCAAAAGTATCTCGTATCGGTGGTTTATGAATTTCACTTCGCTCCACCTGGGCTCGCCGCCTGAGTACTTGTACACGTTCAGGAGAAATATTCAAGACAATAGGCGCGTGTACTTGGGTAAATAACAGATGATCAGCCAATCTTTCTGCCGTGGTATTCATGATGCTGGGGGCAAGATATGGTGCCTTGTAACCTATAAAAGCCATAATCAGAATTCCTTTTCTACGTTGCACTCTCGTCTAATCCAAAAAAATGTTGCTAAAAAAAATGCCCTCATGAGAATGTTGTTAATATATCAATGATAACAAAATGTTGGCTTGTGGTTGCGTGGTGTGAGTGTTATCGAATTTGCGCAAAAAAAATAATAATTTCACGCAACAAGTGCGTTATTTTGACGATAATGAGCAGGGTCGGTGATTTTTAACCAATGTTGTGGATAATCGTTTTATGTTTATTCCTAGAATGGGCATGCCATCTTTAATGCAAGTTCATGGTTTTGAACCCGTTGCCTTTTCGGGGGCATCAGAATTTTCACTACGAGGTTCCAGCACTTGTTACGTGAGTTCCGATACACCGAATTGTGGCGGCGGTGTGGTTGCTGGCCAGAGATCGACACAACAAGCACATGTGACAAGAGGCGTTTTTCGATCCGTTGACATGATCAATCTGCCGGGTGTTTCGCATGTCAAGTTGCTTGCATTGAGTCAGCGATTTGCGACCCTCGGTATCGACGAAAAAGATATCATTGAGCGTTTTATCAGAGGGTCTGGTAAGGGGGGGCAAAAGATCAACAAGACAAGCAATTGTGTGCAACTTGTCCACACACCAACAGGCCGCTGTATTCGGTGTCAGCAATCGCGGGACAGAAACGAGAACCGTTATCTGGCCAGATGCAGTTTGGCCGATCAGATAGAAAATGAAATGACCAGCGCACTGTTGAAACAGGCCCGACAGACACATATTAAACAAGTTGCCGAGAGGGTGCGTCTATCGCACCTCAGACGTAAGGTTGAAAGATTTGGATGAATTGTAAATATGCCTCTAACCTTAAACACAAACACTCAAGTGCCCATTGTCAGTTGGGCCACACGCCCGATGACAGGTGAAGAGCAGGCCACAGCCTGTCAGGTGGCCAATGCGCCATTTGTTCAACCTCATGTAGCGCTCATGGCAGACGTGCATCACTCATCGGGTGTTTTGGTTGGCTCCGTCATACCCACCAAAGGCGTCGTGTACCCCTCAGCCGTTGGCAGGGATATTGGGTGTGGCATGCTGGCACGAAAACTCACATTGAGGGCGGATTTGTTTAAACCAAAAAAATTGGCAAGGGCAAGGGCAGAAATCGAGAGGCTTGTTGCCGTGGGAACCAACTACCACACGAATCCTGAAGATGATGTACTTGGTTGGAGCGGATGGGATCGGTTTGAGCAATTACACCCAGAAGTGAGAGCAGATCACCAAAGGGCGTTGACACAGATGGGAACCTTGGGCGACGGCAACCATTTTATTGAAATTTGTGTGGAGCCTGACCAGGGTCGTGAATCCAATATCTGGGTTGTGTTACACAGCGGATCGCGAGGGATTGGTCATCAGCTTGGTGAAATCCATTTTGAATCCGCCAAAATTTACACAGGGCAATCGGGGATAACAGTGCCCAATACCTTTTTTTCATTTCTGAGAGAAGGGACGTCTGAATTTGCGGCTTATTGGAGCGATATGCAGTGGGCCATGGACTATGCACAGGCAAACCGTGCGATCATGATGGCAAGAATCATCAGCTATTTTGCCGAACTGTTCCAGCAGGATGAAAATAGTATTGTGGCACAAACGATCGAATGCGTACACAACTATGTTGCACGTGAAAGGCATTTTGGTGAAGATGTTTTTATTACCCGCAAAGGTGCTATCCGCGCCGGAGTTGACGATTTTGGCATTGTTCCGGGTTCGATGGGGGCGAGCACATACATTGTGCGGGGCTTGGCGAACCCTTTGAGTTTTTCCTCATGTAGCCATGGGGCCGGACGCAAAATGAGTCGGACTAAAGCGAAAGATAGATTCAGTCCAGCAGATTTGGCCAGACAAACCCAGGGCGTGGAGTGCGATAAATCGGGCAGGTTGCTCGAAGAAATCCCCGCCGCCTACAAAAATATCGACGAAGTCATGGCCGCACAGAGCGATCTGGTTCACAGCGTGACCCGGCTCAAACAAATCATCACTGTGAAGAGTTATTGATATTTGAGCTTTATTGACGACATCATGACCCTGACGACGTGGCAGGTTTTGGCTTTCAAGGGACCAAGAGTTCTTTCAGCGTGATGACCTGGTTGAAAAACCCTTTTTTCAACACCTCTTTTGTGACTCCGTGCGAGGCAATCAGAATGGGTTCAAGCGTTACGGAATCTGGTGAATTGAGAAGTTTGATTTTTTGAATCACATCGTCAATCACCCAAGTGCCCACGGGTTGGGTGTGAAATTTGCACTCCAGAACATTCCACACGCCGTCTCTGCGCATGATCAACCAATCAATTTGCAGTCCACTCACATTGCCAAATCATGAGCAACAGGAACTTAAGGACATCTCTAAAAACCCCCGTGTGAACCCCCTCTTGTAAACAGGGGGTTCTTAGGGCCTTTATTTCTCCTGTCACCAAAACGATGTTGGTTTATCGCTTTGTTTGGCACCTGAAAACAAAGCGATAAACGAGCAATATGTCGATTTAGCGCTAAATTTATAAGGCTATTATTCATCGAACATTTGACATATTGTTGATTTGCCGCTAACTACAGACTATGTTTATCGGACGAAACGAAGAACTGCAAAGGCTCAAAGAAGAACTGGGACGCAAAACAGCTTGTTTGATTGTGTGCCGCGGACGTCGTCGCATTGGCAAGAGCCGCCTGATCGAAGAGTTTGGAACCCTTGCAGAAAATTTTTATGCCTTTCAGGGGTTGGCCCCCAACGAGGGGGTCACAAGCAGAGAGCAACTCAAAAACTTTGCCGAACAAATCTCTCAAAATTTTGATCTCCCCGAAATCATGCCACCACCAAATTGGACGCAGGCTTTCTCACTTTTGGCAAAATATGTTCGCACGGGCAGGGCTGTGCTTTTGTTTGATGAAATATCGTGGATGGCCGCAGGCGACAAGACCTTTTCTGCCAAACTCAAAATTGCCTGGGATACCCTGTTCAAAACAAATCCAAAACTCGTTCTTGTTCTCTGTGGTTCGGTCACCTCCTGGATGGACCAAAATATTCTCAACAATGCCGCCTTTGTCGGGCGTGTTTCACTGACGCTCACTCTTCAGGAATTACCCCTGCATCACTGCAATGAATTTTGGGGCAAAAAGAAAAACACAATTACGAGTGCCGAAAAATTCAAGATTTTGTCGGTGACGGGCGGTGTTCCGCGATATCTCGAAGAGATCAAAACCAACCTATCAGCTGAACAAAACATAAAAAGGCTGGCTTATCAGCCTGCAGGATTTCTGTTTTCAGAATTTGACAATATCTTTAACTCCACTTTTTCTAGACGCGCCCCTGTTTACAGGGAAATCGTCACTACCTTGGTCAGCGGAAGCAAGACATTCACAGAAATCTGCCACATTTTAAAGAGAGACAACAATGGCACCATGTCGCATTACCTTAATGATTTGATTGAATCCGGTTTTTTAAAACAGGATTTTGTTTTTAGTACAGAAAGAAAAAAAAATGGGGTCAGCAAATACAGGCTCTCTGATAACTATCTCCGGTTTTATCTGAAATACATTGAACCGGCCAAAGAACAGATCAAGGGCGGGTTGTATGCTACGGTGTCATTGGAGACCTTGCCGGGGTGGGATGTGATCATGGGTTTGCAGTTTGAAAATCTTATTCTAAACAACCTGCCTGCCCTTTGTGGTCATTTATTGGTGCCCTTGAACTCGGTGGTGAGTTGTTCACCCTATTTTCAAAAAACGACGCAAAGAAAACAAGCCTGCCAGATTGATTTGCTCATTCAAACCAAAAACACGATTTATGTTTGCGAGATAAAATTCAAAAAAAACATCTCTGCTTCGGTCATCAAAGAGGTGCAGGACAAAATTGTAAAATTAAAAACTCCCAAGTCGGTGACGATCAGACCGGTTTTAATTTATTGTGGGTGCCTGGCAACAGAATTAAAATACGATGATTTTTTCAGTCATAAAATAAACGCCGATGCCTTCCTCACCGCCCTCTCTTGATTGAATGATCGTTACCCGCAAGCATGTTGTCCTGGGCAGTTTTTACCCCATCAAATCGACAAAATAATGACTCCTTTCAACATCAAAACGCGTCATTGTTGATTCTGCGTAAGAAGCGACTTTCTAACCCAACTTGCGCAGTTAGCGTAGTCTGAGAACGATAAATCAATAGGTTAGCCGAAAAGTCGGCACTAAAGAGGTAGGGTCAAAGATTGACAAGAGACAAGTTGTGACAACAAATTCACAATGTGAAGAGTTATTGATCCTGAAAAATCCCATTAACGTTAAGAAAAGTATAATATGATTGCCAAAAAGTATAGATTTGTATATTATATTATACGTGCCTAAGAAAACATCACCCCAAATGCCCAAGCTTGTTTCTTTGCTCAAATTGCTTGGTGAAAACATCCGTCTGGCACGGCTACGACGCCACCTTTCTGCTACCAGGCTTGCCGAAAGGGCGGGAATGACCCGAATGACCTTGAGGGCGATTGAACACGGAGAACCTTCTGTGAGCTTGGGGGCCTATGCCAATGTGCTTGTCAGTCTGGGGCTTGAAAAAGATTTGTCACTTGTCGCCAAAGATGATGAGTTGGGCCGAAAATTGCAGGATGCTGATTTGCTCGCACACAAGTTGTCCTGAAAGGTGATATGGGCAAGAAGCAAACGGAACAAAAACTACGCCAGCTGGCTCAACCTTCTCATTGCCCCCGGGGGGTCTCTGGGAGGGGCCCGGCCCAAGGCGAGTGTGATTGATGCCAGAGGAGAATTGTGGATTGCAAAATTTCCAAGCAGAAATGATGAACTCAATGTTGGGGCCTGGGAATTCGTTGTGCACAAACTTGCGGGCCTGGCCAAAATCACCACAGCTGAGGCACAAATCAAAAAGTTTTCAAGTCCCCATGACACTTTTCTCACCAAACGGTTTGATCGCCAGCAGAAACAAAGAATCCATTTTGCTTCGGCCATGACACTGCTTGGTAAGAAGGATGGAGAATGCGCTGACACGGGGGCTAGTTACCTTGACCTGGTGGAATTCCTGATGCAACAAGGGTCGCAGGTTCAAAAAGATTTGGAGGAACTCTGGCGCAGAATCGTCTTTAATATTTGCGTGTCCAATGTTGATGACCACCTGAGAAACCACGGATTCATTTTAACAGAAAAAGGTTGGCGGCTTGCCCCTGCCTACGACATGAATCCTTCCGAAACGGGGGATGGTCTCAAACTGAATATTTCAAAAGATGATAATTCTCAGAGCTTGGCGCTTGCGCTTGAAGTGGCCAAATATTTTCGTCTCAAAAAATCTGAAGCCAACAAAATCATTGCAGAGGTAACAGACGCAGTCCTGCAATGGAGGAATCTGGCGAAGAAATTCTGTTCTTCGAAAGAGCTTTTCAGAATGCAACACGCATTTCGAGTGGTTTGCGGTTGAATACAAACAGCGGTAGTCGCCTGTTTCCCGTCGTGAATGTTAATTTGTCTGCCACGCACCAGGGTCATCGGCGGGAATTTCGCTTCTTCACTGGCAAATGGCAAATTTATCATTTTGGTAAACCAGGTATTTTTTTGTCACAAAACCACAGAAAAGATTTTGTCGTCAGTGTAATATCTTGTTTATACATATAAATAAATGGCTGTGAAATGGTATGCTTATTGCTTCAGTTGACTGTATGATAACCTGTTTTTTATGAAGGGAATCGCCATGACAGTCAGCAAATCAATTTCCATTACCCAGGCCATCGAGAATTTACGACAAAATGCAGAGGTTGCATTTTCACCAGAAGAGTTGCTGGGCATTCAAGAGGCGCTTGTGCAACTGGAACGAGAACAGGGCAACAGCGACGCGCTATTATCATTCGAGGAATGGCAAAACATAAAAACGACACCCCGTTTCCAGGGTTTGTTTTCGGGGAAAACGGGGAATAAACTCCTCATCACACAAGACGCTGTGGATACCTACTTTCAAACACCGGCAGTCAGGCCTCAGCAAAATGAGCAGGAATATGATTTCTACGCTGATGTACAGGAACAAAGACAGGACTTCCTGCGCCAACTGCGATTGATAAAAGGAAGCGGTTATCAACTGAATCCTTTGTCCAGAGCAACAGCAATATATACGGGACATATTGGGCCAACAGATCCAATGGTCCAAGCTTTTTTTTCTCTGCAACAAAACAATACCTTTTTAATAACCGATAAACAAGGCTGGTCAGAGGGCAATAACATTCCTTTTCTGGATTACGGTGACATGACCCCAGATGATGTGTTGCGACAGGCAGGTGTGGTTCCATTGGAACTTGATTCCCGCTTGCTACAAACAGAACAATTACAGTTTAATTTATTTCCCTATACAATCCACGCCTGGTCTGATGGGTCGCGTTACGGTATTATCGCGTGGAACTGGTTTGAGGAAAAACCGTTATTTTCATCCACCTGTGAAGCCTCGCGGGATGCGGTTCAAGAGATGGCAACCCAGGCATATAAAAAACTCAAGCGTAATTATAGGACATTCAACTTTGACAGAGCCATCAATAAAATGGAGCCCTTAACATCTGATGAACAGCAAAAACTCCATGACAGTAAAGTTATTAAACTTGACACCCCACCTGCCTGGACAAGCGTTGAGGTTGAACAGGCATTTTTGGCTCAATCCGATCTAATGCACGATTTTAATCTCTCTATTACTGCGCATCCCTGTGATGCTGATATTGACAGAGAATCTGGCCGTTCAACAATTGTATATGGTTCGCTGAATGTTTCAATAAATCCAGAAGCTTTGTTGGCGGCACAACAGCCCATGATGCTAAACGGTCTGGTGGATGTCGTCAGTTTAAGAGTAAAGGACATGGCCAAGGCAAAAACATTAGGTGGTCAGTTGGTTGCGTATGAAGAACAAAATAAGCCCTTATTTGACAAATATGGCAATGCCATTTTTATTCATATCGGAAGAGAGAGAACCACTGATGAGCCGGTTCTTGTCGGCTTTGATATTATACCCGGCTATAGTTATTCTCATGAACAACCTTCAGGCGATACATTCATGAAACATGGTTTGGATCTGTCTGCCTTGGGTTTTGGTGATTTTGAAATCTGTTTGCCTTTGCGAAAAGTATTTCCCGCAAGGTTCCCTGATCGAAGTGTGCCCTACTTTCTTTATGAATTCATTGAAGATGATACGTTGGTTCAAAACCAGGTAATACTTTCTACAGTCTCACAGGCCGTTGCAAAGGCAGAACAGGTTTTTGGTCTGGAGCCAGGTCAGGCCATTCAAAATATTGCTTATCTTCCGAGCTCAGAACGAAATGCCGCCGTAAGTTTTGGAAATCCTGATACAGTCACCATCTGGGATGAAATGTTGCCCACAATGTCAGAATCGCATGGCGCTTTTATCGTCGCACACGAAACATATCATGCTTTGGATTTCCAATATGACTTTTGTCAATATCCGGAATTTCAAACTTTTTTTAATAGGCTTGATTATACTTTGGACGAAGATTTTTTTGACGCCGTGCAGGAAAAAAACATGTTTAACATCAAGGAAGGCGGTCACCCTCAAACAGATGTCTTTGAATTGTTCGCGTCGATGATAAGTTCTGTTTTTGCGCCAAAATGGGAAAGCGAAATTGCTGAAATGTCAGATCGTGTTCGGGGGCTTTATTACAATGCCCTGTGTTTTCTGGAACGGGCGCTTCTTTCAGAAAATTCTGAGCTTGAAAAAGCGCCTGTTATTCTAAATATCAGAAACAAAATACAAACGTTGAACAAATCATATGGCCCGTTTCAGGTTCTTTCATCCTACTATCTCACAAGTGTGAGTGAAACTCTTTCGGAACATTCAGATGTGTTGCCTATGATTACTGCAGACAGCTTTGATGAACAGGTTCTTGATGCCCCGGGGTACGTTGTTGTTTATTCGTACAAAGAAGATGAAAGAGAGATTGCCCCTCATGTATTACGCTACGCCGAAACACATGCTTCGGAAGCGACATATTTTGCCATGCCCTATCCTGAGGTAGAAACATATCTCGATCGGGACTTTTCCCGTCTGGGCCCGAATAAACTTGCCTTGCTTGAAGCCTGTGCTTTTGGCAGGTCCACACAATCTGCCGGAATTTATGTTTTCAAAAATGGTCAGCGAATTTATCAACCTGGTAGTGGTGAAAGTCTTTATTCTGAAAGAGACCAAATCCTCGGACAAGTGACAACCATCATCTTTCAAGGGGGCAAGAAGTGACCAGAGACAGGTTGATCGCACAAACGAAATGATGGGCGCGCAACAAGATCTGTCCCACATCGTGACCCGATTCCAGCTAATCATGAAGGGTAGTTTTTTTTCCATCAAAATGACAAAACATTGACTCTTTTCAACGCTAAAACGCGAATCACGTCATTTATTGCCCAATACGACTTTCTAGTGCATTGATATTCAACAACAAATAATAGGCGTCAAAAGACCGATCTTGGCTCGTTAATTGCATGTTTTAGTTGAATATGTCAGTTTCGATCAAGACATACATAGGACCCTCACCAAACGATATCATAAGCCAAGACAGTTGGGAGCGTTATGTTGCAGACAAACCCGAACTCAAGGCCCAGTTTCCAACACGGCCAGAATCTTATGAATTGTTTCAGGAGCAGGCAAGAACACTCACAGATGTCATCATTCAACCGAGCACCGTCTGGACAGGCAGGGCGGGTGGGTCGGGGTTGTTTGTGGAATCTGGCGGAAAAAGTTCAAAGTCCAAAGCCCAAAGTCCTCAATCCGCATCGGAGGCACAAACTGTTCCCGCAGAGTTCAAGCAAATATTCGATCTGCTACCAGCCGACGCAGAATTATCAGGGTCATCCCAACTTCACTATTATCAGGCCTACGGTCTCAACGAACACCGAATTCCCGTTTCGGAAATCCGCTCTCACCTGAGAGGACTTTCTCAGCGCATTTCAGCAATTGAGAGACAGGGCGGGGAGATTCCCGAAAAAGGTTCCCTCATGTTGTATGCCCTGGGGATGCTGATCAATGCGGAATCAGACGGCAAGGGACATGTACAGGGTCTGACTGACCTCAGCTGTATCGAATACCACTACGACACACTGATTTGGCAATATAAAATCGACAAGCTTGTTCAGGACCAGGGAAGCCAGGAAGGTCATGCGGCCATACTGAGTATGCGACAGGAAGCGCTTCGTGACCACACGATGCAAAGCCTGTTCGAAATGGGTCTCGCCGTGAATCAGAACACCTCCCTGTGGCTTCCTGAGCGGATCAGTGAAGGCGAAAGGCTGGGTGCCCAGGTGCAGGACATACAGGATGCCGTGCTCACCGCACGG
>AMFJ01003045.1_pt1 | contig 12620 bp, 10 predicted proteins | sample 427208 | NCBI WGS metagenome assembly AMFJ01 (sample SAMN02954298, study PRJNA114691) | groundwater metagenome | biome: aquatic; feature: subsurface aquifer; material: sediment; isolation source: subsurface aquifer sediment | place: USA: Rifle, CO | collected 2008-08
TCGGTATTCATAATGCGATGTATTACACATGAGAGACTTTTTTTACTTATTTTTCAAAAAACGACCATCAGTTAAGCAGATGGTCGCCTTCGTGCAAACAAAAGCTAAGATTAAATTGGCAATAATCTCTTAGAAAAACTCTATAATTGAACAGAAAGCTTAACTTCTTGCTCATCTCTATAGACAGTTAAATCAATTATATCCCCTTTCTTATATTGATTGATCAAATTTGAAAAAGGATTATCAAGATTTATCGCCTTGTCATTCACAGACAAAACAATGTCATTAATTTTAAGACCAGATTTTTCAGCTGGAGAAGATGAAATTATGGCAAGTCCTTGCTTTCCAGAGGGAGAATAAATCAGCGCGCCCCTATCTCGTTTTAAGCCATGCGCAATTGAATATTCTTTAGTAATAGGAACATAATACGCTCCAAAGTATGGTCGGTTCTCAAGTCCCCCATTTAAGGCTCTTTGCAAGGTATCTCTTAAAACATTAGAAGGTATTTGGAAATATACATTTTGACCGTCTACAACATTTACACCCACAATTCCAACCAAATCTCCGCTATATCCAATAACTGGCCCACCAATATATTCCTTCTGATTATTGAAATCATTTTCAAAAACACCTTCCAATTTTTCTGACAAAGAAACAGTTTTTCCTCCCAGATTGTGCGTTTTGGCAATGTTGCTCAACAATCCAGCCGCATAGCGGTTTTGATATTCTCCTGAAGAATTTCCGATCGCAACAACTTTTTTCCCTGGACGAAAATCAGCTGAATCACCCAATGAAATCGCAGTTAAATTTGAAGCTTCTATCTTAAGAAAAGCTAAATCTGAAAATTGATCCACTCCAATCAATTTAGCCTCATGGTTATCACCATTAAACAGTAACGTTTGATATGTTGCATTCTTTTCTATGATTGCACTGCGATGAGTCACAATCACTCCATCACTAGTAACAACAACACCTGTTCCGCTTTGATCAGAAACTTTTTGATTTTTATTCGCCGTCGCGTCTTTTTCTGAGGACAATGAGATTATGTTCACAACAGCGTTCGATGCCTGTGAAGCAACTTCATTTATGGAATCATCTTCTTTAATTGTTATTTGTTCAGTCTTATTTATTACGGTGACATTCTCAGCACTGCGCTTTAGAAATTCTATATCTGAAAGATATTTATTTGTGCGAATAAATGGAAGGACACGCTGATCGATGTATACACCTCCCAAACCGCCAACGAAAAAGATAACAACCAAAAATATCAAAGCTTTTGTCATACGTCCTGCTTTTGTTGAATTTTCACTCATGATTGATTTAATTATTCTTAAAAAATTGTAACTATATTACCGGCAGCCATCTCGTACTTGAAAGCACTAGTGCTACAAGAAAGCCAAATACGAACATGTTTGCAATTATGCGCTTTTTCGTCAATTCATCGAGAAAATGACGCTGCACGATATCCCAGAACACATAATAGAAAATAAGGCTAATGACGCCCGTTGTCAAGTAACCAAACGGCCAAAAATTCAAAACCCAGACGATTTCAGCCATCACAAAACCCAATACCAAACTATAATTAAAAACGTTTTTCTTGTTGTCATTAATAAGCCAAAAGTATTGCAAGCTAATCAAGACTGTAACCAGCATGAATATCGACATTGGAATCCAGAGAGATATTGCAAAGTTCAAATAAATTCCATAGGAAGTGGCGTAGAACAAAAAGACGGCTGCGACGCATCCAGCCGCAACAATAGCCCGAGCTGTTTTATCCTTGTCATATGTTCGCAAACGATACAGCGCAATATGCAAAAAATAATAAACGCTAGCAGCTATCAGAATAAGAATCTGTTTTTGTCCCTCAGATTGAACAAAATATAAAAGCCCTGTTGTCGACACTACAAGCAAAACTGGAATTGGAGTCATGCTTGCCCTTCTTGAAATTCTCAATGCTACCTTGTAAAAATACACAAGCAAAGAGAAAAAGATAACCATAAAGATCCAAACGTTGCCAGCGGAAATCAACCCTAACTTTTCGGAAATAAACTCTCCGGACACAAATTGAAGAAATATCAGAAAAAATAAACTGTGCAAAAATATTTGAAAATGAAAAAACATTGAAAATTAATTCATAAGAATTTAATGGCAATATATTTCAATTTTCGCATTTACCAACCAATCTGTCAAAAGAAAGATTTTAAAGGCATTTTGCACCTTACGTCTTGAAAACTATCTTATTATTTTCAAGCTGAACTTTTACCGTGTCTCCATCTTGAATCTTTTTTTCTATAATTTCCAAGGCAAGCTCATCAAGAATTTCATTTTGAATAATTCGCTTAAGAGGTCTTGCTCCGTAAGTTGGATCGTATCCCTTTTGAGTCAAATAAGCTTTGACATCGTTTGAAACTCTCAATTTGATATTTTTTTCATCCAAACGTTTTTGAACCAAATTTAACTGCAGATTTGCCACTTGCTGCAATGCTTTTTTATCAAGAGGATGAAAAATGATCAACTCATCAATTCTATTTAAAAATTCAGGTTTGAAATTCTCCCTTAAACTTGCCTGAACCTTGGCTCGCATATCTTTTTCATTAACAATATCTTCCCTTGGCTCTCCTTGAAATCCAAATGTCTCCATCTTATAAATAATGTCACTGCCAACGTTTGAAGTCATAACGATAACCGAATTTTTGAAATTCACAATGCGCCCCTTGGCATCGGTCAAACGGCCATCCTCCAAAATCTGAAGCAAAATATTGAAAACTTGAGGATGAGCTTTTTCAATTTCGTCGAATAAAATTACACTATAAGGTCTTCTGCGCACCATTTCAGTAAGTTGACCACCTTCTTCATATCCAACATAGCCCGGCGGAGACCCTATCATTTTGGCCGTTGAATGAGATTCCATATATTCACTCATATCAAGTCTAATCATAGACTTAGGATCGTTAAACAAAAACTCCGCCAAAGTTTTTGCAAGTTCAGTTTTTCCAACTCCAGTTGGCCCGAGAAATATAAAGGATCCGATTGGTCGATTTTCTTCTGAAATCCCGGCACGCGACCTCCTAATCGCATTAGAAACAGCATTGATAGCCTCATCTTGACTGACCACTCTCTTGCCTAATTCTTTTTCCATATCTACAAGTTTTTCAAGCTCGCTCTCGAGCATCTTGGCAACAGGAATTCCCGTCCAGCGAGAAACCACTTTTGCGATATCCTCCTCATTAACTTCCTCCTTGAGAATTGAATTTTCTTTTTGTATCTTATTTAATTTTTTCCCTTCCTCTAAAATCTTCTTTTCTAAAAATGGAATTTTCCCGTAGCGAATTTCTGCAACCTTGTCCAATTCTCCATTGCGTTCAGCAAGTTCAGCTTCAGACTTATATTTATCAATCTCTTTTTTGTGTTCACGACTCGCACTGATCAAGTCTTTTTCTGTTCTCCACTGCAAAATTAGACTGTTTGATTTTTCTTTTAATTCAGCCAATTGCTTATTGATCTGCAAGATTTTGCGACGAGAATCTTTGGCTTTATCTTTTTGAATTGCTTTCTTTTCAATTTCAAGCTGACGTATTTTCCTTTCCATCTGATCAATTTCAATAGGCATCGAATCTATCTGCATCCTAAGCGCTGATGCAGCCTCATCAATAAGATCAACAGCTTTATCAGGCAAAAACCTGTCAGTAATATATCTGGTCGATAATTTCACTGCAGCAACAAGAGCATCATCAGTTATTTTCACGCCATGATGCAATTCGTATTTTTCTTTAATTCCCCTGAGAATTGCAATGGAATCAGGCATCGAAGGCTCATTGATTAAAACAGGCTGAAACCTTCTTTCTAAAGCAGCATCTTTTTCAATATATCTTTGATATTCCCGAGTTGTTGTTGCGCCAATAGTTTTCAGTTTTCCTCGCGCCAGTGCTGGCTTAAGCATATTGGAAGCATCCAGTGAACCTTCTGTGGCTCCTGCGCCAACCAACGTATGAAGCTCGTCAATAAAAATAATATATTTTCCTGCGGCATGTTCAGTTTCTTTCAAGATTGCTTTTAGACGGTCTTCAAATTCTCCACGAAATTTTGCTCCAGCCAAAAGCGATCCCAAGTCAAGAGAAATGAGCTCCTTATCCTTAAGTGTTTCCGGCACATCTCCGGATGCAATTCTTTGCGCAAGTCCTTCAGCTATTGCTGTTTTTCCTGTTCCGGCCTCACCAATCAAAACAGGATTATTTTTTGTGCGACGACTTAGAACCTGCATGACACGCCGAATTTCTTCATCTCTTCCGACAACCGGATCAAGCTTGTCTTGCCTGGCAAGTTGGGTGAGGTTTATCGTATATTTTTCGATAACTTGAAATTTCCCTTCCGGTTCAGCTGAGTCAACACGTTGCGCACCGCGAAGCTCCGAAAGAATTCTTAAGACATTATCATACATCATCCCATTCGCCTCCAAAACTTTTTTCGCCGGACTATTGACCGAAAGAAAAGCTAGCAGCAAATGTTCTGTGGAAACGAAATCATCTCCCAAGTGTTCCATTTCTTTTTCAGCTCGCTCAAGAATTTGAACGAGTGTAGGAGTAATAAAAATTTGTCCTAGGACAGCGGAAGTTGCTTTGGGATATTTTTTCGCTTCAAATTCAGCTTCGCCTTTTATTTTTTCAATATCTTGACCATTTTTTTTCAAAATCACAGGAACAATCGATCCCTCTTGCGAAACAAGCGAAAAAAGCAAGTGAAAAATATCAACTTGCTGTTGTCCCAGCGACAATGCAAATTCTTGCGATTTTCTTAATAATTCCTGACTTTTTGTTGTAAATTTATTGATATCCATAGTCCTAAAGTTTCAATGATCAATTTTCATTTTCAATAAAAGCTTACTACCCAAAAATAAATTTAGAATTAGTTTGAAAATTGAAAATTTATTGTGAATTGTGAATTGAAAATTATTCTGCTTTATTGCTTACGTTCTTCCAGCGTCACCTGAACATCCTTTATCTCACCCCTATGCCAAACTTTTAAATTCAATTTGTCTCCGACATTATATTTAACAATCAAATCTCCCAGCTGATTATCTTTATTTATTTTTTTACCATTAACTTCCAAAATGATATCGTTTTCAACAATTCCTGCCTTATCAGCTGGTGAGCCTAGCATAACAGCAAGATCAGTCATTTTGTTGCCACGCAATACCAAAACACCATAATCAAAAGGCAGCTGCGCTTCTTTTTGAACAGAAGAATCAATCACAATATATCTAACACCAAGATACGGGACAGAAATTTTTGTACCATTTTTAACTTGATCAATGATTCTAGCTGCCTGATTTATTGGCAAGGCAAATCCAACATTTTGAGCACCTTGAGCAACAGCCACATTGATACCAATAACTCTTCCATCAATGTCTAAAAGTGGTCCTCCTGAATTTCCAGGATTTATTGCCGCGTCAGTTTGGATTATATCCGTCAGTCTTTCACTGTCGCCATAACCGGAACCTGCATCAAGGTTTCTCTTGAGACCAGAAACTATTCCGCGACTTACTGAATTAGAAAACTCGCCTAAAGAATTCCCAATCGCAATTACTGATTGACCAATCTTAAGATTATCAGAATCACCCAAGCTGACTACAGGAAAACTATTTCCTTCGATTTTAATGACCGCGACATCTCTCACTGGATCACGGGCCAAAATTGTTGCTTCATACTCCTTGCCATCATTTGTGACGACAGTATAGCTTGCTTGCTGATCTTCAACAACATGACGATTTGTCAAAATAAACCCATCGGATGTAATGAAAAATCCGCTTCCTCCACCAACTTTTTGCTTTTCTGTTCCGGAATCATCTTTATTATTTCCATCTAGTCCTGGAATATCAAAAAATGGATTGAAGAAATTTCCAGGATTATTGAAATAATTTTGTGCACTCGGAACGTTTTTTGAAATAACAATGCTCACCACCGACGGTGAAGATTTGTCGACAACATCAATAATCGCAGAGTCTTCAATTATAACTTGTTGTTTATTAATCTGCAGATTATCACCTTGCAGATTTACGCGTGGAAAATATTGTTGTATTTTTTCACTTATTTTTTGAGAAAAAATATTTGTAATACCTGCCGAAACAAAACCAAAAAAAGCACCGAACAAAGAAGACAAAACTATGGTCAACACAACAAGCGCAATAATTGTTGCAGATTTCAATTGTCCAAACATAGATTCATTGCCTTTTTTATCGTGATTTAAATTATGATCCTGTTCATTTTCAGGATTATTTTTTTCAGATTTGATAATATTCATAATTATTTTATTAAATATTAATAAAATCGCCCAAAAACAACTCCGAACATACAGCAGAGCCCGAGCATATCTTTAATTTATACAAAGCAATGGGAATAAATATTTCTGTTGAACTATTCCTCCATTGAAATAGCATTCACCGGGCAGCTGTCAACAGCTTCCTGACAACAAGCACATTCACATGGATCTTCACAGATTACGTGTGATTTTCCTTCTTCCATCTTGAAAGCTGTTGGACAAAGTGATTCACAAGTTCCACATCCTATGCACAAGTCATGATTTACAACTGGTTTTGACATACGTTTATTTTTATTAAAAATTATTAATTAAAACATTATTGAAGCATCGCCCTGAACTTTGGCTCGCTCCTCTTTTTCAAAAACTCTCATCTCCTCATCTTTAAAATCAATCGCACCCATTTTTGCATCCCAAACAAATTCACTCGCAGGAACCATAACCTTCATCTGCTTTTTCTGTCCAATCAACCAATCCGCGAAAGTATTTTTAGCTACAAATATTTGCCTGAGCTCCAAAACATCTTCTCCCTCCTCCTTCCTTTGATTTTTAATTTCAATAATATGAAATCCAATCGAACTTTCGATTACATCATTTTTCTTGGCAGTATCACTTTCAAATAAAGCTTCTTGAAGTTCTAGCACAACCTGATCTTTTTTCACCCATCCCAATTCTCCGCTTTTTTCTTTTGATGAACCTTCTGAATAAGTACGCACCACTTCGGCAAAATCTTTTCCTTCCTCCAATTGTTTTTGCGCCTGAGTAATTTTTTCTTTTGCCTTCGTGCTATTGGGATCATTAGCAATCACTTTTTGTGCCAATGCCTCCGAATACATGCCCGGCAAGACTATTTTGTCCTTAAAATCATCAATGCTCCACCCATATGAATTAATCAAATCTTTCTTAACTTCTTCGGCAGTTCCAAATTCATTAAGTTTTTGCTCAACAGCTTGATCAACATCCTTTTGCGAAACAGTAATGCCTTGTTTTTTTGCAAGAATTTCAATTATCCTGTCTTCAACCATCTTGTCGATAATTTCCTTTTTCTTTATTTTCAAACGCTTCTTGCCATTTTCGGTGGTAAAATCAACTCGAAGTCCTTCAGATGCAAAATTTTGAGTTTGATAAAATTTTTGCACCGAGACCAAATTTTCCTCAACATCATTCATGAACACAATGTGTCGCCAATCAATAATTGCTGCAGGGAAAGGCACGATTCTTGAAATACCATGGGCAATCTTTCCGCCGATTTCTGTTCGTGTGCCATATGCAAGCACAAGAGCAACACAAACAACGACAATCATAACAATTGCAACCGCATATGCTAAAGTCGAAATTTTTATTTTCTTTTCATCTTGATCTGTTTGTTTTTTTGCCATAACCTAATTGTATTTAAAGAAAAAATCCCACCACTTACGATAATTCGGAATTTCTCGCAGATCCTCTTGGACGGTAATTTGTTCATTTGAGGGCTGATTCTCCTTGGCCGCACCTTGCTTGACCACAACCACGTTTTCATCAGCTTTTTGCAAATTCAATTTTTCTTTTGCAATTTTTTCTTGAAACTCAGGGGTTTCCAAATATGCAATTCTCTCAGCCAATTCTTTATTTTCACTTTGGATACGCTCCGCTTCCTTCTTAAGATTTTCCACTTCTTTTTCAATCGATCTGCTGCGATATGCCTCCCTTACGGCGTTGGATAAAATGAAAACCGCAAGAACTATCCCCGCAATGAAAAAAATGATTACAAATGAAAATTTCTTCTTATTCATGAAATATTATTGCCCGATGAACAAAGAAGACACAGAAAAACCAACCATTGAAATAATGGCCAGAACTGAAATTATGATCCACAATATTGTCGCTCTTCTTTTTCTTTTTTTATGACTCATAAGTTTAATTTTAACAAATTTTTAAGTGATGCACAACTAATATTTTATTTTTTAATCCAACAAACAAATCAAGCGCGCTCGAAAATGGAAACGGGCGAACAAAAAATTTTGTTGCTTAGCAAGGTTAGATAAAAGGAAATTGCTAGAAAAAAAACATTTAATGGTTTACCGCTTAAGAACTGCCAGATATGCTTCAGATGGAACCTGAACTTTTCCTATATTACGCATTTTCTTTTTACCCTTTTTTTGCTTATCCAAAAGTTTGTTTTTTCTGGTCACATCCCCGCCATAAAGCTTCGCAATAACATCTTTGCGAAATGGTCTGATTGTTTCACGAGCTATTATCTTCGCTCCTAAAGATGCCTGCACTGGAATCACAAAATTTTGTCGCGGAATAGCTCCAGCCAATTTTTCAACAATTCTTTTGCCTTCCCTATGCGCCCAATCTCTTGGCACGATGCGAGAAAGAGCTTCCACAATTTCTCCAGCCAGCATAATATCCATCTTAACCAAATCCGACGTACGATATCCGATGAGTTCATAGCTCATAGAAGCATAGCCACTGGAAACACTCTTCAGATCATCATGAAAGTTCACAATAATATCAGTAAGCGGCACCTCAAAAGAAAGTAGGATTCTCTCTAAATCAATATATTCAGTGTTCAAATAGGTCGACCTAAGCGTGCCCATAAGCTCCATGATGGAACCCAAATAAGTTGCAGGCGTTATAATTTCCAATTTCACAAATGGCTCTGAAATTTCATCCAGTTGTGAAGGATCAGGCATCTGTGTTGCTGAATATATCTTTCTTGTCTCATCAGAGCCTTTCGTTTTGATTTCATATACCACGCTCGGTGTGGTGATGGTCGGAGAAAAATTAAATTCTCGCTCAAGTCTTTCTCGAATAATTTCCAAATGAAGCAATCCCAAAAATCCGCAGCGGAAACCTTTTCCCAATGCCAAGTTGCTTTCCGGTTCGAAAACAAAAGCGGCATCATTAAGTTTAAGTTTTTCCAAGGCATCACGCATCATATTATAAGCATCTCCTTCAATCGGATAAAGCCCGGCATACACCATAGGACGAACTTCTTTATAGCCTTCCAATGCTTTCACGTGCGCCTTGTCGCCACTAGCAGTGATTGTGTCTCCCACGCGACAATATTCAACGCTTTTAAGCCCGGTTGCAACATATCCGATGTCACCTGCAACCAAAGCATCTGTCGTTGAAAATTCAGGCTTGAAATATCCAACCTCCACCACTCCACTTTCTTTTTGCGATGCCATCATACGAACTTCGTCATCACGCTGGACTTTTCCATCAACAATACGCACATATGCCAACACTCCTTTATATGTGTCGTATTTAGAATCAAAAATAAGTGCGCGAAGAGGTTTTTCGGCGTCGCCTGTCGGTGAGGGAATTTTTTCCACAATAGCTTTCAAAATTTCATCAACTCCAATTCCGGTTTTTCCAGAAGCTTCCAAAATTTCCTCTTCTTTGCATCCTAATATATGAACAATTTCTTTTTTTGTTTTTTCCACATTAGCATTTGGCAAGTCAACCTTATTTACAACCGGAATAATTTCCAACCCCTGCTCAATTGCTAAATATAAATTTGAAAGCGTCTGTGCCTGCACGCCTTTTGTTGCGTCCACCAACAGCACCGCTCCTTCAACCGCAGCCAACGATCTTGAAACCTCATATCCAAAATCAACGTGACCCGGTGTATCAATCAAATTCAAAATATATTCCTTGCCGTCACTGACATAGTTCATCCGAACAGGTTGAAGTTTGATAGTGATTCCGCGCTCACGTTCAAGATCCATCTGATCAAGCAGCTGTTCTTTCATCTTTCTTTTTTCCACCGTTCGCGTGGATTCTAAAATACGGTCAGCCAATGTCGACTTACCGTGGTCAATATGCGCGATTATGCAAAAATTCCTGACATTTTTCATATTTATCAATCATTGAGAGTTAAAGATGTCTAATGTACATATTAACTGCAAAACGAGAATTAATCAAGAAAAAGAGCCCTTCGCGTCAAACACGTAGGGCTCGTCAATTTCATTCACTGGTCTCTTCAACCAGCTTACGTAGGAGATCATCTTCAGTAATCTCAGAGTTAAGAAAGTTGAGATCAAGGGAAAAAAGTCTGATCATCAAATCCTTGTTCTCATGCTCGAGAGAGTTGTATTTTACCAACTCCTCCAGCTCCCTAACTGCTGGTGACTGCGTAGCGAGCGATTGCTCAATTGCTGTCAAGGAATCAACGGATGCATTTGCTACAGTTGAAATTCCCAAAACAAATACTACCAGAAGTGCTCTTATCATCTCTTACTCCTTTGAACTAAATTTTGTCATATTCATGACAATGTATAATTATAGCATCTTTTCAAGTTTCTGTAAAGGATATCTCGAAAAGAGGCTCTGCTTAGCGCCAACTCATCCCTACGATTTTTACACTTCTAACTTTAAAGTAATATCGAAAACAACCTAACACCTAGAACCTAATGCCTGAAACCTCTTACTCTCCCACTCCAGCCACCTCCGCCGTGTCTTCGGTAATAAGTTTTTTATCCTTGAAGATTTTTCTACTTATTGTCTCAGTAAACTGGAAAAACTCTTTGATGTTGAGATAATAACTTGCCAGACAAAACGCGGCGAGCCCTGCCCCACCAGCAATCACAAGTTGAGTTAAAACTGCCACAAAAGTGTCTAGCTCTCCGCGAGTTCCTACGATATATTTTGCGATTTGCGTAACACCTCCCGCAATTAATGAAGCTGCAACAATTCTAGCTGTTGAATCAAAAATTGTTTTCTCATCGAGATTTGGAAGTGCTTTTCTAAGAAACACCATAAGCAAAACCATGTTCACAATTGAAGAGAAAGAAAACGCAACCGCCAAACCATAAATTCCATAGGGTTTGATCAATAAAAAAACACAAAGCAAAAGCACCGCCTCACTTACTAACGTGATCTTAAGAGGTGTTTTCGTATTCTGCAATGCATAAAAAGCTCTTGAAAGAAGTGGCAGAAGTGATTGCGCAAATAAGCTGGCTGTCAGCAAACCAAGAACTGTGAAAGTTGAAATTGTATCCTCCCAATTAAATTCTCCGGTTCCCAGCAAAACACGAACAGTTTGCGCTCGCAGTACGTATAAAAAAACACTAAGAGGAATGACAAAAAACAAAATCTGTCTGAACGTGCGAGAAAATGCACGAATAAACCTATTTGGATCCCTCAAGCCATGAGCGCTCAACGTGGGAAAAACAGCAATCGCAAACGAAACACCGAACAATCCGAGTGGTCCGCTTTGAATGTTGTTAGCAAAAGTAAAAATTGCCAAACTACCCGTGGCCAAAGTTGATGCGAAAATTGTAACGATTGTTAAATTAATCTGACTGACGGCAATCGTCAAAGTTCTCGGAATCATCAACTTCACGACTTTTCGTACGCTTTTCTTTTTCCAGGCTCCAAAAAAAATTGGATGAAAATGAAATCCTGAAAATTTTGCAGACGGATATTGAACCAACAGATGCATAAGCGCACCCAACACAACTCCCCAAGCCAGGCCAGCCGCACCAAAGGGCTCAATGAAAAAGAGCGCTCCGATGATGATTCCGAAATTATAAAAAATAGGAGCCAGAGAATATATCAAAAATTTCTTAAAAGAGACAAGCGCTCCTCCAAGAATTCCACTGATACCAAGTAAAAACGGACTTAAAAACATTATTCGAGAAAGAGTAACGGTCAGATCCATTTTTTCTCCGGAATATCCAGGAGTAATAATTTTCATCAGCAGCGGTGCAAACACAACCAAAACAATGGAGACTATACCAGTAAATAAGATTTGTAGCCCCAAAAGACTAGATGCAAGTTCCCAGGCTTTGTCTTCTTTTTTTTCAGCAATAAGTTCAGTAAAAACCGGAATGAATGCCGCACTTAAAGCACCCATAATTACCAAGCTATAAATAAGATCAGGAATTCTGAATGCAGCGTAATAAGCATCCAAAGTGTCGCCTGCACCAAATTGACCTGCCAAAATTCTATCTCTAACCAAACCAAGCAATCGACTTGCGATCCCTGCCAGCGAAATGATAAAAGCCGCCGCCGCAATTGATTGCGTCGGACGTTCATTCAGGATCTTATTATTAACAAATTTTTTAATCATGAGAGTGTAATCACAATTTTTTACAACGTATTATCAAGCGAAACGAGCGAAATGAATGCAGCCGGCTGGCGGATTCAATTTCCGAGCAGCCTGTCCGCCTCTGGAGGAAGCGCAGATAATACAACGTATTATATAGCCCGCTCCAACAAAAATCAATACAAAAAAATAATTACTTTTAAATGAGAACTGTTTTTATACTATTACTTGCTTTTGAAAAAATCTTCCCTTTTTGGCACGCTTTTGG
>AMFJ01016546.1_pt1 | contig 12619 bp, 13 predicted proteins | sample 427208 | NCBI WGS metagenome assembly AMFJ01 (sample SAMN02954298, study PRJNA114691) | groundwater metagenome | biome: aquatic; feature: subsurface aquifer; material: sediment; isolation source: subsurface aquifer sediment | place: USA: Rifle, CO | collected 2008-08
AGGATTTACGGAAGAGATATTAACCGGTTTCCCCTGTGGTGAGCCCGGGGGCGTGGCCCCCTTTTTGTGCTTGAGGGACTTTGTGCTGCTAAGTGGTTTGGTGGCAAGATTCTGATGCTGGCGCTGCGAAAGATGCAGGAAACAGGCCAGAGGGCGGGTAGTGGTTGACGGGTAAGTTGTCTACAGCCCGTTGGCGGAAAAAGTCGCTAAAACGGCATTTTTATAGCCGTTTTTGAAAAATGGGCTCATGGGCGTGCTGTGGGGCTGGTTGGTGTGTTTTTTAAGTCACTGGCGGGTAAATATGCCGGTTTTGAGCGCAAAGCAGAAAGGCTGAAACGGCCCTGGGGGACGCGAACGGGCTGAAAAGATGCGCAGGCCCCTTCCCTGGGACGCGAGGGTTTTAGGAAATGAGAGGCAGGCTAAAATCTCCCTCCCTAAAAAACCACAAAACGGAAAGATCATCAACCGCCTTTTGGCGGCGTAGAAGGAGCCTTTGGGGGTTGAACCGCAGGCATCGGAATCTCTTTATTCATAGGCGGGAAAATTCTCTCCTCAGTTATTGGGCCAGGTCTATGGTCGTTATCAGTCATAAAGATTAATCTCCTGTTTTATAATATCGATTGAAGTAATATTCGCTCTTTGAAAAAGAATCATTCCAGAATTTTACATTAAGCAACGAACTGTTTAGATGGCTTCCAACGATCCGCTCAACTTGCTTTTTGTAGGACAGCCAGAGATCATGAATCTCTTTGTCTTCAAGCATGCCGTTGGAAACAGCATACCAGTCATTTTCCATACTAATAAATGCGGAATGAAGTTCTGAACTGGCAAGCTTCATACTCCAAGCATCTTTTTCCCAATTAAAAAGATGAGGTCTTAATGCACTTACAGTTTGCGAAATGACAATAATAACCGACCAGTAGGCAAAAGCACCATTGTTGATCATCCATCCAGCAACGGCACCGCATGATGCGAAGGCAAGAGTAGCATTAAGCCACTTAATCTTCGAGTTAATGTGTTGTAAACAAGCGTCAATATAGATAACGTGTGTATTTAACTCGGTCATTTCAGCCCAGAATTTTTTAATTGTCGGCATTTTTCAATTCTTGTCTTCTCTTTCGGTTACCTCAGACTCTTCTTCCTTTTTTGCTACTTCCTGAGAATCCGAGAGTTGCTCCGCTTCACAAATTACGTCGTCGGAATGGCAGCCACCAATCCCGGCAACAGCACCAATGACAGAGCCAACAGTTACTACGACGCCAGCAACCTTCTGAATGAATGTTTTTTTGTCCTCAGACATAATACTTCGATCCTTTTTTTCTGTGTATTTCTAGTTTTTGGAGCTTCATCATAGCATACCGTGGAGCATGCATACAATAAAACCATTCGGGCAAAAACTGCTCCACAACCGTTTTCGTTCTATTGGTCCTCAGACTTCTTCCTTAGCTCTTTTAAATAGCAAAACAAAAAGGAAAAGTAGCAATAATAATAGTAACCTTGAAGAAAAGAGGAAATTTAGTATGGAGTTAGAAATGTTTAACTGGCAAGTAAGAGTTGCTAACAGAGTAAAAACAACAACTTGAATTGAGATAACAGTTTTCCAATGGGATTCTTTTGAGCCTAGGAAGCCATGCATTTTACACAAGTAAGAAAAGGTAGAAACAGCTATTATTAAGTAGGAGAAAAAGCATGTGAAACCAGGGTAAGTGAGCCCAAAGGCGTGCAAATCCATTGGTAGTCTTAATAGTGCTGAAAGAATAATTAAGCCAGGAAAAAGGACTGCGTAAGAGAAACACATCCAGTTTGAAAACATTGGATAGTTTTTTAAATAAGCACGACCTTCTCTTGTAAAAGCAACTGAACCCGAAGGATAGAAAGAATTTAATTCTAACTCCAAATCATGAAGATAGTTGTAATCCTTTTCTATCAAAAGGCATATTTGAAAGTAATGCACAGTAAGAAATGTTAATAGAACCCAAAGTATCGAAGAAGAATACGGTACTATTTTGTCATGGATGGCAGCACTGTCTTTTGTTAATGGCAATTTAAGAAGTTCTTGAACTAATGAAGAATTTTCAAAATTTACAAGAAAAAGAGTAAAGCAAACTAATAAATAGAAAAACAGCTTATCACGCATCTTATGCCGAATAAGATGGATTTCGTAGGTATCTTTGTAATGTGTCGCCAGGGTGTCCAGCCTAACTTCACAAGAAACTTCAAAATTAGGCATCTTTAAGAGCTTTTATTACTGCGTCTCTAGTGAAAGACATGGCCCAGGTGGCACTAGCACTTAATAATTCGTCTGGACTGGCATAAGACTTATCTAATTTAACGCCGATAAGTTTATTTTTGTGTTCTTTGCTTTTTGCCACTTCAAAGTTCAACCAGTTTTTATAACCAATTTCTTTGTAATCCTTATGCTGCTTATTTGCTTCTTTGCCAACAATAACCAACGTATAGGTAGCTGCTTGTATCTTTTTGGTTAAACTTGCTTTTACTACAGAAATATTATTAGAATTTATCTCTGAAGCAGAGTAATCACTAAACGAAAAGTCGAAGTCTGGATTAGCGTCCCACGCTAGAAGAAGAGCTTTGTAATGCCTATCATTCTCATAATCAAAGCTAACGAAAACGTGTCTTTTTGTCATTTTACTAACCTCGCTGAGAAGAATTTTAATTTAACATGTCTCTAAAAACGCACGAAATGCGGGATGCACTTTAAAATTTGGAGGGGCATTCCGCGCTTCGCACAGTTTTCGAGCTAAAATCTGATTTTTCTTATTATCCTGCGGATCATCTGCAAATCTATATTCACCATCTTTAACTTCCAAGCCAATAAAAGTAAGCATCGAAAGATGTTCAATAACATCGTCTACATTTTCATCGGGGACTTCAGCTTTTAAGATTATGGCTTTGATGTCGTTATAGGCTATAACTGCAGAAGAACCAAGGAATTCAAAAACAATTTTTTCCAAAGAACCTGGAACAACACCATCTTCAACGAGAAGACTGTCCAAGGCAAATTGTGAATATAATTTTTCTGCTTCAAGAACATCGCATTCTTCAACTCTTGGATGACCTCTATTTACGGCGATAGTTACTGCTGATTTTACAAAAAAGATTAAATCACGAGGCCGCAATAAAATTGTTTTCAAAAAATATTCTTTAATCGGCAACCCATTCACGGTATTGCAAAAATAGCTTTGCCACATATTTAAGCCAGGATCATTCCCAGCGTGTAAGGCTGAAAAACGCTCTTCTATTACCCTAAACAATAACTCAGGATCATTCCAATTCATCTTAGAATAGTTTATTTTATCTGGTTCCCGAGCAACTTCTTTTATTTTATAAAAAATATCTGATCTTAAAAAAATAGTAACACCTATTGAGGCTGCTGCTCGACGACTATCCTCATGCTTAAAATCAATAGATACTCTCTTTGCAGCACTCAATAGGCCTAGAAAAAATTCTGACAAACTGGTTAAATCACTATTCTTATCCCAAGATTTGTCCAAGTTGTCTATTAAAACAACGACACGCTTTTTATTCAGTAATAATCGGCCCAATACGATTCTTAGTTCCTTTAAAATACCTTCATGCAATGCTTCTGAAACAGACATCCTTGCAGTTTCAATGCTTTGACTTAAATTCGACTCCTGTTGCTTCAATAAAGCCTCCACGCAGCGCTCTAACCTAATGGAAAACTCCTGTCTTAACATTTCACCATTTTGCTCCATTAGTTTCAAAAGGAAATTCTCATCAGCATTTAGCTCAACATATTTCCTTTGTTTAATGTCTTCCTCAATCGTGTTTGCAAGTTCAGAATAAATCAAAAACTTCCAAAGGCTTTCTATTGCGTAAGTTTTTATGCTTAATTCTTTATAACGCCTGATTAAGTCTGCAACGCTTTGCAATTGATAAGAAATGGGCTTTATTTGACAAACCAAGTTTCTGCGATCACTACTTAATTTGGAAGCAAGCTTAAAAAAATTTGCTGACTTACCAGCGCCTTTGCGACCCACAAAAACAGTGTCTTTACCTTCGACAGCTTCGTTATATGCCACTGTTTCTATAAAATAGTAGTAAATTAGTTGGTCTATCTCATTTTCAGCAATTGGTTCACCTAATTGGAGTGATTTTAACTCCGTGGCAAGCTTAACAGTAGAAAAGTGATTTTTTTTAGACAACTGCTTTTGCTGATAATCGGTTTCGACCTGAACATACCAGGTTTCGAAAAGTTTTAGTGCTTCAACAGCCTTAGTATAGTTGAAAAGTAGTTCTCTATAATCTAGTGGAGCCAGAGAACTACCTTCTAAAAGCATAATCAATGGCTTATTCATGCCATGAGCAAGACCAGCTGCAAATGCATAGCGGATATTGTGCTGGAGAGCACCCTCTCTATCTGGGTGCATTAAATGACAAATAACCCCAATAGCAGAAAATATATTTACGCCATACCATGTAATAGTCGAATTTTGTGATTCCTGAGGATCATCAACGATTAAAGGCATTTTAGAACGCTCTAAAAATCTTGTCAGCCGAACACTGGCCTCTGTATTATGCCTGTTTTTCAAATACAAAAGCTTTGACTCGCTGTCAAGCTGTAAGCTGGGCCCAATTAGTTGATCAAAAATAGTTATTTCAAGATCCCTATGTGGCTGAGATTTGTAAAAGCTATCAATAATTTGACGAGAATTCTGATACTCCTCATAACCAATGGTTGTTAACAGCCTGAATTGATCAAATTGTTTTTTATAAGTAGAAAAACTCGTGTCAAAAACCAACCATATTCGTTTTTTGTGCGCAATAGCATAACCTAATTCAAATAGAACATTCGGATTCATGCCTGTTAGATCTGCACAAAAGAGATCAGTCTGATCAATTTCTTTACAAATTTCGTGAATAATGAACTTACCACCAGTTTGTAATTCTTCCCAGGTTTTTATCTCTATAGTGCCGCCGGCGTTGATTTCTTTTATAGCTTCGGCGATGGCCTCACCACATATTTGTGGAGTAGAGGGATAAGCAAAAAAACCTTTTAGATTCTCTGAATTCATATTTGATCCCCAACTGATCTTATCTGGTAAGCAACTGCCACAAACAATCATACTCGAAAAACAACAAATATTACAGTGAATAATAAAAAAAGAGAAGGCTCAGAAGAAACAAAAAAGCGACATACAACTGCATTTTGGCTATTATTGCCCATCGCACCAAAAATGTAAAGTTAGCCTAAAATCGTCACCTGGTCCATGGTTTTGAATGTCGAAATAGAGTAAAGCCTAACTGGATGTCAGAAGAGGCAATAGAAACGTAGAATAGTGTCATATCAAAACTTGTTCGGGATGCGGTCGGAACCGAATTTGATCGATTCGAACATCACGTTGTTACTGTAGCCTTTGAAGGCAATTTGGCGCACAAAAGCGGTAAACAGGTCTTTGTCGTGGAATTTGTCGGTCCAATAGGTTGATTTTGAGAAGAAGAAGGTCTTTTCAGGGTTTTTCTTTTCAAGACGGGCCTTGTCGTTGTTGGCCGCGTCCCAGAATTTGCGGCGGGCAGAGAGGATGGCAGCGACATCAGCAGCATCGTTATACAAGCCTGACATGGCGTGCTTTTCTTCATATTTGAATACTATTTGTTCGTCGCTGGCATAGGCCATGTAAAACAGAACCTCGCAATAGAGCGTATTGCCGATGTTAACGGTTATTACATCAGACTTGTCGGGATCTATCGGGATGATGTCGCCTTCGTTCGGGAGCTCTTTGAAACGCTCACCAGGAATGTAAATTTCCTTGAAAGTATCGGGTACATCTTCGGCGGCGTCGGGGGGGCGGATTACGACGACGACAACATTGTTGACCACTCGATCTACTACTGCCTGAACTAGCGTTGATTCCTTTTTTTTATTCACGAAAAGCACCCTATCATTTTTAATTTCTAGTTGTAAGATTCATTAAATTTGTCAACTCACAAAATTGATCCGAAACATATGAATTTGTTACCCGACAATACCGCTAAATGCACGTTCAGCCCATATCAATACATTGGCATGAGATCAAATCTGAAGACCTGGTCGAGATGGTTGTGCAGACCTTTGTTGTCGTTAACAACGGTCTGCCATTGTTTCTGATTATGCCAATGAAGCATCATAACCCTTTTATACGCTTTATGAACCGCACGAGCTTTAACAACAGATTGCTGCATATCCATAAACGGTTCACCCTTTATTTCCAGCAATAGAATATTGTCTTCGGTTTTACGGCCACGCACACCGATGACAAAATCAGGGTGAAAATCGTATTTTAATTCAGGCATGACTAATGAAACCGTATAAGGCTTTTGTTGGGGGTTGCGATGCCACCACAAAACAGTGCCAGTAGTGTCTGAATCAAGCATTAGAACAAAATTTCGTTCGTCTGAAGTTAATCCATCAGGAAATACACCGTAAATATTTAGTCTCGAAGGCTCAAGAGGCTTCTCCGAACTTATAAACAAAGGAAGCGGGGCGGCAGGAGCGGTTTCAACAAACTTTGAATAGCTACGGCGTTTGGCTTCTCGCAAGGCTTCTGGATGAGTAGCCAATATCAGATTTAAAGCATCTTCTACTTCCTGAGGCGAATCATTACCGGACCAGCCATTTCGTATGAATTCTTCTTTTAACCGCTTAATCAGAAGATCGTGAAGAGGTCGGCCAGAGATGTTTTCGTCTTCAAACAAAACACGTTGAGCCTTGAGCGCTATTTCTTTCATAGAAATGTCTGCGATTGCTTTCTCTGTGTCGACATGGCCTTCAAAAAGCTCAGTAGTTCGTTTGATTGCCTGCGAAAAACGACGGTGAACCACATTCATTATTTCACCATCCAGCTTCATCTGGCTGGCTATACAGGCCGCTAGATCGGCAACCATTTCAGCGCTGCACACTTCTTTTTGCAATGCTTTCGGGAATTCCAGATCAGTTCGCAGATCGTAAAATTTATCCGAACTGGCTGTTTTCGAAACGAGAAGCGGTTTTGCGGCAGGCAGCACAGGTTTGGAGCCAGAAACCAAATGCGGTATATAAGGCTGCTGAGGCTTTCCATCAGTCTGGCTTTCATAGTAATCTGGTTCTGCTGTATGTTGAGGCGACGGTGGCTCCAGAGTTTCTTCCCAGAACGAAGGCTGGCCGTTGGTTAATGTCCTGGCTTCCATGGCTTCACCACTTATGCCGACAATTGCAAGATTGGTGCTGACATCTGTTAGTTGCGTTTCTATGGATTTAAGACGATCTGCGGCCTGTGTGAGACCCTCTTGCACTGAATAATCAGCTAAAACGACATAGCCATATTTCAGAAGATCGGAACGCGGTTTGCCCTGAAGAAGTCGATGAACGCGAAGAATACGACCAACCACCTGAACGCCGAAATCAACGTCTCTGCTTCTTCTCATCGAAACGAGCGTAAAAGCTCTGGGGCAGTCAAAACCGAGAGCTACTGCTACTTTAAAAATCAAAACTCTGATATTGTCGTCTTTTGCCATCGCCAGCAGGTCAGGGTCCGGATCCTGAGCTGTGTGAATCGCAATCTGACTTGATTTTACGCCTAACTCAAGCAGTTTCTGCTTTGCATCGGCAACGGTATCCCGATCAGGCGAGCTATCGACCTGAACCAACAGCAACGGTTTTAGATTGATGCCTGTCTTTTCAAATTCGTTTTCAATAGCCAGATGTTTTTCGAGGCCGTGCCTGATCGCGGTTTTTTCGAAATCAGTAATATTTTTAGCTTCTTCGTCTACCAGAAAGGCAATGGCTTTTACACCGGCCTTTATGAGATCAGCATCAACGCAATCCCGGCGGCTGACGGCAATTTTATGAACTTCAACGAAACCAGTATTCTGCTTGAAGGCTTCAATATCTTTATCCTTGGGGGTTGCCGTAACCATAATGGTGTATTCTGGAGCAAGAACGTTCATGTAAAACGAGAGAGCTTCAGGAGCCTTTTTAAAGCCATGATGAGCCTCATCGACAATCACACCAAACTGATAACCAAGGCTTTTCAAAGCCGGAACAAGCTCATCAAGGGAAAGGGCGGTATCAGATCTGGTGCGTGCTTTTCGGCTTTCGGCATTATTAGCGGCGACAGTGCCCCATGTGGTAACAAAAACGTCACCGCTTTTAACGCTGTCTACTGTGCGCTCTTTGCGCGGGTCTTTGACGGTAAGCCCTTGAAACTCGCTTTTTATGGTTCTGATTGATTGTTCGACAAGGCCTGCAAAAGGCGCAAACCAGAACCATACTATTTTTTTTCCATGCGAAAAGCGTTCAGCCGTATGACCAGCGATCAGAGTCTTTCCTGCACCAGTCGGGGCTTCAATAAGCAGACAGCCATTGTGTTGAATGATTTTGCGCCTGCTGGCCTGATCACTGACCAAAGTCAGCTGATGATATGCCGCATCGAGGAACTCAACAGCATTAGCAATGGCCGCATCCTGGAAGGCTTTTAACGGTATCGGCATCTTCAGACTCCAAAACACTGAACCAGATATTCTGGTATTTTGGTTACCGTAACACCTGGATGATCAAGACGACGGCGTATTATACCGGGTTCCCATGAATAAATTACGACGGAAGAAAATCTGATTACCGCTTTTGCAATTTCTTCAACGGCTTTGGTAGAGGTTTCAGGAAGATAAATAACAGCCTGATCCTCAAACTCGGCAATCTGCCAGAGCAAAGTTGGAACATACGGGAACAGTCGGTTGGTGGCAATAAGTTGCAGAGCCAGCCAAACCTGTTCATGACTGATTTGAAGCCCGACAGTTTCTGTCGGCATCTTTGACATGGTCAAATAAGCAAAGTCACCGGCAACGGGAGCAACCTTAAACACTTTACCGCCCTGGCGATATGAGTAGCCTTTGATAATATTAGCCAGTCGCGTTCTTGCAATTTCACGACAAACATTTCTATCCGGTTCAGCACTGGTCGCTTCAGCGCTTGAAACAATAATAAAGCGGCGGTCACCTTCGTCTTCGGCATTTAATTCCATAACAGCATGCCCGGTAGTTGCGCTGCCGCCGAAAAAATCGACGATGATATCACCGTCTGCGTTTGAAGTTGACTGCTCCAGCAGAGCTTTAATAAGGCTCAAAGGTTTTGGATAACTGAAATCCTTGTTGTTCATGATCTTCTGCAATAAGGCCGTGCCATCGCTAGTATAGCCGGAAACTATGAATTCAGAGCTCTCTGTTTCAAGCTCTTTTAATTCAGTTTTTTTGCTGGCAGCGGGCATTATCCAAGTTGAAAGAGGTTTTGCCTTCTTTTTTAGATCGTTCCAGAACCGTTTATAACGGGGTTTGCCATAGCCAATGTTTTTGCTGACCCAAAATTCAAGATCGGGGGTGTCAACCTTCAAGTTATGCGGAGCAGAACCGTCGTCTATTGCTGCACGCAATTCCGCCAGGCTTGCGTAACAAACGGTTTTTTCATTGGCAGGCCAGAGAATGCGTTTTTCTTCAATAAGTTGCTCCATGGTTTTGGTACGGATCTTCTGGCCGGGCTTCAGCTTTGTTTTAGAGGCAAAACGCCAAACATTGCCAGGATCACAGGAATACCAAGTATCTGTTTCCTGGTTAAAAATCGGATAGTAGGCGTCTGGGCGCTGAAATCTTGTGTGAGCTTTTACAAGATTATCATTATTCCAATCACCGCGTGGATCATTGTCTGGATTAGCATAAGACTTGGCATTTTTCTGCTGACCATCAAAAGAGAACTCTGCATTGGCGTAGCAAAGAACATACTCATGATCGACGCTTAAAAAGGCGCCTTTGGCGTCATTGCTGCCGCTTCTTCTTTTCCAGACAAAAGTGCCGATCTTCATGCCCGGAAATACTTTATCCATGAGCATTGAAAGGTGACCGAACTCATCTTCTCCGATGTTGACAAAGATTACCCCGTCGTTTCGAAGAAGTTCTTTTGCCAGCAGCAGTCGGCGATACATAAACTCAAGCCAAGTTGAGTGTTTGAAGCGGTCATCTTTTGCGACATATTTATCGTTGTAGATAAAATCTTTGTTACCGGTGTTGTATGGCGGATCTATGCAAATAACTTTGACTTTGCCCTTGAAAGTCATGCGCAGATAACGTAGCGCGTCAAAATTATCGCCTTCGATAAGAAGATTGGCCCATGGGGCGTCGCCTGCAGATAGTTCCTGGCGAACGTTCATTGCAATAAAATCGTCGTTAAGCGCCCTGTCGTGGTCTATTTCGTTGCGTTCCCAGACGAGGCCTAGAGGGGTCTGACTGTCGCGACGTTTTAAAAGTTCGATCAGTTCCTGATGGGTGAGAGTTGAATAATCCATTGAATCCGTCCCGAAAGCGAATAATTTAATTTCTGATGATAATAGACCAATCGACAGGAAAAGACCAATATTTTGCAGATTAGTTCTTAATATTAGTATTACGGGCGACTCTTAAAAAAGAGCCGCCCGTAATTAACGTCTATTTGCGCCAATGACCAAGAACCCATTCCCACTGATGACGCTCATAGTCCCATCTCCAGTGTGCACGGACCCACTCTGATTTTCCAACAGGCCTTACTGTCGGCATATTCTGTAAACGATCAAGTGGCTTTAGCGGTTTTGGCGGGTGAATTTTTTTCAGCCTTGTAAACATTCGATAATACTCCTTAGTTTTGGTTAAGAGCAAAAAGCCAAAAACACTATGACTTTTTGACGCGGACTTTAATAGGAAAAGCCTTTTTCCCAAAACTTGAAGCACGAATGATCTGGCCAGTTTTAGGGTGTCTGAAAGACCGAACGAAGATGGTAACGTATTCAACTTCCGAACTTTTACCCATAGATTTCACCTCCTTTCGGAGGCACTTTCTTCTTGACACCCTAAACCCTGCCGATATATAAAGAACAGCACACTTGGTTAGCAGCCAAGAAGCTCCAGGCCTCTTCAAGTCTATGGAGCTATTTCTGAAACTTTCCGGCGTTCCAGCGCCGGAAAGCTCTTTTAGGACCGTTTTAACATTCAATTATGGACAGTCTATACAACCCTCCAGATATGATTTAACACGCACCAACATTGAGCGATGCCGAGAATATGGAATTTTATTGTCACGCTGAAAACGACCGAGAACTATGCCAGGATGCCTGCCAATACGAAAAGCCAGAGACTTTATATCAGAAAGACTGACGAAAAATTTGTCTGAGTAGCGAGTGTATTCTTCATCAGGTATAAGCCATTTACCTGCCAAATCATTAGCTTCATCTTCCAGAGAATGATCGTTACCTTCAATTGTCTCACCATCAAAAACGAAACCGATCTTAGCGTAGTGATCCTTATACAAATGTGCGAGCTCATGTAACAGAGTGAACCAGAACCAGTCTATGCGATCATAACGCATGGTTATGGCTACAATAGGCTGTTTGCGCTTCATATCGTCAAGGAAAAACACAGCGCCGTCCAAGTATGTTTTTGGCAAATGAGGCACCAGAACAAAACGAATTCCATAATCGAGTAAAACAGTTTTTACTTCGGCAACAGCTTCAGGGGCCTGCATCAAAGGTAACAAATCTTTAACAAGCGAAGGAATCTTTAACCGATCAAACTTAGCGGGAGCCTGCTCGGCGGCCAAATGTCTCGCTCTAGCCATCCATGCAACCAGAGCAATATCCTGAGGCTCTTTACCTTGAGTGTGGCGCATGTTAAGAGCAATATACGGTTCATCCTCTATATTCGCGATACCTAAAAACTTACAAACTTCGATTTCAAGTTTTTGAAGCTTCTTTTCTGCCGAAATCCATCTTCTTTTGATCATTTCGGCAATTGGAGCCTTGCCATAAATTTTACTTTTCTGACTGATGGCAGTATTTTCCTTTGACTGCCTGGCTAGAAACAGACGGTATTTGGTTTCAAGATTAATCCAAAGCTCTGGTTCCATATCAAAGGCTTCTGCTAACTCTATTGCGGTAGATACCGTTATCTGCTTTGACCCTTTGATAATTTCATTTATAACCTGAACAGGGCGACCCATAATGTCGGCAAGATCTTTTTGAGACCAGCCGCGCGCTTCAAGCTCCTGTGCGATTAAATTTCCGGGCGGGTTTACACGTGCCGGTTTTGGGTTTTCAAACATTCTTTACCCTCCTTTCAGTGGTAATCGGTAATTTCACCGACTTCAAAAAATTTATTACCATCTTTATCTGTGCGTAATTTCACTAGCAACCTGTATTGTTTATTGAGTCGCAGAGAGTGAAACTCTTTTAATTTGCCTAGCAATGGTTCAAAATTTAAGCTTTTGAACTTCCACAACTCTTTTTCATCCTTAATTTCACCCAGCAAATTCACTACATCAAAAAAAGCGTCAACAACACCTGGGGGGTATTTTTTACCGCCTTTTTCTTCTTCGTATAGCTGCCTAGACGACTTAGATATGAATGTGAATCGCAAAATATCACTCCTTATCATCAAGTCTAAGTGAAAACAGCGACAAAGTCAAATGCATAATTCACCCATTGCTTTAAAAAATAACAATGACATTCAATGTAAAGGTGATTTTATAATGTATAACCGCTTCCGTTGCTGCTTTGTGCAAAGAGGGAGCCCCCTTCAGGGGGCGGCGGGCAGGAAGCGCCGGGGA
>AMFJ01033666.1_pt1 | contig 12613 bp, 11 predicted proteins | sample 427208 | NCBI WGS metagenome assembly AMFJ01 (sample SAMN02954298, study PRJNA114691) | groundwater metagenome | biome: aquatic; feature: subsurface aquifer; material: sediment; isolation source: subsurface aquifer sediment | place: USA: Rifle, CO | collected 2008-08
GTATCGTTGGGACAGGGCGAGTATGCAAGTTTCAGCTTCATTTTGCGAGAGCTTCCAAAAGTTTCTTGTTAGCGTTTTTCAATGAATCCAGTGCGAGTGGAATATTCCATTTTGCCCGGCTTCGTTCTCCAACATCATTTGAAACTGAACGAAGTTCAATGAATGGAATTTTTTCAAGGATAGAGACATAGAAGAAAGCAGCTCCTTCCATACTCTCAATCTGAGGGGTAAAATCCTTCTTAAGCTGAGTGGTTTTCTCTGGAAGCCCGCTCACAGTTTGTACAGTAACTGAAGATGCCTTTTTATATTCTTTCATTGCCTTTTCTACATCCGGCGAAAGGTCCGGCGCATGAAGTGCCCCTTTTTTAAAAGGATGTGTATCGGCGTCTAAAATCTTATAGTCAAAAAGTGTCTGAAAGCCGCCGTATGTTTCAAATCCCACATCGCCAAAAACTTCCTTCTCTACTCTGGCAACACTGCCTATCGGAAAATCGGAAGAAAAGCTGCCTGCAATTCCGATGTTAATAGCCAGATCAAATGCAACAGAAGAGCTGTTAAGCATTTTAGTAAGTTTATAACTTGTAGAAGTTGTACCGATACCCGTAAGCATATATGTAATATCAAGCCCGTACTGCTCACTTTTTGAAAGTGAGTTAAACGCCTGCCTGGCAGTTATAAGTTCTTCCTCCTCAGCTGCAGTAAAGAGAATTCTCATAGTATATTCTATTTTTTTGTAATTTTGCACGAAATTAGTTATTTATTATGGCATATACAAAGATAGAACACTACGACGAAGAGATAACAAGGAAGCTTGCCGAAAACTATAAGAATATCCTGGAAATGATTGAAGAAGACACTAGCCGTGAAGGATTGGAAAAAACTCCGGTTAGAGTAGCAAAGTCAATCCAGTTTCTCACTCAGGGGTATCAGATTGATCCTGCAGCAATGATAAATTCGGCAAAGTTTAAAGAAGAATACAAACAAATTGTTCTGGTAAAGGATATTGAGCTCTATTCACTTTGTGAACATCATATGCTCCCTTTTTACGGCAAGGCCCACGTTGCATATATTCCAAACGGCTATATTACAGGATTAAGCAAGGTGGCCAGAGTCGTTGATGCTTTTGCAAGACGGCTTCAGGTACAGGAAAGGCTCACAGTTCAGATCCGGGACTGTATTCAGGAGACGCTTAATCCGCTTGGTGTTGCCGTAGTTATTGAGGCTTCACACATGTGTATGCAGATACGGGGTGTACAAAAGCAAAATTCTGTAACAACAACTTCTGCATTTACAGGTGCTTTTCTTAAAGACATGAAGACAAGAGAAGAGTTTATGCACTTGATAGCAGTGCGCTAGTACTAAATTGCCAGCGCAAGCGAAAACTCAAAAAGAAGTCCTCCACCCGGATGGTTTGTAACTTTTACAGTACCTTTTTGCAAGTGAATAGCGTTTTTCACAATTGACAGGCCAAGCCCGGAACCTCCGCTCTTTCGGCTCCTGCTCTTTTCCACTCTGTAAAATCTCTCAAAAATCCTCTCCAGGTGTTCTTCAGGAACTCCTTTTCCGGTATCGAAATAACGGAAGTTGGCAAAGTTATTGTCTTTGCGTGTGCTCTCAATGCAAATTTCTATTTGTTCTCCACCGTGTTCAATGGAGTTGTCTATAAGGTTTTTAAACAGAGAATAAATGAGAAAACTGCTGCCATTAATTATCAGGTTTTCATCAATCTTGTTAACAAACAAAATCTTTTTTTCTTCCAGTTTGAATGAAAGGTCGGACTCAATTTCCCGAATACATTTATATATGTTAACAGGTTCTATTTCAAACTTATCCGGAGATTCTTCAATCTTGTTTAAAATTGAGATATCGTTTATTATTGAAGAGAGACGGAGAGTTTGTGCATATGCTCTTTCCAGGAAGAACCTTCTTTGTTCTTCGTCGATGTTCTCCTGCTGAATAAGAGTCTCAAGATATCCCCGAATTCCCGTAACAGGAGTTTTTAATTCGTGAGCGACATTGTGTGTAAGTTCCTGTTTGTATTTTTTTGTCTGGTCGAGTTGCAAAAAAGTTTTAACAATCTCTTCGCCTACTACTCCCAGTTCGTCGTTTGGGAAATTTATATTGTTTAAGTCGCCCTTGCCTTTATGCACTATATTTATGAACTCCCGGAGAGCAGTTACAGGGCGGTTTATTTTCCGGATTATGAATACCAAAACGATTAATACACTCAGAAGCAAAATGAGGATAACAACAATGTATCTGTTGTTGTTTACAATAACAGGAAATACAGAAGTATTGTAATCAAGCGCTGCTCTGATGTAAAGTTTCGGATATTGTTTTGCATAATACAGATATTCAGCCTTTAATGTGTTTGAATATCTTAGTTCAGAACCAAATCCATTCTTCTTTGCTCTTATAAGTTCTGGCCTGTCAAAATGATTTTCCTTGATTGTTTTTTTGAGTGAATGACTGTCAAAAACTACCCAGGCATCCGGAGTGAGAACAGTTATTCTCATCTCTTGAGGAATAAGGGGAAGAATTAATGAGATTTGCTTTTCGACGGAGTCAGAGTTTAGATATGCACTGTCCTTAATGAGGATATTGTAGACAAGATTGGTATAGGGCATCATTGTATAAGTAAGACGCTCAATTTTAAAATCTCTCTCTCTTTGCATGAAAAGATATGAGAATCCCAGTGTAACCGCTGTGACCAGCAGAGTAAAGTATATCAGAATATGATATTTGTAACTGATTTTATTGATTCTTTTCATTTACTTCAAAACAATATCCGTATCCGGACCTATTCACTATAAAACCGGAGTACTCTCCAATCTTTTTCCTGAGTCTTGCAATATGTACATCAACTGTTCTGTCCAGAACATATGCTTCATTTTTCCAAATGAGGTCAAGAATTTGTGACCTTGAATAAACTTTTAGAGGCTCTCTGGCAAGCAAATAAAGTATTTCAAACTCCTTTTTTGTAAGTTTTATATTTTGTCCACCAATAATCAATTGCTTTGTTGCCGGATTTATTGTCATGTCCAGGAAAATCATTACCCCGGCTTCCTGCTCTTTGAGTTTGATCTCTTTTTTCTCTTTGTCGCTTCTCTCTGATTCGCTTCGTTTTCTAAATTCAGTGCGGCTAAGTACAGCCTGTACCCGGGCTACAACTTCTTTTACAGAAAATGGTTTGGGAATATAGTCATCGGCACCGGTATTGAATCCTTTTAGTTTATCTTCGACTCCGTCCCTTGCCGTAATGAATATAATCGGGACATTGTCCATGTATTCGTTCCGGATTAGTTCTGCAAGCTTAAAACCGGTGATTCCGCCGAGCATTACATCGAGCAGGAGCAAATCATAGTTGTTTTTAAGTTTTGCAAATGCCTCTTCGGCCGAAAAAGCAACATCTGTTAAATAACCTGCACTATTGAGGTTAAAACTAAGAATCTCACAAAGATCTTCTTCATCGTCCACAACAAGGATTCTCTTTTTTTCCATTGTGCAAAAGTAATTTATAGTTGCAAATTAACATATTTTAGATTCCTATCGTAATAAATTCTTAATTATTTTGACTTATCAGTGTAACAGTTCAGAAATACTTTTGCTGACAGAAATAAAAAAACATAAAAAAGTGAGAAAATTTCTGAAACATTTAATTATTGCTGTTTTGTTTATTGGAACAGTTCAAAACTTATCAGCTCAAAATGCACTTAAGGGTACCGTTGTAGATAAAACTTCGGGAGAGCCCGTAATAGGGGCTACAGTCTATTTTAAGAACCTTAAAAAAGGTGCATCTACAGATCTTGACGGGAATTATTTCATTGAACAGATTCCCTCTGGAGTACATTTAATTGAGATTGCCTGTATTTCGTACAAGACAATATCGGTGCCAGATTTGGAAATTAAAACTGGACAAAATGTATTTGACATCGCAATTGAAGAGTCGGCAACAACATTAAACGAGATTGTCGTTTCGTCTGTAAAGAAAATGAATTCGGAAATTGCAATGGTACAGGCCACAAAAACGGCAAGCGTAGTCATGAGCGGTGTTTCGGGCCGCCAGATTTCCCGCTCTCAGGACAGGAGTGCTGCCGAAGTTGTAAAAAGAATACCGGGTGTTTCCGTGATTAATGACAGGTACATAATTGTAAGAGGACTGGCCGGAAGATATAACAATGTGTGGATCAACAATACTGCAGTACCCAGTACAGAGGCCGATACCAGGTCATTCTCATTCGATATGATTCCCAGCTCTCAGCTTGAAAGCATCATGATTGTAAAATCTCCTTCTCCTGAAATACCAGCCGATTTTTCAGGCGGTTTTGTAAAAATTACGACTAAAAGCATGCCCGACAAAAATGAGTTTTTCATTTCATATGGAATGAATGCAAACAGCGAAACTCATTTTAACGATCACTTCTACAATACTGCATCTCCAACAGATTTTCTTGGATTCGACAACGGAGTTCGTTCTCTGCGTTCATCAGTTCCTTTGAGAATGGATAATTATAATCTGACTCAGGTGACAGAGATTACTAAAAACGGATTTCGCAACGACTGGAGTGTAAAAAAAATTCGCCCAATACCCGATCAAAGAATCAACTTAATGATTAACAGGGTATACACCTTAAAGAATGATTCGAAACTCGGAATGGTTGGAGCCATTAATTATTCACACGGTTTCCAGACCTATTCCAATATGCTCAATGCAAGATTCGGTGTCTATAATACAGTGTCGGACGAATCGGAATTCATTTACAAATACACCGACAACCAGTACAGTATCGACGACAAGCTCGGAGCCATGTTTAACATTACATGGATTAAGGGTAACGACAAAATTGAGTTCAGGAATATCTTCAACCAGACAGGAAAAAACAGATACACAACCCGCGAAGGCTGGCAAAATGTAAGCTCAAAGTATATTCAGGAAAAAGAGGAATATATCTATTCCAGCAGAACCACCTATTCGGGACAATTTGCCGGCACACACAAAATATCCGGTTCCGATTTTGACTGGAATGCAGGTTATTCATTTGCCGGATTAAATCAACCGGACAGACGGATAATAAACAGGGAAGAAAATCTGGTTGTAGGAGATTTATATTACGGTCAAATGGCAATTGACCAGAATGAAATCACAAGAGATTTTGTGAAACTGGACGAAAACATATTCTCGGGTGCAGTGAATTACACACTTCCCCTTAATGTCTTTGGCGATATTAAAAGCGAATTCAAGGCCGGATTGTATGGAGAGTACAGGACAAGGGAATATAACAACCGGCAGTTTTTTTATCGCTTTAACCGATACGGCCTTCCAGAAGATTTTGTCTACAAAGATGTAGTCGACGAAATACTCACAGAGGGCAATTTCAGTTCGGACAAGTTGTACATTTATGAAGATACCGACAACAGAAACAGTTACAAGGGAACAAATATGCTTGGCTCGGCCTATATTTCCTACAAATTGCCGGTCGGCAGATTTAATTTTCTTGCAGGACTCAGGGCCGAGGCCACAAAAATGAGGCTCACAAGCTACGAGAAGATTTATGAATTCTCTACAAAAGACAGAGATTACAACGAACTGGATCTTTTCCCCTCACTTAATGCAAGTTACAATATAAACAAGAAGAACCTGATAAGGCTTGCATACGGATCAACGGTAAACAGGCAGGAGTTTCGTGAAGTGTCATCATCGGTTTTTTATGACTTTAATCTCTTTTCGGATGTTAAGGGTAATCCGGACCTCAAACAGGCAAAAATTCACAACGTCGACATTCGCTACGAATACTATCCTTCAAACGAAGAGTATGTTACATTCGCCCTGTTTTACAAATACTTTATCAATCCTATTGAGTGGACATATCTCGACGCAGGCGGATCCTATACATATACATTTGAAAACGCCCTATCTGCCAATAACTACGGTGTTGAGATAGATATAAGGAAAAAACTTGATTTTACAGGAATAAAAGGCTTTACATTTGGGTTGAATGCTGCGTACATTTCAAGTAATGTAAATTTTGACCAGCAGAGTTCACTCGAAAAAGACAGGCCAATGCAAGGCCAGTCGCCATACATTGTAAACAGTTCATTATATTACGATAATCCAGAACTTGGGTTAAGCGCAGGAATACTTTACAACAGGATTGGAAAGAGAATAATTGGGATAGGCAGGGTAGATACTGGTTCAGGGGCAAGTATAAACAATGATGTTCCCGATACATACGAAATCCCAAGAGATATGATCGATATCGTGATTACCAAAAAAATTGGAAAAACGCTGGAGGTAAAGGCAAGTTTTAAAGATATACTCAACCAGGAAGTGATATTTGAACAGTATCCGAAATATGTAGACAACCAGGGAGCCATACACGAAAGAAAGCAAATTGCAAAAAGCTTTAAGCCGGGAGCAAACTTCTATCTGGGACTTCAGCTCAAATTTTAACAATAAAATATATAATAATTAATAGAGAATATGAAAAAAGTAGTTTATGCAATTATGGCTGCTGTTGTTTTAATGAACATAGCATCATGCCAAAAAGAACCTGTTACGCCTCCCATAGTAACCGAGCAGCTTATTTATAACACGAATGAAATTGGCAGCGGCATTCAGGAGTTTGAAGTTAAAGAGAGTCATACAATCAAAAAGGGTGTGTATGTACTAAAAGGATGGATATATGTTACCGATGGAGCAACTCTCACAATTGAGGCAGGGACTGTAATCAAAGGAGATAAAGACACCAAGGCTGCAATTATTGTAGAAAGGGGAGGTAAAATTGTAGCTCAGGGTACAGAAGACCTGCCAATAATTTTTACATCAAACCAACCAGCCGGCTCAAGAAAACCGGGTGACTGGGGAGGAATAGTTATATGCGGAAAAGCTTCCAATAACAAGACCGAAATGATAATTGAAGGTGGTCCGCGTTCAAAACACGGCGGAAATGACGATGCCGACAATTCTGGAGTTTTGTCGTATGTAAGGATAGAATTTGCAGGATATCCGTTTAAAACAGACCAGGAGATTAACGGTCTCACACTTGGCTCTGTTGGATCGGGAACCAAACTGGATCATATTCAGGTGTCGTATTCAAACGACGATTCATTTGAATGGTTCGGCGGTACAGCTAATGCAAAATATATTGTCTCGTACTATGGCTGGGACGATGATTTTGATACCGATGCCGGTTTTCGCGGAAACATTCAATTTGGCATTGCCGTAAAAGATCCCAGAATTGCAGATAAATCTATTTCCAATGGTTTCGAATCGGACAACAACAGTGATGCTCCAAACCAGCTTCCTATCACCAGACCGGTATTTTCAAATATAACATTTGTAGGACCTGTTGGACAGGACACGCAATTTGAAAACACAACTTCATATATTACGGGAGGAAACTATAACCCCAACAACGGTTCCAAGCTTGGCCAGCATCAGGCGGCAATGCAGGTAAGAAGAGGATCAAACCTTAACTGCTACAACTCAGTTGCCTTTGGATACCCGGTAGGTATTACAATTTGCAACGATAAAGGATCGCAAACGCAAAGTGCAGCAACAGAAGGGAAATTGAATCTTAAAAATGTGGTTTTTGCTCAAATGGGCATACTCGGAAGCGATAAAGACGGCTCTTTCAAGGACTCATTGTCGGTGAATGCATCTACATTTGACAAAACTGCCGCGGAGTCTTTTTCATCGTCATTTTTCAAGAAAGTAAGCAATTCCAATACTTTGTATTCAAACATTGCAAACCTCTCTTTAAAACAGCCAAACAGCCTCTCTGCCGGAGCAAGCTGGGGGCCTTCGGCAGGAAGTCCTCTTACAGGCAAAAGCAACCTCTTTACAGATGCAAATGTTTCAGGGAGTTTCTTTGATAAAGTGAATTTCATTGGAGCGTTCAGAAGCGACCTTTCGACCGACAACTGGATGGCCAAATGGACAAATTTTAATCCACAGACGGCAATTTATTAAGCCCCATTTCGGAGCCCTTGTTCTCCATGAGAATCCGGGCTTCTTCAAAATTGTTTCCTATAACGCCATCCAGGATGGCGTTTTTTATGTACTCTTTCATCTCTCCAATCTCCCGGCAAGGCCCAATACCGTACACTTCCATTATGTATTCTCCTGTTATGGGATTCTGGAAGTTTCTTACTGTATCTTTCGCCTCAACCTCAACCAGCTTTTCTCTTACCAGGGCAAAATTCTTCCGGTGTTTTTTTACCAGCTTGTCATTTTTGGAAGTAATATCTGCTTCACAAAGCATCATAAGGTCCTCTATGTCGTCTCCGGCATCGAAAAGGAGTCTGCGTACTGCTGAATCGGTAACAACCTCCTGAACAAGCGCTATTGGTCTTAAATGGAGTTGAACCATCTTTTGGACATATTTCATCTTTTCGTTCAGAGGCATTTTTAACTGCTGGAAAATTTTTGGGACCATTTTCCCGCCAATAAACTCGTGTCCGTGAAATGTCCATCCTGTTCCCGGTTCATAATTTTTTGTTGCCGGTTTGGCAATATCGTGTAAAAGTGCACTCCATCTAAGCCAGAGATTGTCGCTTTTCATTGCAAGGTTGTCTAAAACCTGAAGAGTATGTGAGAAGTTTTCCTTATGTCCCTTGCCCTCGACATACTCGGCACCTTTCAATTTTCCAAGCTGAGGCAATATGAGATCGAGAAGACCTGTTTCGTCCAGCAGATAAAATCCAACAGAAGGTTTAGGCGTGAGGAGTATTTTGTTTAACTCATCTGAAATCCTCTCTGTGGACAGAATTTTAAGACGCTCCCGGTTTCTCTTAATTGAGGATATAGATTCAGGAACAATTGTGAATGAAAGCTGAGACGCAAAACGAATAGCACGGATCATTCTTAAAGGGTCATCGCTGTATGTTGTGTCCGGTTCAAGGGGTGTTCGTATAAGACCGTTCTGAAGATCCTTAACTCCATTAAAGGGATCGGACAAATTCCCAAAATCTTCTTTTTGCAGGCTGAATGCAAGAGCATTGATTGTAAAATCCCTTCGCAGTTGGTCTTCTTCTATTGTACCGTCTTCTACAATCGGTTTTCTTGAATCCGAACGATATGACTCTTTTCTTGCGCCAACAAACTCAATTTCTGTATCTCCGGATTTAAGCATGGCGGTACCAAAACTCTTAAAAACAGACACTTTAACCTTGAGCCTTTTTGCAATTTTTTCTGCCAGATCAATTCCGCTTCCCTCGACAACAATATCAACGTCCTTGCTCTCCCTTTCCAGAAAGCAGTCTCTAACAAACCCACCTATAACAAAGGCTCTCACTCCTGACTTTGCGGCCTCTTCGGAAATAACAGAAAATATTTTATTCTTTAGAAAGTTCATCGTAAGGTGGAATTTCGCTTTTATATTCGTAATTCTTGGTCAATGGATCAAGTGTTGCAAAATATGTAACAGGTCCGTTTGTGAGAAGGATGTGTTTAACTTCCAGCGCAAGGTTGTATTTTAAAATTTGCTCGAAAGTGTCACGGGTTATTTTAACAGATGGAGCCTTACATTCGGCCAGCAGAAGAGGTTTTGCCTCCCGGCTGAAAACAATCAAATCGCCCCTGTACTTTCTTCCGCCCGAAATAAGAGAGTATTCACAGCTCATAAGGTGAAGAGGGGCTCCGAGAGTTTTATTAAGCATTCCTATAAGTTGTTGTCTCACTCCCTCTTCCGGAGTAAATGCAACATTTTTTTTTCTTACCGGATCAAAAACTGTAACTCTCATCTATAACAGGGTAATAAGAAAAACAAAGATATAAAATTTGCCGGTTATACCCTTTTTATCTACTTTAGCGCTTATAGAATTATGGCAAAACAAAACGTAAAAGAGGCTATTGCAAATTATGAAAAGATTCTTGCCGAAATTAAAACCGGTAAGTTTAAATCCTTTTATATACTCATGGGCGAAGAGCCCTATTTTTCGGATTCCATTTCGGAAGAGATAATGAATAATGCACTTACCCCGGAAGAGAGGGGCTTTAATCAGCTATTACTTTACGGAACAGATGTAGAAATTAAACAGGTGATAGAGGCCTCCAGGCGTTATCCCATGATGGCAGCAAGGCAGCTTGTGGTTGTAAGAGAGGCTCAGGCAATCAAAGACCTGGACGATATTGAAAAATATATTAAGTATCCTCTTTCTACAACAATACTTGTACTAATTCTCACAAACAAATCTCTGGATAAAAGGAAATCGCTCTATAAGATTGCATCTGCAAACAAGGATGGAGTTGTCTTTGAATCTTTTCCCCTTGGCGACAGCGATGTTGTAGACTGGATTAACAGGTATGTGGCAAAGAAAAATCTGGAAATTGATCCGCATGCTTCGATGCTGCTTGCAGACTTCAGCGGGACAGAACTAAGGAAACTTGTGACGGAGCTGGATAAACTTATGCTCAATCTTTCCGAGGGGCATAAAAAAATCACAGTTGACGACATTGAAGAAAATGTTGGAATAAGCAGGGAGTATAATGTATTTGAGTTAAATAAAGCGCTGTCATATAAGAATATAGAGAAAATCTACAAAATTGTTTTTTTCTTCTCCTCAAATCCTAAACAGTATCCGCTTGTGAAAATTCTTCCTTCAATTTTCAGCCATTTTACCAAGGTTTTAAAATATCATGCTATCAAAACTCAAAAGAGGGATGCCGGGAGGGGTGAGGCAGCATCATATTTGGGAATTCCGTCATTTTACATAGAAGAATATGACGCTGCAATAAAAAACTATCCTCCTGTTAAATGCATGAATGCAATTGCACAACTTAGAAAATACGACTATATGGGCAAGAGCAACGAGGGCGGGGAAGCAACCGAAGGGGAGCTGTTGCAGGAGATGATATTTAAAATAATCAACTGATTTATTCTGATACTACTCTTGTTACTCTTGAAGAAACAGATGTGAAAATCTCATATGTTATTGTTCCGAGAATTTTTGCAAGATCCAGCGCAAGAGGTTTTTCTCCGAAAACAGTAACTGTATCTCCGACCTTAGCCTCAATACCTGTTATGTCCAGCATGAACATGTCCATGCATATATTTCCGATTGTAGGAGCAAGCTGCCCGTTTATAGCAAAACATGCATTTCCTCTTCCCAAATGGCGGTTTATACCATCGGCATACCCAAGCGGAATAGTTGCAATTACCTTTTCCTCATCTCCTACAACGCCGTGTCTACCATAACCGACAGTAACATCCTTAAGGCTCTTGATTTGAACAACCGGAGCCTCCAGCGAAGCCACAGGTAAAAGTGAATTATTTCCGTTCACATATGTGGAACCGTAAATACCTATACCAAGCCTTACCATGTCAAATTGATATTCAGTAAACCTGTCAATCCCCGACGAGTTAAGGATATGTCTTATAGGTCTCTCCGGTAAAACAGATGCGATTTTTTCATACATAGACAAATAGTGCTCAATCTGAGATTTTGTAAAATCATCCTGATTGTCATATTCGGCCGATGAAAGATGAGAAAATACCGATTTAACATTTAAGGATTTATTGCATTCAAGGAATTTTTTCAACTCTTCGATTTCGTCCATCATAAAACCAACCCTGCTCATTCCTGTGTCCAGTTTAATATGTGCAGGCCAGGATTTAAGACCAAGTTTTAAAATTGTGGCAACAAAAGATTTTGCAGCTTCGAAATTGATGATACTTGGTTCGAGACCATGTAAAATTATCTCTTCAAAATTGTCGATTCCGGGAGTTAATATTACAATTGGTAACTTAATGCCTGCGATTTTTAATTTTATACCCTCTTTTGGAAAGGCAACTCCTAAATAATCGGCACCAAATTCTTCAAGAAGATGAGATATTTCAACATCGCCGTGCCCGTAGGCATTTGCTTTTACAAGTACAAGCAATTTAGTTGATTTCGAGAGCTTTGCGCGGAAATAATTAAAGTTGTGAAACAGTTTTAACCTGCTGATTTTTAGTTGGGAATGATGCATTGGAATTTTTTTTCACTTGCAAAGTTATAAAATGTTTAAAAAAAGTATTGTTCTATTTAAAAAACTTCATACATTTGCGGCCGAATTAACAAACAAACCTAAAACATTTTATAAAATGAAAGTTAAATCAATTCTTGCAGTTGCTGCCATGAGCGTAGCACTCGTATCTTGCGGAACTAAAGAAGCTCCGGTATCAGAACAACTAGTAGGTCAGTGGACAGGTGTTGACTCAATTACTGTTACAGTACTTGACTCTCTTGGAACTCCAACCACTACAACTATTGCTGCTCCAATCGAACTTGAGTACATCGCAGACAGCACTTTTACAGCTATTGTAATGGTTAACGACAGCACTAACGTAACTCTTGGTGGAATCGCTACTATCGCAGACGCAGCAGTAAACTTTACTGGTTCAATGACTTGCGCTCAAACTCTGGAAGTTACTGGAAACATGACTCTTGCTGGTGCCGACACTCTTTATGTAAACTACACAGGAGTTAACGCAGAAGCTCGCATGACACACGAAGGCAAAGCTATGGTTGTTCGTAAAGTTGTTGAAGCAGTACCTGCTCAATAAGTCTATTTGACCATCGCATTGAAACAATGGCGACAAATTGGTTCGTAGGCGTCTTTTTCGCCCAG
>AMFJ01036095.1_pt1 | contig 12613 bp, 10 predicted proteins | sample 427208 | NCBI WGS metagenome assembly AMFJ01 (sample SAMN02954298, study PRJNA114691) | groundwater metagenome | biome: aquatic; feature: subsurface aquifer; material: sediment; isolation source: subsurface aquifer sediment | place: USA: Rifle, CO | collected 2008-08
AATGACATTTTTTTTAATCTTGTTGTAATTGTTCAGCTATATGACCAGCAATTTTGATAGAAGGTTTCAATGTTTCTCCTCCTACATTCCAGTTCATCGGGCAAGCTTCTCCAGGATTTGTTCTGACAAATTCTAGCGCTCTGAGTTTTCTGAGAAGTTCGTTGCCGCTTCTTCCTACAGATTCTGTTATTATCTCTATGGATTTTATTTCTCCATCAGGAGAAATGATGAATGTCCCTCTTGCGCTATTTCCACTTGCGGCATTCAATATCCCAAATGCTTTGCTTAAAGCTCCTGTCCTATCGCTTATCATAGGTATTTTGAAATTTTCAAGCAATTTTTCTGTTTCAATCCATCTTTTGTGCGAAAATACTGTGTCTGTACTCACTACCAAAATCTCTGCATTGCTTGCTTGGATGTCTTCATATATTTTATTGAGGTCTTTGAGTTCTGTAGGACATACAAAGGTGAAATCTGCTGGATAGAAAAATAGTATCAGCCATTTTCCATCAAAATCTTCAAAAGTTTTTTTTATGATAGCGTCTGTAGTCGGATCGTAGATATCAAAAGAACGGTTTTCAATTTTGTCTTCGAGTCTGAGTGGTGATGTGTTTTCCATGATGTTTTTTTTATAGAATAAAATGTTATTTAATTTTCCATACCCTAAAGGGTATGGTTGAAGAAAGATGATTATATTTTCATAATCATCTTCTCTTTTTGAAATCTTACTTTTGCGAATTGTGCAGAGCTGTCTTCAGTAGACCTGTATCCTACGGGAATGACTAGTGTCGCCGTCAATCAAAGTTTATCGAGTCCAAGTATTTCATCATATTTTTTAGCATCAAATCCTTCCATAGGACAAGCATCTATTCATAGACTTGCACACACTGTAAGCAGTACTCCCATAGCGATATATGCTTGTTTTTGTGCCCATCCTTTGAGTTGTTCTTCTGTTCTTCATTCTATGGTACCTATCATCATACCTTTGTATTCTGCAAGTGCACTCGCATCTCCAAGTTTTCTGGTATCAATGATATCTTGGATGAATTCTTCAACATCAGTTTCTTGGATATTTGTTTTGACTGCGATGATGATGAGATCTGATGCTTCTGTGATCTGTGGCTGTCCTCGTGAATTTGCTTGTAATTCCTTTCTTATTTCCGGATTAGTCACTTGGATGAATTTCCAAGGTTGCAACCCGAAAGATGAAGGAGATAGTCTCAATGCTTCGAGTAATGTATCCATATCTTCTTGGCTTAATTTTTTAGTCGTATCAAATTTTTTGGTAGCGTAACGTCGTTGTAAGGCTTCGATGATTGAGTTCATTATTTTTTTTTAAAAAATTAAAAGTTATTTTTACTTATTTTCACCCGGGTGCAAATTTTAAAAGCACCCGGGTGATACAATCGTCTATCCGCTGCAGCTGCTGCATTCTTCTACTTCCAAGCTCATGCTTCTGACATAATATGTTGTTTTGATTCCTTGTTGTCGTGCTTGGATAAAATAGTTGTAAAGCTCTACAGGAGAAGTTTCTGCAGGATTGACCATCCATTCAAAACTGATGGATTGATCGATTCGTTTTTGGATTGTCGTGATCATATTGATGACTTCTGTCATCTTCATATGGATGTATTCTTTGTAGTATCGTATGTTTTGTGCATTCAGATTGGGAGCTACATTTACTGAGGGTGCTATACCGTTGGTCTCTACAAAATATTTTTTGTAGATAGGGAGTAATCCTGCCGTAGTCCCTACTACGAGTGATGTAGAAGTGTTGGGCGCGGGGGAAAGGTGGTACGAGAATCTCAGTCAGAATTCTTGTATCTTATCTATCAATGTGCTTCGTTGATCTTTTAAATTACCGTGTTGCACTAGCCATTGTTTATCTCTTCCAAAGAGTATCCCTTCTGATCGTTTGCTTCATGGGAAATATTCATATGCTCATCTTTCTTGTGCTAATTGTACAGAAGATTCAAGTGTCGTATATGCATATTGCTCAAAGAGCTTATCTACATGGTCTCTTGCAAATGCGGATTCGTACATCATGTTGTGGGTTGCAAGATATTCCGCCAATCCTAAGAATCATAATCCGACGCTCCTATATTTTTTTGAAGTGATTTCCGCTTCTTTGATAGGGAAATAATTTAATGTGATGACGTTATCTAGGATCCTCATCGCGATCGGGACAACCTTTTCTATTTCTTCTAGCGTATGCACTTTGGCTACGTTGATGGAAGCAAGGTTACAAACTACGGTATCTCATGCTGTATATTTGATGCTTATCGTACCGTCTTCTTCACTCTCTTCAACAAATTTTGCAGGAGAAGTGTTTTGACAGATTTCTGTACATAATTGTGTAGAATACACATTTCATTTGTGGCTGTTTGGATTTGTCCTGTTTACGGTATCACGGAAAAACACATACGGCATTCCTGTTTCTACCACTGATTTAAGGAATTTTTTAAAGAGCTCTTTGGCAGATATCGTCTGTTTGAGACGGATATCTTCTCTTTGTTCTAATTTTTCGTATTCAATAGTAAAGTCTTCTCAGAAACTATCTTGGAGTTTTTTTCATAATATCTTTTCTATCTCTTGAGGATCAAATAAGGTCCGATGTCTGTTTTCAATCACTCTTTTCATGAAGATATCGGGGATGCTGATTGCGGGAAATACATCAAATGATTTTTTTCTGATATCTCCGGTCTCTGTCTGGAGATCAAAAAAATCTAAGATATCTTTGTGCCAAACATCCAAGGTGATAGAAATCGCTCCTGCTCTCGCTCATAATTGATTGACTGCAGTAGCCGTATCATTGATGACTTTGATCCGGGGAATCACTCCTCCTGAAGCGCCTTGTACGCCTCTGATGTCTGATCATTTTGATCTGATGTTTCCCATATATACTCCTATCCCTCCTCAAAATTTTGATATCTGGGCCATATTTTCGATATTATGATAGATGGATCTCAGATCGTCATCCACATTTAATTTGAAACAGCTGGAAAGCTGATGAAAATTGGTTCTTGCGTTCATCAATGTCGGTGTAGGGAGAGATATTTTTTGTGTAGAGCAGTATTCATATATCTTCAATGCTACTTCAATTCTCTTTTCCTTGGGTTCTGGGATAGCGAGAAATAATGCGATCGACATATACATCTCTTGCGGAAGCTCTTTGTAGATTTTATTTGGGTTCAATAAATATCTTTTTTTGAGCATCAATGTCGTAGTGTAATTGTAGTCCATATCTGTTTCTTTGCTGAGATAGTGTCCTACCTGCAAGATATCTTCTTTGCTGTAGTGTTTGAAGAAATCTTTATAATATAATCATTGCTGGATATAATCTTCCATCAATGCGAGATAGCTTTCTGGTGAATAGATCTGCTCTTGCGTAATTTTTCTTGTTCTTCCTACTTGCTTATAGAGTTCGATACTTGCAAGTCTTCCTGCTATGTATTCCCGTTTGGTATTCTGTATGCTGATCAGATTGATTGCTGTCTTGATGAGAAGTTTTGTGATGTCTTTGGTCGCTATATCATTTACCAGATATTTTTCCAGATTATTTTTCAACTCTTGAAAAGTGCATTCTTCTCTCAATTCTTTTGCGATGTGATTGTAGGTATTTTCTATTTTTTTCCGATTAAAAGATTGTTTTGATCAATTATTTTTTGTCACCATAAATGCTTTTTTCTCTAATTGCTCATGTTTTTTTGAGAGTTCTTCTGTTCTTTGTTTTTTGCGTTCCTCTCTATAGAGGATATATGCTTTTGCTGTTTCAAATTTTTCATATTTCATCAATGTCTTTTCTACGATATCCTGGACATATTCTACTTCTATATATACCCCCTCTGCGAGCATCTCTTGTTTGTCCATTAATTGTTGGTGGATATCATCAATCACAATAGGAATATCTGTATTATCGGTATGAGTCGCTTGATACGCTTTTGTGATAGCTGTCTGGATGCGGTTGAGATCAAATGCTACAATCTCTCAGTTTCTTTTTTTGATTTGCGGTATATTCATGGTGTACATACAATAAAATAAATCTTTTCTCATTGCCTTTTTGGCAATACTATATATTGTGTTTTGTTTTAATGTTAAAACACTATATGTTGTGTTTTAGGGTATATAAAAAAAATAAGTGCTTGCAAGAGAAAAAAAAAGAAAAATTTAAGAATAAAAAAAACACCCAGTATACCGGGCGTTTGAATTGATAATTCCTAAAATAATTTTTAAGCTTTTCGGAATCTGGATTCTCTTAGTCTTTTTAGTGTGGGCAAATGAATTTGCTCTTTTTGTTTGATTTCTGTATTTATGACTGCTGTTTCCTCATCAATGCTGGCTCCTCTTTGATAGATAAGACGATGATTGATAAGTTCATCAGAATCAAAATAAGATTTTTTAGTCACCTGAACATAAATTGATGGGCCATCGATTCCTGATCTGTTTGTTCCTGATAGATCAGTTACATACCAATACATTAAAAGATAATTTCCAATTTTATCTTTAATTATTAGTTTTTTTTTGTTTAATTCTTCTTTTGTCCGTCCTTGATTTAACATAAGGCTTTGTCCTATGTAGTGGTAATCCAGAAGAAGAATTTTCGGATTGCAGAGATCTTCAAAGATCGTATTGGCTAGACGAATCAGCTCTTCTTCTTTATTTTGTATATTTCTTACGTGGTATTGGAACCATGAAGAAAATATCAATACAAGAATGCCGATAATGATTAATGTTTCCATATTTTTGTTTATGACTCGGAAGATTGGTTTGCTCCCTAGTACTTGACTTATATCTATTTTGTGATAAAATACAAGTAAAAAGTCTTTCTCTGATGTTTCCATATTTTTGTCCTGACTTTGTCCATTTTTTTCTTTTTTTGGATTTTTATAATTTCATTACTATTAATATATCAAATATTTTGAAAAAAATAAGCATTTGATTTTTATCTTCTTATCTTATTCTATGAAAACAGTTATTTACAAAAAAAATGATGAATTGCTCTATAAAATCTCTTCTTTATTAGAGGAAGCTAGAAATCATATTGTTCGTGAAGTAGATCAGACTATTGTGTATACCTATCGGCATATCTGAAGAGAAATTGTGGAATTCCAGCAGTGAGGAAAGGAAAAGGCGGAGTATTGATCTGGATTATTGAAGTTCTTATCTAAAGAGTTAACTAAAAAATTTGGTAAAGGATTTTCGTTCCAAAATCTTTATCAAATGAGAAAACTTTATTTAGTATTTTCAATTTTCCAGACAGTGTCTGGAAAATTCAAATCTTCAAATTGGCAGACACTGTCTGCCAAATCTAAACTTCCAATTGTGCAGACACTGTCTGCCGAATTCAAAAATCTTAGTTGGTCGCATTATGTTTTTCTTATGCAGATTGATGATCCAGACAAAAGAAATTTCTATGCGATTGAATCTAATGCTAATAATCGATCATTGAGAGAATTGAAAAGACAATTTGATACTAGTCTTTATCATAGACTTGCTCTCAGTAAAAATAAACAAGAAGTTAAACAACTATCGAAACTCTGACAAATTATAGAGAAACCGGAGGATGCATTAAAAGATCCTTATGTGCTTGAATTTCTTGGTTTGGAAGATAAATCGTATTATTCAGAACAAGATTTAGAATCTGCAATTATTTCTCATTTACAGAAATTTCTTTTGGAGATGTGAAAATGATTGATGTTTGTGGAAAGACAGAAGAGAATAACTAATAATGAAGAACATTATCGTATTGATTTGGTATTCTATCATCGTTTTCTTAAATGTTTTGTCTTGATTGATCTTAAAAAATGAAAACTTGCTCATCAGGACATAGGTCAGATGCAAATGTATGTAAATTATTATGATAGAAAAATAAAAAAATCTGATGAAAATCCAACTATCTGATTGTTGTTGTGTGAACAGAATAATCATTTTGTGGTTAAATATACCTTGCCAAAAGAAAATAAACAAATATATTCTAGAGAATATAAATTGTATTTGCCTAGCAAAAAACAATTAGAAAATCAGTTAAGAAAAAAATTTGAAAATAAAAAAGAGACTGACAATTAAATTAGTCTCTTTTATAAATTCTACTCATCCAACAGATTATGCACTTTCTGCAGATGCTTGTCATCTACATGGGTATATATCTGCGTAGTCGTGATAGAAGCGTGGCCGAGCAGGGTCTGCACAGCTCTTATGTCAGCCCCTTTTTTGATGAGAGCGGTAGCGAAACTATGTCTGAGCGTATGAGGCGTCACTTTTTTTTTGATACCCACTAGGGCAGCGTATTTTTTGACAATATCTTCAATGCTGTTTCTGCTGAGATGCTCTCCGATCTTGTTTTTGGAGAGGGTCATGAAAAGGTAGGGGCCTGTATCTGTCCTGAGTTTGGTATATGCTTTCAATGCGTTGATAGCGTGCTTGGTGGCGAATACCGATCTGAGCTTAGATCATTTTCCCACGACCGCGAATTGATTGGAATCCCGTTTGATATCTTTTTTTTGGAGCATGATAAGTTCTGTTACTCTCAGTCCTGTTCCATAGAGAAATTGCAGGATAGCGAAATCTCTCGCTTGTTTTAAAGGTTCTCTCGTGTATTCAAGCGGGGCAGCGAGAATCTTTCCGATATCTTTTTCATCCAGATAATTCACTTCTCTCGGCGGAGTTTTTGCGAGTTCTAACTTCTCCGGACTCATGCAATCAATGTCATTTTTCAATACGAATTTGAAAAATGCCCTGATAGCGACGATATGATAGTTGATGGTCTTTATATTTAATTTTTTTTTGTGAAGCGCCATCCTGTAGTCCAGGAGCTGCATGCGGTTGACCTTATCAATTTCGATATCACCGCAAAATTCTAAAAATCTATTGAGCCGTAGACTATAGTTCTCAATCGTTTTGGGGCTTACATTTTTTTCGTACTGAAGATAGTACATATACTTTTCTAAGAGCGAACTGATGAGAGTCGAAGAAATTTCATTATTGAAAAATTTTTGATTATTGTGTGAATCCGATTTGTGTTGGTGGTGTGTTCATGTCTTGTATCATTCCTTGAATGTCATTTGCGGATGGAGGAGGTGAAACTTGATCTGAAGGTGGTGGTTCTGTAGGTGTTGCAGGTTGTGCCAAGAGTTCTTTCAATTTTACGATATACTGATCAAATTGTGCAAAGTATCCACTGAGATTATTTATTTCTTTTCCGTTTACAATATCATCAAGAAATGTTGTAGCTTTTTTGGAGATATAGAGACTATATTTGATGATGGTATTATTTCCTAATGTTTTTCCTTGTGCGAGAAAATCGTTTCCTTGTGTCGCATAATCGGTAAGTCTTGTTACATCATCTTGTACGGGTGCTTCAACCACTGGAGGAGGAGTTCCGAGATCATTGAGTTCTCCGAAAACGCTATCTCCTGTTGGTATCGGACTTTCATGCGTACCCACGCCGGTATCTATCGTACCTGTAGTTTCTGTTAGTTGTATCCCTGTAGTTTCAGTAGTTACAGTCGTAGTATCTGTTAGTGGTAGAGTTGCGCTTGTATTTATCTGTTGTCCTCCTCCAAACATATTTGCAAATTCTATAGGATACATCGTCTTGAGGATAAAGAATGTCGTAAATGCTAATGCCGCAAACATTATAACAAAAAGTAATACTTTCACTCCTGTATGTTTGTTTGGTGGCATGTTTGTTTGTATTTTAGGTGTTGATATCTGTTGCGCTTGTACTTGCGGAGCTTGAATTGGTGTCGTTGGAATTGTAAATGCAGGTTGCTGTACTTGTGCGGGTGGCGTGGTTTGTGGCATTTGCATCGGTGCTTCTGATGCTTGTGGAGTTACTTGTACAGCTTCCATTACGGGAACACCTACTATGGGAGCGGCTACGGGTGTTCCGAGCATTGCGTCCAAATCAAAAGTTTTTGGTGCTTCAGTTACTGGTACCTGTGGAGCTATGATAGCTTCTGGAGCTAAGCCTCCTGCACTTGTATTTCATTCCAGTTCGTTGATTATCTTCATATCTTCTTTGAGAGCAACTGCTGCAGTCATTGTGGGAATTACCTCTGTTTCAATTGTTGTAGAAGGTGCAGTTGCTTCTAGAGTTGGTTCAATTATTGGAGTTTGAACTTCTTCTATTTTGATTTCTGGATTTTGGATTGCTTCTCCGCCTGGGCGGATCGCAATGACTTCAGATTCAATAATTGGTGTAACTACGGGTTCTATAACTGGCTCTACAACTGGTACTGCAACAACTTCATTATTTTTTTGGTCTTCGGTTTTCAATCGGTCGTCGTCTTTTGGAGCGTCAGGTAAATTAAGATCTAAATCGAGGTCATTGGCAGAGAATTTCTGAGAATCATCCTGAGAATTTCAGAGAATATCAGAAGATTTCTGAGAATTAGGAGTATCTGTAAGATTGATCTGCAAATCTTGAGCTTCTGGAACTGTTGGTGGTGTTGGAATTGTTAGTTCTGCCATCCTGTATCTTAAAAAATTAAATTTTTATTGAATTACTTCAATTATATGCAGAATGATTTATTTTGTCAAAAAAAGCGTTGCTTAGTAAAATATTGGCTTGACATTTTTGTTGAGGGTTAGTTCATATGCTGTCATATATTTATTCTTGATATATGCTTTATCTCAATGTGTTTATTTTTAAATAATTTCGTGCTGTATTGCTCGGTATACATTGATTGGATATCAATTTAAATATTTTTTTTGGTTTTAAAAATTTTAATGTTTGATTTTTTTTCTCTTTGTTTTTTTGCATATTTATATCTTTTTATATCTTGTTCTATGTTTCGTCTGTGCAATTGTGTTGTGTAATTCTAGAATAAATGTATTATATTTTTGATACGTTTCATATTATTCTTGTTTTGTTCTTTGATTATGGGCGTATAATTATTATATAATCCATTATAATTCTATTTTCTGTTTTTTTTATTCTTTTTGAATATATTATGGTTATGAAAAATTTTACTAAAGTTTTATTAGTTGTGTCCTTGTGATTTGGTCTTATTGGATCCACTATGGCTGCTACAGCGCCAAATCTTGGTGCAGTTGCTGGGTATGCGATTTATAGTGATGCAGGGGTGACGAACTTTGGAGGAGTAACAACGACTCACATCCGGGGAAATGTCGGTCATAATGGTTTAGGCGCTACTAATCTTGCTACTCCAACACAGGTAGTTTGAACTATAGATGCTGGAGTAGGTGTTGCTACAGTGATGAATACGGCATATCTCGCATTATTGGCTGAAGGGACCACTGTCCCAGTCTATGATCTTGCTGGAAACGATACAATCGGACCAGGTGTCTATGATGTAGCAGCAACTACATTAGATGGTACCCTTACGCTTAGTGGTGCTGGTGTTTATATCTTTAAAGGTAGTAGCGTTACTGTTAATGCACCTGGAAATATGGTCTTGACCAATGGTGCTGATGCATGTAATGTATTTTGGGCGCTTACTACTCGAATGCATGTCTCTGCTGGAGCAGCACATGTAATAGGTACTGTTATCACAGCCGTGGGCGGAGCAGATATCACGTTTGGAGATGGTGCAAGTTTGCAAGGTAGAGCTTGGGCTCATACTGCTATAACGCTGAGAAATAACGTTATCACTGAACCTACATGTACAGTTGTTCCACCGTCATGAGGTAGTTTTGCTCCTTCAAGACTTATACCTTTGATAAATATTCTCAAGGTTCCTACTCCGTTAGTTCTCATATGATCTGGTTTAGTTACCTACAATTATACCGTTCAAAATGTCTGATTAAATCTTGCATTGAGAAATATTACCGTAAATGATGATACCTGCGGTCCGGTAGTTTATATTTCCGGTGATGTAAATAATGACGGCAGACTCGAATTAACTGAAAAATGGTATTATAGATGTACAACAACACTTTCAGCTACTACTACGAATATCGTAACGGTATATGGTGAAAGCGATGATAGTTATCGTGACGTTGCAACTGATACAGCAACTGCAACTGTTGTTGTTGGTGCTGTTGTTGTTGATACTGGTGTACATGCTGCACCTCTTACACCTCCCCTTATCAATATCATAAAAATACCAAACCGTTTGACTCCATTTCCATTTGGAGGAGGTGATGTTACGTATACGTATACTGTTACTAATCCAGGTATTGTTGCTATGAATGATATAGTTGTGACTGATGATAAATGTGGTCCCATTGCTCTCATTGGTGGTGATACTAACTATGATCATTTACTTGATATCAATGAATCATGGGTATATACCTGTCAGTCAAACATTTCAGTTTCAACTAGAAATGTTGCTATCGCTGAGGGTAAAGCAAATGGTTTCATCGTTCAAGATCAAACTTTTGCTAATGTATATGTGACTCCTGGTCTTCCTAAAACAGGACTTTCTATTACTCCATGGCATATCATTGTGTTAGCTAGCATCCTTATGATAATCTCTACATCACTTATTTTTGTTTTCAAAAAGAAAACTATTTAAAAATCTTTTTTATATGCAGTCGGAATTTTTATTAAAATGGCCATTGTTTATCGTTAGTATTGCTGGAATCCTATTTTCTTCAATAATAATTTTTTTTCTGACTTTTTTTTATATACCCGTTCAAGGATCTTCTTATTCATCGTCCTTCATTACTAGTGGTACATATATTACAACAGGGAAACAAATGACTCCAGGAGTTCCGATTCGTATCAAAATTTCGAAACTAAAAATTGACGCTCCTATTAAGTCTTTGGGTATCACTTCTCAATGAGCAATGGATACCACAAAAAGTCCCTATGATGTAGCATGGTTCAATCTCGGTCCACGTCCTGGAGACAGAGGTAGTGCCGTAATTGCCGGACATTATGGAAGATGGAAAAATGGTGCAATATCGGTTTTTAATAAATTAAATACATTACATACAGGAGATAGATTATCTATTGAAGATGATAAAGGAGTGACTATTTTCTTTGTGGTACGTAAAATCAGTGTTTATAAGCGTGACGCAGATGCTTCAGATGTCTTTGGCTCAAGTGATTGAAAATCACATCTTAATCTTGTCACTTGTATTTTTGATAAAGTTTCTAAAACTTATTCTAAGCGTTTAGTGGTATTTACTGATAGGGAGTAAAAAAATAATGAATAATGAATAATGAATGTATTTTTTTGAAGGCTTTCATGGTTTTGGAAGCTTTTTTTTGTTGTTGTTTGTCCTCCTTTTTAAAGGAGGAGTACCACGAAGTGGGGGAGGATTTTTAAAGCTTTATTTCAGTCGTAATTCATAGACTCTTTCTTTTATTTTTCTTTCTAAATCCATTATCACTGCATCCAACTGATAATGAATATTTCTATTGGCATATCTAATAATCTTTATTCCAATATTATTGAGATATTTAGTCCTTTTTTCATCATATTCTCATTTTTGATAATGACTATTATCATCTATTTCAATTCATAATTTGAGTTTATGGCAATAAAAGTCTAAAATATAATCTCATAGTAATTTTTGTCTTAAAAATCTATATCATATTTTATCTTTTCTTAAAACTATATTCCATATTTTTCATTCAGCTTCAGTCATTGTATATTGATTCCTATTTATTCTCGCAAAATCTTTATTTTGACCTTTATAATATAAAATCATTGAAATATATATTATATAAAATTTGTTATAGAGTTTTACAAATCCCTCTGCCTTCGGCTTCTCCCTTTAAAAAGGGAGACAAAATACTCTTTTTACATATGTCTTCCCAGCACTACTCACCAGACTTTGATGTTGGGATAGTGATGCTTTACCAGTTTTGCGAGCTCGTTGATAGTGGATCACGTGGTAGTGATGTCATCTATGATGAGTAATGTTTCGTTGCCTGTGAGCGTCAGATTTTTTGCTAGGGAAAATGCGTTTTTGAGATTATGTAATCTGCCGTTTCTATCCAGGCTTGCTTGGGTCTTGGTATGCTTATATTTGTTTGCTATCGTGATCATGGGGATTTGTATGTACTTGCTTAATTTGTCTGCTAAAAGCTCTGATTGATTGTAGCCTTTGGTGAAATAATGTCTGTATCGGTGGCTGGGAATGAAAGATATTAGAACGGGTGAATTAACAAACCCCTCCGTCCTTCGGACACCTCCCCTTAACAAGGGAGGAAAATTAAATTGCTTTTGAATGATTTGGTTGACTTGGAGAGCTATTGCGAGCCTTTCGATGAGAAAGTTGCTGATGTCTTTTTTGTGGAAATATTTGAGCTTGATGATAAGTGTCTTAAGAACCCCGGAGCTTTGTCCGGGGCGGGGGGTATTGTAAGCAAATGGGATGATGATTCCTTCCAGAGCATTATCTTTGTTTGTCCTGCATTCGATGCAAGTCAGATAGTCTTTGGATGCTCTGTGGCAATACGGACAGATTTCTGGATGGGGATGGAGTTCTTTTTTGCAGGGTTTGCAGAGGTATGCTCAGGGGGTGGAGCAGTTGATGCAATGCCTGGGGAAGAAAAAATCTACGATTTTTGATGCAAGATGCATGATGCATGATGAATGATAAATTATTGTACGAGGAGTATAATTAATTATTTTAGGAAAAAAACTGACAAAGATAGGACAAAAGTTTCACCCGGGTGCAAATATAAAGCACC
>AMFJ01011129.1_pt1 | contig 12605 bp, 10 predicted proteins | sample 427208 | NCBI WGS metagenome assembly AMFJ01 (sample SAMN02954298, study PRJNA114691) | groundwater metagenome | biome: aquatic; feature: subsurface aquifer; material: sediment; isolation source: subsurface aquifer sediment | place: USA: Rifle, CO | collected 2008-08
AGGTGATCCAGGGCGGTGAAACCGGATTTTTTATTCAATGGGATTCGCAAGATATTGCTCAAAAAATGATCTGGGCTATCGAGCATCCGGATGAATTAAGAACAATGGGGAAAAAGGCAAAGGAAGCCGTGCAGCCGTGGGAAAAAAAGAAAATTTTAAAACGATACGCCGAGGAGCTTTATAAAGTAATGGACGCCCCATCTCATCCTTTATGAAAAAAGAAAAACTTATCTTTGTGTTGCCGGAATACGATGTCAACGCCTCCACTCATTTTAAATACACTGTAGAGTTGGCCGAAGCACTGGCCGAAAAAATGGAACTTTTTTTATTTGTGGAAGACGCTAAATCTCCCTTGGAAGGGATAAAGGTTCAACATGCCTACGGACAAAAATTTCGCTTTTTACCTTTGGTTTTTCTTGAGCGATTTTTTGTGGTTCTTTTGTGGAGAATAAGGGGATGCCGCAAAATATACATCCATTATGCCTACCTTAGCGGTCTTATTGGGGCACTCGTTATGCGCCTTACCCGAGGGAAAAGTTTTTATTGGCATTGCGAACAGAGGGCCATGTTTGAGGTGAAGTTTCAATTCACTAAAAAAGCATTGCATCATAAATTACTTCAAGACTGGCCGTTTCGACTGTTGATCCGAGTGGTACATGTATTGGTGACCTGTACCGAAGTCATGCGGGAATATTACCCTCGGCATTTCTCGGTTTCACCGAAAAAAATCAGCGTTATTTACAACTGGGTCAATGTGGCGGAGCTGCAACGGCGCGTTCAAAAACCTTGTGTCTCATTAAAAAAGAAATATGAAATAAATCCTCACGATAAAATCATCCTTTTTGTTCATTGGCTTTCTCCTCGCAAAGGAAGTCGACGTTTGCCCGAAATCATGGAAGCGATTTTGAGTAAAAGGAAAGATGTTACTTTTTTAATTGTCGGAGGCGGGCCGGATGAATCCACTCTGCGCACATGGGTTCGGGAAAAAGGATGGGATAATAAAATTAAGCTCACCTCCGAAGTTCCCAACGATGAAATCCCCGAGTATTTTTCCGTCGGTACGATTTTTATTGTTCCTTCTGAAAATGAAGAGTTTGGCCGTGTGAATATTGAGGCCATGGCCATGGGTTTGCCTATTGTGGCCACCAAAACGTTGGCCAGTCAGGCCTTGTTTTCGGAAAAGCAAAAAGTATATTGGAGTGAGCCCGGGGACATTGCTTCTTTCGCGAATAATATCGAACGCTTATTGGACAATCCGCATGAGATAAAAGTTTTGAAAGAGGAAGGATTCAAGCAGGTGCGGAAGTATGATAAATTACCCAACGTCGAAAATTTTTTAGCCCTCTTTCATCAATCAGAATGAAGATTGTTTACATTGCCAATAATCGAATTCCGACAGAAAAAGCACATGGTTTGCAGATTACAAAAACATGCGAAGCTTTTTTAAATCGTGGAATCGATTTATTGTTGTGGATTCCTCGTCGTAAACAATCCGAAAACCTGAAAGGGGTAAACATAGAAACGTACTATGGTTTAAATCATAAAATCCCTACGTATCATTTGTGGACTCTAGATTTTTTAATGCTAAGGTCCAAATATGCTCTTCCAGAAATTCTTGGAATCATCGCATACTGGCTTCAATGCTGGACTTTCTATTTTTCAATTTTTATTAAGCTTTTGGGGGGGCCAAGAATAAGACTTTATTCTCGCGATTTCCCGATCATCGCATTGGGAGTTTTATTGAAATACCCTTGCTATTACGAGGCTCACCAAGTCCCATCTAGGATAGTTATGAAGAAATTTTATTCTGCCATTCTAGGAAGAGTAAACGGAATTATAACCATTAATAATCAGTTGAAAGAAATTTATCATCAAGAATTTGAAATCCCACTTGATAAAATTTTAATCGCTCCCGATGGAGTAGATCTTTCGCGTTTTCATCTAGAGGATAAAATAAAGGCACGCAAAAAACTTCGATTGAATCCAAATTCAAAAATTCTAGTTTATACAGGTAATCTCTATCGCTGGAAAGGAGTTTATACTTTGGTCAGTGCAATGAAGAATATAGATGATTCCAAGATAGAGATGATAGTTGTCGGAGGAGATAGGCATGATGGTGATTTAGAAAAATTAAAATCCTTTGTTAAAAAAAGAAAAATTCCTAGAGTGAACTTAGTGGGGCACGTTTTTCATAGTAAAATTGTTGACTATCTTGCAGCGGCTGATGTTTTAATTTTGCCTAATAGTGGCTTAAATCCTATGAGTAGAGACTATACCTCTCCTCTAAAATTGTTTGAATATATGGCGGCAAAAAGACCCATTATTGCATCAAATGTCCCTGCTTTACTTGAAGTATTAGATGAAACAATGGCTTTATTTTTTAACGCAGATGATGAGGAGGATTTAACCTGTAAAATCCAATATATTATTCGTAATAAAAAGGAAGCAAAAAAAATTGCGGATGCGGCTCATAGAGAGGTTAAAAAATATACCTGGGATAAAAGGACAGAAAAAATAATTCGATTTATGAAAAGTTCAATTTAATGCTGTTATTATGGAAAAGAGTAACGCGCAAAATTTAGCCCCTATAAGAAAACGGATTTCATTAATATTTCCCAAAATGAATCTGGATTTTCGAGATTATGGACTGCTCTTGAGTCTGGGGATATGGGCCTGGATTATAACTGCAATCAGCATAAGAATAGGCCCCACTCAGTCCCTACTAGAAATCATTAGAATAATCAGTGTTCTCCTATACGGTTGTTTTGCGATCGGCTACACGGTGACCACCGTTCTATTCCCTAAATCAGAGCAAATATCTTTTGGTGAACGTCTTTGCTTTTCGCTGGGATTTAGTCTGCTATCGTGGTATCCTATTAGTTTTGTTAATATATTTTTAATCGAGGGACGACAGGATATTTATCAAGTCCATCTTCTATGGGAAATAATAATTTCTCTTATTTTACTAGTGATCTTAATAGGAATTAGTATTCTAATTCGCGGAAAAAGCGGAAGAAATGCCCCTCTTTTTGAGGTAAGAATTGGGGAGGATGTGTTTAAAAAGAGAGAAATATATATTCTCGGATTTTTTATGTTGGCCTTTTATTTGAGATTCATGCATTTGGGAGACCCCAACTTAAATGGAGATGAATTTGAGGTGGCTTACCGAGCCTATGATTTAGTTGATGGAATGCAAGCAGGGCGTAAAGCTTATTTTATTTCTGCGACAGATCATGGGCCACTAGGATTTTATATGTGGCACTTCCTTGCTCAGGCGATAAGTCCATGGGGGGTATACTCTCTTTCTGAAGTCACATTGAGGCTTCCAAGTGTTTTATTAGGGATGGGAATTCTTTATATTACGTACACAATCGGAAAAAAATGGTTTGCTTCTGCCTGGATATCGATTGGAATTCTAATGATCCTTGCGGTTGATCAATATTCTATTTTAGCTTCAAAGCTTGTAATCCACCCGGATTTAGCCTATTTTACCCTTTTTTTGATTCTCGCCGTACAAAGTCTTTTAAGATATTGGGAAGCGCCAAAGACAAGGAATTTAATTGTGGCAGGTATTTTTTCGGGGTGTGTTTTTTTAGTCAAATTTTCTGCAGTAATACTTATTCCCTTTGCTCTGGCAGGATTTATAGTGAAGAGAAAAAATATCCCTATATCAAAGTTCTTAGTATGGGGGAGTTTGGTGTTTTTAATGTTTTCGCCCGTTGTATTTTTTAATGTGAATACTTATATTTATGCCCATTATCTCGATGTGCCCTTTAGTCGAGTTGCTCGCCTTCTTGGATTTAAAGTGGATTCTTTAATGCTCCCCGAAAATATTTACGGAACAAAATTGGCAGATCCATTGACCACATTTTATGAATTGATATGGATGTTGATTGACCAATGGAATGTATTGCTTTTTAGTTTGGGAGTTTTTTCAATTTGTTACGTAGTAACAATACTCTTTCTAAAGAAACTTAAATCGGAATATCATTTTGTTCTAATGATGATGTTGATATGGATGGCCTCTGCGGTACTTTTTTTGAGTTTAAACGGGTTCCGAATTTATTATTCCGCATATCTTTCGATTCCTCTTGCTATAATCATTAGTTGTTCAGTGATAGACCTGAGAGAGCGGCTTCAAAATAAGAAAATTGTCCGAAGAGCTGGGGCTGCTTTGTTAGGGATTATATTTGCATATACATTTTACTATTCCTATCAAACGCATTTTAAAATAAGTGATTGGATTAGTCAGGGGGAAAGGGGGCGTTCCGGATATTCTATTATTTTGCCGAGCCCTCTTCGTCAACCCTATTCTATTTCTACCCTTGGATTTCTGACGGATCGAGGATGGCGAGAGTTGAGAAGATATGTTCAACAAAACGTACAGGATGAGGATGTTTTATTGTTCGATTCAAGCATGAGTGATTTGTCGTTACGTTGGTATCTTCATGTAGGAGATGAGGTAAGGCGATTTTATATAGGCGAAGATTACAAAGACGCGTATTCTTTTGAGTACATTTCCTCTTTTGAGGAGAAGAAAATTAATCCTAAGCAAGGAAATATTTATCTAATATTCCCATTAAATAAGGAGGCGAACTATATCGAAGCAACGGCTCTGGCAGATCAACAACAAAAAATTCTTGCTCAGAATGAACAAGATGGCTTTGGGATTTATATTTTTGAAGATTGAACTCAGAACCAAAAACAATCCTTCCTTTCATTAATTTTTATTTTGTAGGTTGTACTCATTTTTTCTGAAGAATATTCTGTTTCCGCCGTTTTTATCCGATAGTGAACAGGGATGGCATAAGGCGTACCATAATGAAGTCCTCGTAGGCTCAGTAAAACGTCATACTTAATATAATTCACTGAGACTTGTCTTCCGATTAAAGTTTTTGAAAACGGGTATAAAAGATAGGCTGCAAAGTGAATTATTTTAAAATAGAATCCTAATGGCAAATGATTCGCTAAAAATGTTGCCATTCGAATCAAAATATTTTTTTCTTTTTGAAAAGAAAGGAGAAGTATTCCTCCAGGTTTAATCACTCTCAGGAATTCTTTAAGTGCTTTTTCGAGATCTTGTTGATGAAGGTAGGGAAGAGTGCCCACGCAAAATACGATGTCAAATTCCGAATCTTGATACATTAGTTTGGTGATATTACCCAAAGAAAACTCGATATTTTTCTTTTTATAGAGTTTTTGAGCTTCTTGAATACATTTCGCGCTTAAATCGACGCCTTTAACATATCTGCAGCCTTCTTTTAAAAAGGCTTCTGAGTTATAGCCAATGCGGCAACCCGCATCTAAAACGTTTTTCCCTTCGAGTTCTTTTGGCGAAAAATAAGCACGAATTAAATTTTTCGATTCTTCAATTTCATGATTGAAGAAATGACTATGGTCAAATATTTTTCCAGAATCCATAAGTAAAATATATAGTAATTTTTTTGGTAAAATGCAATTTTTATTTATATACAGACTGGTTTCACTTTCTCTCTATAGAAATATACCCTATACTGATACGGAAATTTGACCCCCCAGCCATGAAGTGCGCATTGATCACAGGGATTACGGGGCAGGACGGCCCCTATTTGGCACAATTCTTGCTTGAAAAGGGATATAAAGTATACGGGACTTATCGTCGGATCAGTACACCCAATTTTTGGCGTTTGGAATATTTGAATTTATTCGATAAAGTTGAACTGATTCCTGTTGACCTTATTGATGAGTCCTCCATGCTTAGGGCCATCGTCCAAGCAAAACCGGATGAAGTGTATAATTTGGCGGCGCAAAGTTTTGTCGGTGCTTCGTTTGATGAACCCATTGCGACCGGTGACATTAGTGGACTGAGCGTTACGCGATTTTTGGATGCGATTCGCGTTATTAATCCCAAAATAAAATTTTATCAGGCTTCCACGAGTGAAATGTACGGAAATCCACTCGAATTTCCTCAGACCGAGAAAACTCCTTTTATCCCAAGGAGTCCTTACGCCGCGGCCAAGCTTTATGCGCATTGCATCACGCGAAATTACCGTGAGGCTTACAATATTTTTGCGTGTTCCGGTATTTTATTCAATCATGAATCTCCTCTTCGCGGAATTGAATTCGTGACGCGAAAAATCACGGATGCGGTTGCTAAAATCAAGTATGGTTTTGCAAACGAGCTTCATTTGGGGAATTTACAGGCCAAGCGGGATTGGGGGTATGCCAAAGATTATGTGGAATGCATGTGGAAAATGCTCCAACAGGACGAGCCGGAAGATTATGTGATTGCCACCGGACAGCAGCATACGGTGGAGGAGTTCGCCCGTAAGGCCTTTGCGCATGCTGACTTGGATTACGAAAAGTATGTGGTGGTGGATCAAAAATTTTTCCGACCGAGTGAAGTGGACAGTTTACTCGGCGATCCCTCCAAGGCCATTCAAAAATTGGGATGGAACCCACAACAAACATCTTTTGACGAATTGATACGCGTCATGATGGAGGCCGATTTGAAGCGGTACCAATTAAAAAGCTCTCACGAATGATCACGCCAAAGATTGGATATCAAATTGGTGTGGGGAATGCAAAAATATCTTCGCGGGAAAGAAGGTATGTGAATGAGGCGCTAAAAAGTAACCGGCTTTCTCCGGGTAGATTCACGCAACAATTTGAAAATCAATTTGCCAAAGCGCACGACTGCGAGTACGCCGTGATGTGCAATAGCGGTACAAGCGCTTTAATGACGGCCATTGCGACATTAAAGGAGGTCTTTGCGTGGAAAGATGGAGACGAAATCCTTGTACCGGCGCTTACCTTTGTGGCCACCGTGAATGTGGTTTTGAATGCCAATTTCACCCCCGTTTTTGTGGATATCGACCCTGTGACTTATAATATTGATCCTACTCAAATTGAAGCAAAAATCACTCCGCGGACACGAGCCATTATTCCGGTTCACCTTTTCGGATTACCCTGTGAAATGGATCCCATCCTCGAAATCGCCAAACGAAAAAATTTAAGAATCATTGAGGACTCATGTGAAACCATGTTTTCAACGTATAAAGGAAAACCGGTCGGTTCCTTTGGGGATATGGCTTGTTTTTCAACCTATGTCGCCCACCTTTTGGTGACGGGCGTTGGGGGGGTGGTCACAATGAGCGATGCCAAATACCACGAAATTGCGCGCAGCTTGATCAATCATGGCCGCGATCCGATTTACATCACCATGGACGACGATAAAACGAGTGAAGAAGAAAAATTTCTCAGAATTGTGCAAAGAAGATTCCGTTTTGTCCGTCAGGGGTACAGTTTTCGCATGACGGAAATGGAGGCCGCTTTGGGCGTGGGGCAGCTGGAGCAGAAGGATAAAATTTTGAAAGGACGACGGGAAAATGCCAGTTATCTCCTGCGCCATTTGAAAAAATGGAATCATTTTCTTCAATTACCATCTTGGCCCAAGTATGCCGAACATTCGTTCATGATGTTTCCGATCATGGTGAGAGAGCCCTTATCCAAATGGGACCTTATCGTCCATCTGGAGAAGAATAACATTGAAACACGGGAAATGGTCCCACTCACGAATCAACCGGTTTATCGTAAAATGTTTGGAGAAGATTTTGAAGCCCGTTATCCTCATGCCAAGCGAGTGAACGAGTGTGGCTTTTATATCGGTTGCTATCAAGATTTATCCAAGAAAGAACTCGATTACATTATTTCTAAATTTGATGAATTTTTTAAGTCTCAAGTCAAGTAGTAAGCGTCTAGCATTCTAGTGATTTTTTTAAATTTTACCTCATGGATCTCTCCATCATCCTGCCCACCTACAACGAAAAAGAAGCGGTCGTTGAATTGATCCAAGTGTTGTTATCATCTCTCAAAAGCCGAAATATTAATCCGGAGATCATTGTGGTGGACGACAACAGTCCGGATGAAACCGGTTTGATTGTGAAAGAAAAATTTAAAGATGTTCCGAATGTGCGTTGCATCATACGCAAAGAACGAGGATTGGCCACGGCCACTCGAAGAGGAATAGAGGAAGCTTCCAGTGAGATTATTTTGTTGATGGATGCGGATTTCAATCACGATCCCCATTATGTTCCGCAGATGTACGAAATTTTAAAAAAGTATGATTATGATGCCGTAAATGGTTCCCGTTATGTCTGGGGAGGGGACATGCACGGGCCTCGCGGACGTTATTATGGAAGTTACACGTTCAATATGTTTTTGAATCTACTTCTTTTCATCCAAACGCAAGACAACACGGGGATTTTTTTTATGTTTCGAAAAAAACTGATTTCCCATCTCAACATGAAAGCCATTTTTAATGGTTATGGGGACTTCTTTATGCGATTGCTCTATGCGTTGAAGCTCCTTAAAATAAAGCTGATCGAAATTCCGGTTGTGTATAAAGAAAGGCATTCGGGAAAAAGTAAAACATTTTTTTATAAATATCTTTTCCAATATACCTGGACTGCGATTAAAATTAGATTCAGCGGAAAAACTCTCATTCATTAAGCCCACACTCCTCCTATGGAAAAAATTTATTTGGTGATCGCGGCAGTCGTGATGGTCATGGGGCAACTCATTCTTAAAATGGGGATGGAACGTGTGGGGGAAATTGATCTGGTGAAAACGGGAGTGGTGCATTCTTTTCTAGCTATTTTTCTAAATCCCGTTGTTTTGGCGGGATTGGTTCTGTATTTCATCAGTTGTTTTCTGTATCTCGTCTCCATCAGCAAGTTGGATCTTTCGTTTGCTTATCCCGTCATCATTTCCATCAGTTATATCTCCATCCCGCTTTTATCCTATTTTATTTTTAAGGAAAAAATCACCAGCTCGCAAATGATGCTGTTGGGGGTCATTTTTATCTGTCTCATTTTCTTTTACCGTATTGAAAAATGATTTCCAAAAAAGTAAAAAATAATGGAGTCTTAAAATCAAAAATGCCCACAAAGGCCAATTCGTTTTTTAGAACAGTTCCGCAAATCAAACCCTCGATTGATCAAAAGGAAGTCGACGAAATTATAAAAGTGGTTCGATCCACCTACATCACCGAGCATCAGGCCACGCGAAATTTCGAGGCGTCTTTTCGGAAAATGACCGGCGCGAAGCATGTGATTGCGGTGTTCAATGCAACGGTCGGACTCTACACCGCCTTGAAAGCCCTGGGAGTCGGCCCGGGAGATGAAGTGATTGTTCCGGATCTTACTTTTGTGGCCACGGCCAATTCTGTGATCATGGCGGGTGCAAAGCCTGTGTTTTGTGATGTGGATCTGAAAACCTTCAATATAGATCCCAAAGAAATTCTAAAAAAAATCACAAAAAAAACGAAAGTCATCATGCCGGTTCATTTGTACGGACAGCCGGCGGATATGGATCAAATTTCAAAAATTGCAAAGAAGTATAAATTGTTTGTAGTGGAAGATTCTGCGGAAAGTGTGGGGGCAACGTTCAATGGGAAATATGCCGGAACGTTGGGAGATATTGGAGTGTTTTCGTTTTATGCCAATAAAATCATGACTACCTCCGAAGGGGGGCTCATTCTTACCAATAACGATGATTATGCCGAGCGATGCGTGATTCTCAAAAATCATGGTCGGGTGAAACCCGGAACATTCATACATCCCCATGTCGGATTTAATTTCAAGTTCACCGACCTCCAGGCGGCCATCGGTTTGGCTCAGTTCAAAAAGTTTCCTCGCATGATGAAGGAAAAGGAAAAAGTGATGCGATGGTATAAAGCGGGATTGAAGGAGGTGAAAGAGGTTGAATTTCCTTGGATTGATTCACGTTGCAATCCTGTCATTTGGTTTATCAATATTTTGGTGCCCAATGCCAAGGAGCTCATCGCTCATTTGGGGGATCACGGGGTGGAAACCCGCTCGTTTTTCCCGCCGTTGCATGTGCAGCCATGTTATTCTAAGGCACTGACCAAGGGGAAATTTCCGAATGCCGATCGGCTATATCATGCAGGGGTTTCATTGCCCTCATCTTCTTCCATGACTAAAGAGGAAGTCGACTATGTGTGCCAAGGAATTAAGACCTTTTTTGCTTCCCGAAAACGTTCCCTATGAACTTTCTCCGCCGACTCAAGAAGCTAAAATCGTTTCCCATACTTTATTCCAATAGTGATTTTCTGGGGATGCTTGGATTTTCTTTGGTTACGCTGGGGATCTTTTATTTCAGTCAATCGGTTTTTCCTCAATCCGGCGTGTTGGATTTCCTGCGGATAATTTTTGGAATTTTTTATATAACAATTCCCGTGGGTTATGTCTGGACAACCTTTTTATTTCCCGACTCAAAAGAGATATCGATACTGGAGCGGTTTTTATTTTCAGTGGGAATAAGTCTTTTTGCGCTCTATCCTGCCGGTTTTTTGAATGTGCTTTGGGAGGGCCGTGCGCAGATTTACAGTTCACATCTCATGGGAGACATGCTTTTTCTTTCGATGGTATTGTGGGGCTCAATGGGCATTGTGGCACTTCATCGTTTAAGAACAAAAAAAGCGTTTGATTTTAAGGCGTTTGTGAAGCATCCCTTTCCAAATAGGAAAATACTGTGGGGGGTTGTGGGTATTTTAGCGTTGGGTTTATATCTGAGAGTGACTCACTTGGGAGACCCCAATCTCAACCAGGATGAGTTTGAAATCGGATACCGTGCCTACGATCTGGTCGATGGAATCCAAGCCGGACGAAAGGCGTATTTTCTTTCCGCAACGGACCACAGCCCTCTCGGTTTTTATATCGTTCATTTTTTTTGGAATATTATAAGCCCACAGGGCTTTTATTCTCTTTCCGAAATAGGAATTCGCATTCCCACCGTGATTTTAGGAATGCTCTCTTTGATCGGAGGGGCTATACTTGCTTTTCGTTTATTTAAAAATTATGCGATTGCACTTTTCACACTCTTTTTATTGAGCATCGACAATTATTCGATTTTCGCCTCTCGTTTAACCGTACCTCAGGATCTGGGTTATTTCACGTTTTTTGTGATTTTGGCGCTATTGGCCGTTAAGAGCTATCTTGAAAAGCCAAATGTTAAACATGCAATTTGGCTTGGAGTATGGGTGGGAATGGTTTTTTTAATTAAATTTAGTGCGATTTTGCTTCTCCCTCTTGTGGTGATTTTGATCGTCGGATACGGGATTTTTTCTCCGAAGGAAATAAAGGTCAGGTGGTTAAAGCATCTTTCTCTAAGTTTATTTTCTGCTTTTCTTATTTTTTCTCCGGTGGTGTTTTTTTATGCCGCAACATATATGAATGCAAATTATCTTGATGTTCCTTTTAGCAAAATGGCCCGCATTTTAAATATAGAAGTGAATTCGGTTATGCCGGATAGCGATATTTATGGTTCAGTCGTTGGAAATCCATTCCCGAATATGAAAGCTTTTGCGGGATTACTCATCGATGAATGGAATTTATTGTTTGCGATTTTAATGGGGATTGGAGGGGTAGGAGGAATCATTATTATGATGAAAAGTAAAAACAATAAAGAGCAGAGAATGGGGCTTATTATATTGATTGTATTTATAGGAGTGTCATTCCTATTTTTTATCTTAAACGGATTTCATGTTTATTATGCTCCATTCCTTTCCATTCCCATGACAATTCTCGCCAGTGTCACTTTGGTAAAAGCATGGAGAAAATACAATCAGCCCGGCCAAATTTTTATGATAATTTTAGTGCTGGTCGTAAGCTTTTACACCATTTTATATACTTACAATACTCACGCTCGTGTCAGCGAGTGGAAAGATCAAAGTGAGCAAGGGCGTTCCGGAATGGAAGCCATCAAGCCAGATTTTCTTGTGCGAAATTATTCTATTTCCGCCCTTAGTTCTTTAAACGATCGGGAATGGGATGAACTCCAAAATTTAGTTCAAGTGTACGTAGATCCCGAGGACATTCTTTTATTGGATCCGGACCTCAGCGACCTTTTGGTCCGTTGGTATTTACACAGCGGTGATGAAGTCCAAAGGTATTATTCGGGAGAAAATTATCATTCCGATTATTCCATTCATTGGTTGGATGAATCCTTATCAAAAACAGTGGATTCTTATCCGGGTAAGGAAATTTATATGATTGATTGGGTGTATGACGACAAACTCATGGATTTTTCGGGGGCGATTTGGATGCGATCCATTTTTAAAAAAGACGGCACTGAAGTGTTTCGGATTTACCAGCTAAAAAATTAGACCGATGATGGGGATGCTACGAAAAAAAATACGTTCAAAAGGATTACGAGCGGCAATTTTGTTCAGTATTTTTTTTCTTTTTTTGATTAAAACGGTCCCGCTCATTCAAGAGAACGGTTTAATCAAATTTGCTTCGGATACCCAACGGCATTTTTTTCTATTTCAAGAGATTCGGCATGAGCAGAAAATCCCAGAATATGCGATTAAAAATTTAGTCGACTACCCGGCGGGAAACGCCATGGGAGAAATTGGGTTTTACGTTCGGGGAGGCCATGTGTTGGAGGTCGTGGTTGCAAATTTAACTCAGCTTAGTGCGGGTTCGCTTGCGAATGGGATGGCTATGGTGATTTTTATGCTGGGGGCGGGAAGCGTCTATTTTTTAACCCGCCGATTGCAACAAACTCGCGGGTCCGATAAACCATTTCCATTGGCGGCGGTG
>AMFJ01008278.1_pt1 | contig 12597 bp, 8 predicted proteins | sample 427208 | NCBI WGS metagenome assembly AMFJ01 (sample SAMN02954298, study PRJNA114691) | groundwater metagenome | biome: aquatic; feature: subsurface aquifer; material: sediment; isolation source: subsurface aquifer sediment | place: USA: Rifle, CO | collected 2008-08
ACTATCCAACAGAAGTCTTTAAGATGTATCCTTACTACATTACCAAACTTACAGAACAAGAAAGAGCGTCTACCGGAAGTACTGGAAACTATACTGGTTTATTTACGAGTGAAATAATTTGGCAAACGGGCAATTAGTCCTTATCTTTTACTTTACCTCATACGCCGCATAATCCTGCGCAAGGGGAGTCTCAATCTCTGCAGTTTCCTCCTCAGTTAAATGCTCAAAATACTTTCTAAAACCTCTTACACTATTGCCTGAACAAGCAACAGCAACATTTACTTTAAATTTTTTCATGTGAATAATGATTTCATTTATGAACTCGTAAACTCTTTTCACAACCATTTCTAAACTCTCGCCGTTAGGAGGTATTGTGCGATAAGACCTTCTAAGTTCGTGCAAAAGGGAAGGATCCTCCAGTTGCATAAGTAGCTTGCTTTTACCCTGTAGGTCTCCATAACATCTTTCTCTTAGTCTTTTGTCTTGAATAATTTCTAATTTCTTGGCATCGGGGTTTCTTGCTATAGCAATTTTCATTGTTTCAATAGTTCTTTTTTGATCAGAAGTAACCAACATATCAATTTTTTTATCTTTTAGTTTTTCTGCCAAAATCCTTGCCTGTTCAATACCTTTTTCTGTAAGCGCAGGATCTCTAAAACCGCTAAATACAAAATCTGCGTTATCCTCGGATTGACTGTGTCTAAAGACGTACAAAATTGGATGCTTTCCGGATTCTTCTTTGGGAAGGGGTCTTGGGTTTTCAGCTTTTTTATAGCTTAAATAGGCAATAGCCTCGTCTACCTTTTCTTTTGAATACTCATCGTATAGGGCAGGATCAACCATATATCTAAATCTTAGCACAAATGATATTATTTCCTAATGCAAAATATCATCAACTCGTTTTTAAGTGGAGATTTAAAGTTATTTATTGAGCAAATTGGTTATATTGGTGTGTTTTTGGTTATTTTTGCAGAATCAGGTTTGTTGATTGGTTTTTTTCTTCCCGGAGATAGTTTAATCTTTACAGCTGGACTTCTTTCTTCTAGTGCTTTTAACTTTTTTAATGTTTGGGTATTACTTATTGGTTGTTGGGTAGCCGCTGTTGTTGGGGATAATGTTGGGTATGAGTTTGGTAAAAGGGTTGGGAGAAAGCTTTTTGTTAAAGAAAAGTCGTTGCTTTTTAATCCTGCAAATCTTATTAAAGCCCAGGAGTTTTATGAAAAGCATGGAGGTAAAGCTATTATTTTAGCAAGATTTATTCCTATGGTAAGAACCTTTGCCCCTATTGTTGCAGGTATTGGACATATGGATCATAAAAGATTTACATTGTTTAATTTTATTGGTGGAACTGCTTGGGTATGGGGTATGTGTTTTGCAGGTTATTTCTTGGGTACTTTGATTCCTGATGTTGATAAATACATTTTGCCGGTGGTGTTGGTGATCATTGTTGTTTCAGTGGCTCCTCCTGCTTGGCATTTGTATAAGGAAAACAAGGAGACGTTTAAGGATAAGCTTGTTACTGCTATTAAGGCTTTGAAATATAGGTTTTTTAAATAATCTTTAGTTAAACTTACGTATTACGCCCGTAACTTTACCCTGAATAGTTAAACTCTTTGCATCCACAATAATTGGATCCATATTATCGTTAGCCGGCTGTAGTCTAACTTTTCCATTCTTTTCTTTGTAAAAAGTTTTAAGAGTGGCAAAGTTGTTATCAATTAATGCAACCACAATATCCCCATCAAGTGCGGTAGGTTGCTGTTGAATAACCACATAATCCCCATCAAAAATACCTTCTTTAATCATGGAGTCGCCTCTTACTTGCAAAACGTAGCATCTTTTGGTTTTGTTAACTAAATCGGGAGAAACCACAATAGTTTCAGTAGAATTCTCTATAGCGTCTATCGGCTGTCCCGCCGCAATATAGCCAACAAGAGGAAGTTCGATACCGTTTAGCACTGCGTTAATTTTTTCATCCAAAATCTCAATACCTCTAACTGCCCCCTCAAATCTTTTAATAATACCTTTTTTAACAAGTGCCTGGAGATGCTCGTGTACTGTTGCTAAGGAAGACAACCCCATGGCATCTGCAATTTCTTGCAAAGTAGGGGAGGTGCTGTTTTGTTGAATATACTGAGAAATGTAATCTAAAATTGCTTTTTGTTTTTTGTATAAAGTAATAGGGCTCATAGTATCCTTTCAAAAAATAAATACTTTGTGTTTTCTTTGGTTAATTAAATCATACGAAGTTCACCCGAAGATGTCAATAGATTTTTAAATCAAATTTACCCAAACAAAACACAAAACTTGTGCTAAAATATTTTTGTGTTTAATCTTAAAGCTCCATACAGTCCAACAGGTGATCAACCAAAAGCAATAGAGCAGCTAACTAAAGGTGTGCTTGATGGGAAAAAGCATCAGGTTTTGCTTGGAGTCACGGGATCGGGAAAAACATATGCAGTGGCCAACGTTATTCAAAACATCCAAAAACCAACTCTGGTAATTTCGCACAACAAAACCTTAGCTGCACAACTGTATCAAGAATTTAGAGAATTCTTTCCCGACAATGCTGTTGAATACTTTGTAAGCTATTACGATTACTATCAACCCGAAAGCTACATTCCTTCTACAGATACATATATTGAAAAAGACGCTGATATTAACGAGCAGATAGATAAGATGAGACTCTCTGCTACAACTTCTTTGATGACACGCCAGGATGTTGTGGTAATCGCATCAGTTTCTTGTATTTACAACCTCGGTTCTCCCGCAGAATACACAAAAATGGCTTTAGAGCTTAAAAAGGGTATGAAACTACGACTTGTTGATTTATTAAAAAGACTATCTCAAATATATTATGACCGCTCTGAATTTGACTTTAAAAGAGGAACTTACCGAGTAAGAGGAGACGTGATTGACGTCTATCCGGCCTACACAGAATATGCTGTAAGACTTGAGATTTTTGATGACACTTTAGTAAATGTAACTTTTTTTAATCCTCTTGATGGGCAGACAATCGATAGAAGTGACCTGCCTCAAGTGAGACGCGGAAGTCACGCAAGGTCCATGACCCAAGACGAACAAGACTTTTTGGAACATAGAATGATTGAGGGAGGTTTTGTTGAGATATATCCTGCTAAACACTACATCGCCGCAGAAGAACGCCGTGTAAAGGCCATTGAGCAAATAAAAGAGGACTTAGAGAAGCAATTACAGCTTTTAAGAAGTGCGGGTAAGATGATTGAAGCTTATAGATTAGAGCAACGCACTCGTTATGATTTGGAAATGATGCAAGAAATTGGTTACTGCAAAGGTATCGAGAACTACTCTCGCTATTTTGACGGTAGAAATCCGGGGGATCCACCTTTTCCACTTCTGGACTTTTTCCCAAAAGATTACTTACTGGTAATAGACGAGTCTCATATAACTGTTCCTCAAATTAGAGGTATGTACAATGGAGATCGTGCCCGTAAAACTACATTAATAGATTATGGTTTTAGATTACCTTCTGCTTTAGATAACCGCCCCCTTAATTTTGAAGAATTTATGCGTAAGATGTGTCAGACAATTTATACCAGTGCTACACCTTCTGAGTGGGAGTTAAGCATGTCAGCGGGTAATGTTACCGAGCTATTAATTAGACCAACCGGTATTGTTGATCCTAAAGTAACCGTACTGCCCACTGAAAACCAAGTTCCGGATTTATTAAAAAGGATTGAAGAACGTGTGGCTAATAAACAACGTGTTTTGGTAACAACTTTAACTAAACGCATGTCTGAGGAATTGTCCTCGTATTTGATAGAAAAAGGCATCAAGGTTACTTATCTGCATTCCGATATAGATACTTTAGAAAGAACTAATATTCTGGATGACTTACGTAGAGGTAATTACGATGTGTTGGTTGGTATAAATCTTTTGAGAGAAGGTTTAGATCTGCCTGAGGTATCTTTGGTTGCCATTTTGGATGCCGATAAAGAAGGCTTTTTGAGATCAGACACGTCTCTTATTCAAACCATGGGTCGTGCGGCAAGACACATTGTGGGGGAGGTTGTAATGTATGCCGATAATATGACCGGAAGCATGCAAAGAGCAATTGCCGAGGTTGATAGAAGACGAGATATTCAGGAAAAATATAATAAGGAGCACAATATTACCCCAACCCAAATTACCAAGCCTTTGCGTGAAAAACTAATTGATGAGGTTATCGAGGAATCTTTAAGTATCAAAGGTACTAAATCTTACGACTTAGATATTGATTACAAGCAACTTCCTCCAACCGAGCTTAAAAAGGAACTTAAAAAACTTACTGAAAATATGAAGTATCAAGCCGAGATGCTTAACTTTGAAGAAGCGGCAAAACTTCGAGATAAGATTAGAGACATAAAGAAAAACGGAGATCTGGGTAACTAAAATATTCCATTTAACATCTCTTCCATTTACTAAAAATACATTTACTATTTCCTTAGTATCAAATTCCATATTCATTTCCTATAGTAATTGTGGTAAATTACTGCGCAACAATGCGAAAGTGTATATGTCTGATGCAAAAACTACTGTCCAAACCTATTTACTACCTAACGTGGCCTATTAAAAAAATAGGTTATATTATTATCTCTTTAATTTCGGGTCTTATAGTGGTGTTATATAAGTTGTTTTTCTTAGCCAAGAAAGGATGGAAACCCGCTAAAAAGTTTCTCCTTAAAAAAGTTAAAGCTTATAAAAGGGTTTTAGCTAAGAAAAAACTACCTAGGATCAAATTACCTTCTATAAAACTACCTAACATTACGCTACCCTCGTTTCATCTTCCGAAAGTTAAAATCAAAAAGGACTTTAGAATATTTTTATATGGGGCAATATTTACACTTCTATTTGTTTTATTACCTATAAAAATTTACAGTTGGTACAAAAGTCTACCTGATGTAAATTTGCTACCCGTTTATGCTAGCAATAAGACCACTAAAATAACTGATCGAAACGGAAAGTTACTGTATGAAGTCTTTTTGGATAAAAAATATGATCCGGTTGCATTACAGGATATTCCCGAGGTAGTTGTAAAAAGTACCCTAGCTATTGAGGATGATAAATTTTATACCCATCACGGAGTAAGACCCTTAAGCATTGTTAGAGCAGCTAAAGCTTCAATTATTGATGATGAATTGCAGGGAGGATCAACAATTACACAGCAACTAATTAAAAACGTAATGCTAACCTCTGAACGAACAATAGAACGTAAAATCAAAGAAGTAGTATTAGCATTTTTAGTTGAAGAAAAGTACACAAAAGATAAGATTTTAGAACTATATCTGAATAATATTCCTTATGGCGGTACTGCTTGGGGAGTTCAATCCGCTTCTCAAAAATATTTTGGTAAAAATGTTAAAGAATTAAATTTGGCCGAAGCAAGCTTGCTTGCCGGGTTACCTTCAGCCCCAAGCGTATACTCACCTTTTTCAAATATTGAAATAGCAAAAAAACGTCAACAAGTGGTTTTAAACCGTATGGTAAAACTAGGTTACATAACTAAAGCAGATGCTGAAATCGCGTTTAACCAAGAGCTAACCTTTGTTTCTCAAGAAGATTCTATAAGAGCACCTCACTTTGTTAACTTAGTACGCCAACAGCTAGAAGAAATGTATGGAGATGAAATGGTTACAACAGGAGGTCTTACAGTGACAACTACTCTTGATTTAGATATTCAGGAGAAGGTTCAAAATATTGTTAAAGAAGAAGTTGCGAAATCCGGAGACTTGAATATTTCAAATGGAGCGGCAGTTGTATTAGATGTTAAAAGTGGAGAAATATTGGCTTATGTTGGCTCTAAAAACTACTTTGAGGAAGGTTTTGGTGAGTACGATATTTTGACTACTCAAAGGCAACCTGGGTCTTCTATAAAACCGGTTACATATGCCTTGGCATTTGAAAAAGGCATGACTCCTGCAACGGTTATTGATGATAGTCCTTTTGTTTTATCTAATGCTTGGGAAACATATAAACCCGTAAACTATGATGGTAAATATCACGGTAAAGTTACTTTAAGACAAGCCCTAGCAAACTCTTACAATATTCCAGCAGTAAAAATCTTAAATACCTTAGGCCCCGATAATATGGTTTATCTTGGTAAAAAGATGGGGTTAACTAACTGGGCGGTTGATGATTCGTATGGAGTTTCAGTGACTTTAGGGGGGAAAGAGGTACGTCCCCTTGATTTAGCAAATGTGTATGCAACCTTTGCAAGAGGGGGAGTATATAAAGATACAGTTTCATTTATTTCAATAAAAGACAACACGGGTAATGAGTTATACAAACGTCCCCAGCTTGAGGAGCAAGTTGTAAGCCCGGGTGTTGCTTATTTAATTACCAATATTTTAGCTGACTACTATGCGAGACTGCCTGCCTTTGGGACTAATAACTTTTTATCAATTAGCGGACATCAAGTAGCAGTAAAAACAGGAACCACTGATTTAAAAAGAGATAACTACACTTTTGGTTATACGTCTTCTTACGTTGTTGGGGTTTGGGTAGGAAATAATGATAATACGCCCATGAATCCGTTTTTGGCATCGGGCTTAAGCGGAGCCGCGCCTATTTGGAACAGAGTTTTTTCTGTGTTGTTGTCTAATAAACCCGATGAACCTTTTGTAAAACCGGATGCTATTACTAGCTTTTATGACAAAGATTGCAACCGTTCAGAGGTGTTTATAAAAGGATCATCCATCCCATCTCATTTGTGCGTAATTGAGAAAAAAGAGGACAAAGAGAAGAAAGAGAAAAAACATAACGACTAGTAATATTAAAAAATCACCCTATTCACAAACCCGAAAGAATACCGTAGAATAGTTGGATTATGACCTCAGCACTTGACCATATAATAGTAACGGGGGCGCGTCAGCACAACCTAAAAAACGTTAATCTTTCCATTCCCAAAAATAAATTTGTGGTGTTTACAGGTGTGTCCGGATCGGGCAAGTCGTCTCTTGCAATGGATACCATTTACGCTGAAGGTCAAAGAAGATATGTTGAGAGTTTATCTGCCTATGCAAGACAGTTTTTGGGCGTAATGGATAAACCGGAAGTAGATAAGATTGAAGGTTTGTCTCCGGCAATTGCTATTGATCAAAAAACTACATCAAAAAACCCAAGATCCACGGTTGGAACAGTAACCGAAATATACGATTACTTACGTTTGTTATACGCGAGAGTTGGTCATCCTCATTGTCCCAATTGCGGTAGAGAGATTGAGCGTCAGTCGGGGGATCAAATTGTTAACCAAATTTTCAACTTGATTTCCAAAGAAACAGACTTTACATCGGAACGCGGTGTACGTTTTTTGATATTTTCTCCAATTGTAAAAGATCGTAAAGGAGAGTTTTCTAGTTTATTTGATAATTTAAAAAAGCAGGGGATTGTGCGAGCAAGAATTGATGGTCAGGTTAGGGATTTGTCAGACAAGTTTGATCTTATTAAAACCAACAAGCATTCCATTGAAGCATTAGTAAGCAGGCAGATTGTGAATGCTAAAAAGCTTAAAAAAGTTGAGGATAAAAAATCCTTAGAGTTAAATATTTTTCAGTCGGTGGAAACAGCTTTAAGAATGGGTAATGGAAATGCAATTTTAACAATTGTTCGCGACAAGGATTTTGATTTCATTTCTAACCCTAAAGACTTTGATGATCATATGTTTTCAGAAAACTTTGCTTGTCCGGTTTGTAATATTTCGTTACCCGACCTTGAACCTAGAACCTTTTCTTTTAACTCGCCTCATGGGGCATGTCCTAATTGCGATGGGTTAGGTACACAGTTGTTAGTTGATCCTGAAATTGTTTTAAAGCCAAATCTTTCTATTGATGAAGGTGGGGTGTTACCTTGGTCAAAGCTATTTGAACACTATACTTGGACCTCTAAGGTTATTGAGACAGTTGCAAAGGAGTATGGGTTTTCTGTTAGGACACCAATCGGCGAGTTATCTAAAGAAGCAATAAAAATAATTTTGTATGGTGCTCCTGTTGGTAAAAAGTTTAAAGTTCATTACAAACGCCATGATGGGGATGAGGTTTCATATAACGCAGGATTTGAGGGGGTTGTTCCAAATTTATTGAGAAGATATAAAGAAACAAATTCAGAGTATATCAGGGGAGAAATAGAGAAGTTTATGGTACGAGAGCCTTGTTCTGTTTGTAATGGGTCACGCTTAAAAAAAGAAGTGTTATCTGTAGTTGTGGATAAGAAAAATATCTTTGAAGCTACAGAGCTTTCAATCGAAAACATTAAAAAGTGGGCAGAGAACCTTCCAAATAACTTTACTGCTAAAGAGAATGTGATTAGTGAGGCGATATTAAAAGAAATTGATTTTAGACTAAAGTTTTTATTGGATGTTGGTCTTGGGTATTTAACTTTGGGAAGAGCATCCGCTCATTTATCGGGTGGGGAGGCTCAGAGAATAAGACTTGCTTCTCAAATAGGATCCGGACTATCCGGGGTTTTATATGTATTGGACGAGCCTTCTATCGGACTTCATCAAAGAGATCAAGGGAAACTCATAAAAACTCTTAAGCACTTGCGTGACCTTGGGAATACTGTTTTGGTAGTTGAGCACGATACAGAAACAATGTTGGAAAGTGATTATATCTTTGACTTTGGACCAGGAGCAGGTGCTCACGGGGGCGAAGTAGTTTCTGAAGGTACTCCAGAAGAGATTATGTCAGATTCAAAGTCTTTAACAGGTAAATATTTATCCGGTAAAAAGGTAGTAGGGGATACTTTAAAAAAGTATAAAGCTCAGGAATTGTTAGATTACAGTGATATTGATCCAAGAAATAGAAAGAAAAAGCTACAAAATGGTGAGACTTTGGATCTACTTGGTGCAACGGGCAGAAATTTGAAAAACATAGATATAAAAATCCCACTTGGTAAGTTTGTGTGTATTACCGGGGTATCGGGTTCCGGAAAGTCCACTTTGGTTATGGATACTTTGTATAAGGCCTTGCGTCAGGAATTTGGTTTAAAAAATGAAGAAAAACCCGAGCCGCATACAGGGATGCTTGGGATTGAAAACATCACAAACGTTATAGCAATTGATCAATCACCTATTGGTCGTACACCAAAATCTAACCCGGCTACTTATACAAAAGCTTTCGATCACATTAGGGAGTTATTTGCAAAAACAGAAGAGGCTAGGATTAGAGGATACGATCAAGGAAGATTTAGTTTTAATGTTAAGGGTGGAAGATGCGAGGCTTGCGGGGGTGAGGGGCAAATAAAAATTGAGATGCAGTTTATGCCTGATGTATATGTTAGCTGTGAAGTTTGTCAGGGTAAGAGATACAACAAAGAAGCGCTAGAAATAATGTATAAAGGGAAAAATATTGCCGATGTTTTAGATATGACTGTTGATGATGCGCTGACTTTTTTTGAGCACGTTCCATCAATTAGTCATAAAATTCAAACTATTCATGACGTTGGTCTTGGGTATATAAAGCTTGGTCAGCCCGCACCAACGTTGTCCGGAGGAGAAGCCCAGCGTGTAAAGCTAGCACTAGAGCTTAGCAAACGTACTACCGGTGGAACATTGTACATTCTTGATGAGCCTACAACCGGTTTGCATTTTGCCGATTTGGAAAATCTAATTGCAATTATTAAACGTCTGACTGTGAAAGGTAACACGGTTGTGGTTATTGAGCATAACTTGGATGTTATCACTAATTCGGATTGGATTATTGATCTAGGTCCCGAGGGTGGTGATAATGGGGGTAGAATATTGTTTGAAGGAGATATCACTTCACTTAAGCAATTTGATGGTCTTTCCTATACTGCTGATTCTTTGCGAGCATACGGTAAGAAAACTAAGTAACTAAAATATATGGATCATGTTGCGATCATGACAAAAGGCAGTGGGTATATAGAGAAAATTTTAGACGGTGTAAAAACCATAGAATCCCGTTGGTATGTTAATAAAATAGCTCCTTGGGATAAAATCTATTCCGGTGAAATGATTTACTTTAAATACGCAGGTAGTTCTATTATTGCTAAAGCTGAAGTTGCGGAAGTTGAACAGTTTGATAAGTTAACTCTAACAAAGATTCACACTATTTTGAGTGAGCACGATCGTGCACGAAAAATTGGTTTTGATCCGATTAAGCTTGAGAACGAAGACCCCGAGTATTATTCCAAAAAGCACTACTGCATCTTAATTCACCTTATAAATCCTACCAAGATAGAGGAATTTAATATTGATAAAAAAGGGTTTGGAGTGAGTTGCGCTTGGATGTGTGTTCCTGATATCAACAAAATAAAGATATGAAAAACGATATTTCCCCTGAAAAATTTGTAAAGCTTGTTGTTGATAAATATCAAAAAGCCGAAGGAATTTTTACAAATAGATTAAACGCTGAAGATCTAGCTCCTGCAAATTTGTCTGATTTACAAAAAGCTTTGTACTTTTTTTATGTGATCCAGCTGGATTATGCGATGAAATCCCAAAGGTTGTATGAAGGAGCGAAAAAGCTCTGTTCCGATATACCTAATTTTTTTACCCCGCAGGAAATTTTATCTTTGCCAGATGAAAAGTTAGCTAAAATAGTTAGTAATTATCTTAAACCTCGTTACATAAACGAAGCTGTTAGAAGATACAAACTGAACTCAAAGACGTTAATTGATAAATTTCAAGGTAACCCGATAAAAATTTTTACCTCGTCAAAAACTGCCGGTGAGTTAATGTTAAAAATAAAAAACTTTAGAGGGTTTGGACCAAAGATTGGTAACTTTTTTGTAAGAACCATGATTAATACATTTGATTTTACATATTCGGATATTGAGCAAGTTCTTCCTCCCGTAGACGTACACGATGTTAGAATTGCGCACTTAATGGGGTTTATCCAAAGTGATGAAATGATCGAAAAGAACATAAATAAGACAAAAAAACTGTGGAGCGAGGCCTGCAAAAAGGCAAATACAAGCTGGTTGTTGTTTGACAAGGCACTGTGGCTTTTAGGGTCTGAGGGTAAACCTAAAAGTAGAGAGGATATATCGCAATTAGTGGGAATTTGATTTGGATTTTCTCAACACCCTTCTACCTATCAATAGATAACCCAATCCAAAAAATACTATGCAGGCAATAACAACTCCACCAAGTTGTACCATTGAGACTTTTTGTGGTTTAGCAAAAGCTTTAGCCTGATCAAACGAAGAAGTACCGACCGGATCATACACAGTTTGATCCTGTGAAAAATCTATTTCCACCATTTTATCGGTATCATTTAGTCTATATAAACCTGCGGGCAAAGGATATTCAGAATTTATACCCTTAGTCACAAAAGCAAAATGATTAGTATCAAGTTTAGTAAAATAATCCATGCCGGAAGTTGCTCCCCAGGTAGGATCAACCGCTACCCAGCCGTATTCAGGATCATAAAACTCTGCCCATGAATGCAACAAATCCCCACTCGTAAGATTAATTGAAATAGGCGTTAAACTTTCTGCACTACTAAAAGCATAGCCATTAAGTTCTCTTGCAGGAATACCCATAGCCCTTGTAATAGCAACAAATAAATCAGTAAACTCCATGCAAGCAGATTCTGCCGGGGTTTTTAAAGAATTAATTGCACCCTTCCTTTCCACAGAACTAAGTTTTGCAAGGTTAAAGTCATAGTCTAAAGTATTGATAACATACTCGTATGCTTTGCCTGCATTAACCGACACCGAAGCATCCTTGCTAAGTAGGCTATTTGATATTGTTTCTATTTCCTCGGAATTTGTTTCCCAATATTTTTGTGTCTTAGTGTATTTACTAACCAAATCTCCTGGAAGTTTATTTATTTTACTTCCAAAAGATGGTGCAATTTGTCTACCTAGAATTCTTGCAGAACCTGTAACTTTGACCTCTAATGTATCTTTTGATGGGATTTGAAAAGAAGCTAAGATATTTCCATCCCTATCCTCTCTAACCCGTATTGGTGCCGGATCAATACTCTTAAAATAAACTTTTTGTTGATCGGACTTATCCGCAGGCAAGGCAATCTCCTGGATTTGAGTAAACACAGTATCATTCTTTAATTGATACTTAAGTTGAAAATTCATAACTTGATAACTACCAAAAGAGGCACTAATACCGGTATTTAACAAATCCTTTTTATGAAACTCAAGATAATACTTAAAGTTGTCGTTTTTTTCCGCACTCGGAGTAGGGGAGACATAAATTTTTGGTCCGAGACTCGTTGGTAAAATTAAACTAACATCATATTTATTTGTAGATTCAATATTTTGAACCTGGGGAATATTTACATTCCAAACCTCGCCAACCTTAGTTGTAATATTTTTGGTTTTATATTCAATGCTAAAGTTATTCTTTTTATTTATGCCAATCGCCTGATCATCCAGCTCAACTGTAATTGTAGTTGTGTCATCCTTAGTGTCCGTTTGTACCTTAATGTCCCCTCTTTTGTCTTTTGCCAAAACGTCATATACCTCCACTTTTTTTATCGCCAGTGAGTATTTTGTAGCAATAACATCAGCTTTGCTGTTTATGATTGAAATATCGTAATTAACTAATGTTTCGCCGTTTGCCTGGCTTTCATATGTAACAATGTATTCTGTCTCAAATTC
>AMFJ01019270.1_pt1 | contig 12593 bp, 11 predicted proteins | sample 427208 | NCBI WGS metagenome assembly AMFJ01 (sample SAMN02954298, study PRJNA114691) | groundwater metagenome | biome: aquatic; feature: subsurface aquifer; material: sediment; isolation source: subsurface aquifer sediment | place: USA: Rifle, CO | collected 2008-08
TTATCAGGTATAACAGGCATCAAACCAACTTATGGCCGCGTATCACGTTACGGCATGATTGCGTTTGCTTCCAGTTTAGATCAAGGCGGTCCGCTTGCACGTACTGCAGAAGATACTGCATTATTATTAAATGTGATGGCGGGTTTTGATCCCTATGACTCAACCAGCATAGACAATGCGGTTCCTGACTATACAAAAACTCTAAATGATTCGCTTGCTGGCTTGCGTATCGGCTTGCCGAAAGAATTTTTTAGCGAAGGATTACATAACGATATCGCCAAAGCCATTGAAACAGCCGTCAAAGAATTCGAAAAATTAGGCGCAACTATTCAAGATATTCATCTGCCTAACACTAATTTATCTATTCCTGCTTACTATGTTATTGCACCCGCCGAATGTTCTTCCAATCTTGCGCGTTATGATGGTGTGCGTTATGGCTATCGTTGCGACAATCCAGTGGATTTAGAAGATTTATATAAACGCTCACGCAGTGAAGGTTTTGGGCTGGAAGTAAAACGCCGTATTATGATTGGTACCTATGCATTATCTGCGGGTTATTATGATGCTTATTACTTAAAAGCACAAAAAATACGTGGACTCATTCGTCGTGATTTTGTTGATGCATTTAAAAAAGTCGATGTTATTTTAGGGCCGACCACTCCTACCCCTGCATTCAAATTAGGTGAAAAAACCAGCGATCCCGTTAGCATGTACTTATCTGATATTTACACGATTGCGATTAATTTAGCGGGCCTTCCAGGCATATCTATTCCGGCTGGTTTTACGCAAGGGTTACCCATTGGCATGCAATTAATTGGCAACTATTTCTCGGAAGCACGATTGTTAAATGCAGCGCATCAATATCAAAAAACCACTGATTGGCATACACGTACACCAGAGGGGTTTTAAAAATGGAATGGAAAACAGTCATTGGTCTCGAAGTTCACGCGCAATTGTTAACGCAGAGCAAAATTTTTTCGGGCGCATCCACTGCTTTTGGTGCAGAACCTAATACGCAAGCCTGTGCTATTGATTTAGGTTTTCCTGGTGTGTTACCTGTTTTAAATGAAAAAGCCGTTGAAATGGCAATTAAATTAGGCTTAGGTATCAATGCTGATATTGCCAAGCATTCTATTTTTGCGCGCAAAAATTATTTTTATCCTGATTTACCCAAAGGTTATCAAATCAGCCAATATGAATCACCAATCGTAGGCAAAGGTTATCTTGATATCAGCCTGGAAGATGGCACAACTAAACGTATTCATATTACACGCGCACATTTGGAAGAAGATGCAGGCAAATCATTGCATGAAGATTTTCATGGACAATCTGGCATTGATTTAAATCGTGCAGGAACACCCTTATTAGAAATCGTCTCAGAACCTGATATGCGTTCTGCCAAAGAAGCGGTCACTTATTTAAAAGCATTGCATTCTTTGGTACGTTATCTGGAAATTTGTGATGGCAACATGCAAGAAGGATCATTCCGCTGTGATGCTAACGTATCGGTGCGCCGCAAAAGCGACAAAAAATTGGGCACACGCACCGAATTAAAAAATATTAATTCATTTCGGTTTATTGAGCGCGCCATTAATTATGAAGTAGAACGGCAAATCGCATTATTAGAAAGCGGCGGCAAAGTCACACAAGAAACTCGACTATATGATCCTGTTAAAAACGAAACGCGCACCATGCGCAGCAAAGAAGAAGCCAACGACTATCGTTACTTTCCTGATCCTGATTTACTGCCGTTAGTTATTACAGAGAAACAAATCGAAAAAATTCGTCAGTCACTTCCTGAATTACCACAACAAAAACGCCAGCGTTTTATAGAGCAATATGGTTTAAGCAATTATGATGCAACTATTATGGTAAGCAGTAGCGGCATGGCCAATTACTTTGAAACCGTAGTGAAAGAATCGGGTCATCATGCAAAACTTGCCGCAAATTGGGTCATGGGTGAACTATCTGCTGCGCTCAATAAAGCAGATCTTGATGTTATCCAAAGCCCTGTGTCAGCAGAACAACTCGGAAAATTGGTATTGCGCATCGCAGATAACACCATCTCCGGCAAAATTGCAAAAACCATTTTTGAATCTCTCTGGAACCAAGAAGGCGAAGTTGATCACGTCATTGAAAAACGCGGCTTAAAACAAGTCACGGATACAAGCGCAATTGAAGCACTCATCGATAAGATCATTGCCGCTCACCCACAACATGTTACAGATTATCGTGCGGGTAAAGAAAAATTATTTGGTTTTTTTGTTGGTCAAGCGATGAAAGAATCGGGTGGTAAAGTCAACCCGCAACAATTGAACGAACTATTAAAGAAAAAATTGAAAAAAGCCTAGCTTAAATTATTGCCGTATGTGACAACCGGATAGGCAGGAAGAAATATTTATTTTTAATATTTTTGCCTATAACAACTTAAGCAATAGCTGTCTTAGATTGTTGCTACTTGTTTTTATTCTTAGAAGGGTAGAGTGATTGAAGTAATTGATCTTTTTCTGCGTAAAATTTTTCAAGAAAATTTTTCTTTTGTTGCGTAGTTAATTTAATGATAGAAAGTTTATCTAAAACAAGCTTACGATTATTTTCTGCTGCTTCACAATAGGCAACTGTTTTTTCAGAGGCTGTTCGAATTTCTTTTTTAAGGTCATCAGGATTCTCATATCCCATACCCTGTTGACGGAGTAGAGCATTTTCCTTTAGAGCTTGTTTTTCTTGTGCAATTGCCCTTGCTTTTTCATTTTCTATAATGATACCGAGCAATTCAGGAATATAATTATTGAAATCTTCCCGCTTAACAATTCGTTCTGCCCAAGGATCCACGTAATAGGCTTATTCACCGTTTGCTGGTTCAACAAGAAGTAATTGGTGATCTATAGGTGGATGGAGCTCGATTATAGAAATTTTATCATCGATATGTTTCTCTTCTAATAAGTACACTAACATTAATCCATTACGTTCCCTACAATTACCAGATCTACCTACATAACTTCTAGCTGTATCACGAGCAAATTCATCTATCCCATCAATGCTTTCTTTTTCGTTCTTTTGAGAATCTTCCGCCCACGTTGAAATAAAAAATCTTTGAAAATAACGCCTTTTATTTTTACTCGATTTCTCTACAAATTCATATTCTCCGCCTAATGAATACTGTGCCTCATATGACCAATTTTCTGTGCGTTTAAGATCAGCGGCACGATTGCTAGCACCCATCGGCAACTGATAACGTATGCGTCTAAAGAAATCTTCAAAATTAATAGGCATATGACCTTCTTGATTAGCGTGCTTCCTGTGAAAGCAATGCATTTAATACATCAATCCAATGCGTATTCACATTAAATTGCAGATTGCGATAACGCGCTGATCTTGAAATAAAACCATTATAATCATCTACTGGTAACCAAATAGAAAGACCTGTTGCATGTTTATATTTCGGAGTATCTGCATTTGCGATGATAAGCTGATTAGCCGTTGCTTCTACATTTGCAAAAGAATCTGCAGGAATAGGCAAGTGTAATACTTTTAATTTGTCGACAAAATCCAGCATATCTGCATAATCCGGTGAACCAAATGATTGTACGTGTTTTGCAGCTTCGCGGATTCTTGCTCGATCCGTCCCATTTAACTGTTGAATAGTAGCGCCCAATTCAGCAAATGCACGATTGAAGGCAGCAAGCTTATCTAAATCATACGCAGAGAGAGTAGCATCATCCGTTCCATTGCTACCACCTTCATAAGATTTGATATATTCATCAACCAAAACCGTCGCAACTTGGTCTGCCCTGGCATTGGGTATGGCTTCCCAACCAGCCAGCAATTCCGCATAAGGCCATCCAGCTCCTGGTTCTAATTCTTGTGAACCTACATAGTAACTCACAAAATCAGACATTTCATTTGCGACTTCAGCCATTCCCATTAAACACGCATCACTGCCATAGAGATCTACTTTATGACCGATCAGTCGTGCAGCATAAGCCATGGATTGGCCTAATTGTTCTGTTGTAATGGAATTTCCACTTAAATCATCCCAACTGATATCCATAGGATGAAAACCAGGAGATGCATTGCGAGCAGCCACATGCCACCCACTCCCATGATTCCAGACATCAATGAAATAATGCTCTGCAGGATAATGCTCAACTCCCCATTTAATGAAATCTTCCAGGGTAGTATATTTCCCCATATCAACCAAACCCAGATTCTCTATAACAGGTGACATAATTTTATTGGGATTGGTGCTTTTTTTAATAAATAAGCGCACTGTTTTGCGTTTAGCTAAACTGGCCCATTGCACAATAACATTGACTTCATCATTAGAACCCACTTTCTCCATCGATTTAATATTATCGGTAGAAAATTTATCCAGACTGTTATTCCCATTCAGGTAAATAAGGAAAGTCCATTTTTTGGGAGTAGCGGCTGTAACGGAGGTAAAAATAGAAACAACCAGAAAACCTATTAAAACGATCAATAACTTACGCATTTATTTTTCTCACCATTAGAATAAAAATTGGTTAATATTAGCACAATACTCTGCCCATCTCAATGCATTATTTGCACACCCTATTTGACGAAAATTAATTTTTAACCCGCAGCACCAAGTACCATCCTATTCCGGCAAATAATAAAATGGGAAACAATGCTGCAAAAAAAGGTGAGAATTGATAAACAATACTTAACTGACCTAATAGCGAATCTAAAATATAAAATGCAAAACCCATCACAATACCTAAGATAATTTGCCACCCTAAATTAATCGAACGAGGTGCCGTAAAAACAAATGGAATAGCCAAGAACAGCATAACCAAAATGGTTAATGGCGTAAAAACTCTCTTCCAAAAAGAAAATTGAAATTCCGTTGCTTGCAAACCATTTGTTACCAAATGCTGAGTAAAATTAAATAGCTTATTTAATGGCATTTCTTCCGGTTCAATTAATCCAACACTTAATACGTTCGGCGTAAGCGTTAAATCCCACGTTGTGCTTGCAAGATATTGACTGTTCGTATAGTCGCCCGGACCAAATGTCGTTTTAGTAAAATCTTGCAATTGCCATTGCCCATTGCGGTAATCCAGCGTTTTCGCATAATAGGCTGCAAGCAAACGATGTTGTGCATTAAATTCATAACGCGTCACACCCTCTAAATGTTGATGTGCCATCACGCGGTCAATATGCACAAAATTATTACCTTCGTGTACCCATAAACCTGCTGCTGTCACTACAGCTTGCCCACCGCTTTGCTCGGTTGATTTATGACTATTGGCAAGATAATGCGTACGCGGCGCTATTATTTCACCTATGATCATGCCCAGCATAATTAAAATGATCGCTGCACCAAAAACCGCTTGCACAATTTTAAAAAGAGAAACACCCGAAACGCGCATGACAATCAACTCTTGCTGTGATGCCAGCATACTTAATCCCAGCAATCCTCCCAGGAGAACCAGCATAGGAAAAAACGCATAAATATTGTAGGGCAACTCAAGCAAAGCATGCAGCGCTGCTTGCATAAAACCATAATCACCTACCCCAATATCCCGCAGCTCGCTTAATAAATTAATAAAATACGCAACACCCACGACGACTAGCATCACGAGCAAGGTTGCTGAAATAACAGATTTTGTGATGTAACGCGCCAAGATAGAAATCATAAAACTCGCATCCGTCTCATGAACATCAAACCAACCACCAACATAAATATACTCACATGCACCCACCACAAACCCCATGCTAAAGGGAATATTTTTTGTTCGAGCAAATTACGCCCCAGAAATAACAAATTCATATACAATACATAAATTAAAATAGCCGGCAGCAACATCGTATAACGACCTTGACGAGGCGGAACTCGGCTCAATGGAATAGCAAGCAAAGCCAGCAATAAAGCAGACAATGGAATGGAAAGACGCCATTGTAATTCTGATACACTCTCAAGATCTTTGTTATAGTGAGCCAATAATTTAGAGGTAGGTATAGCCTCTTCAATTTGCCTGTTCGTATTTAATCTAATATCAGGTATCTGCACTGCGTATTTTTCAAATTGAATAATTTTATAATCATTTTGTCCTGGCACACCCTCATAACGATAACCTTTTTCTGCTACCACTAAAGGCTGCGCCGTCCCTCGCTCAATGGTTTGATAACCATTTGCAGCAGAAAGCACTGTCCATGGAGCACTATTATCTCCTGCAGTATCTATTCCCTGTTCTGCAATAAAAAGATTGCTGGCTTTTTTGTGATTACGCGACATTCTCTCCACATAGACCACACGCCGACCATCACTGCTAACCTGAAAACGTCCTGGCATGAGAGTATTTAGTAAATTATCTGCAGAGCCGCTCGCTAAGGTTTTTTGTTTATCTGCCGCGATATGCGGATTAACCCATAACATCAACCCCATTAAAATAAGCGCAATAAATAGCGCTAAGCTACACGTAATGCCTATTAAACGCTGCGTACTTAAACCGCATGCATGCAAAACACGCAATTCATTATCTACATACAATCGGCTATAGGTTAAAACAATGCCGAGAAACAAACTTAATGGCAATAACAAAGCCAATAAATTAGGAATTTCAAATGCTACTACCTGAAATAAAATGTTAGCCGCTATTTTGCCTGAGGCAGCATATCCCAAATAGCGGACTAATTGCTGGCTTAAAAAAACCAACAACAATACAAATATCACCGCTACCAGTGTACTCAGCGCTTCTTTAATGAGATAACGAGAAATAATCATTAATACTTTCACTCATAACCACATTCTTATAAAATCGGCAAGTGCTGCAAAGCAATGCTTTGACGCTGCCAAATCGGCCTTTATTATACTGAATTTAGCCAAAAGGAGCTAATATGAAGTTTCAACTTGCTCATGGCAACCTTGAAAAATATACCACTGACTGCCTGGTTGTTGGCATTTATGAAGACCATACCCTTACAGGAACGGCTCAAAAGCTAGATAAAATCAGCCAGGGGTATCTAACGCAATTGATTAAGAAAGATGAAGCGCCAGGCAAGGTAGGCCAAACGCTATTGTTATATCATGTGCCACATATTTCAGCTGAACGCGTTCTCCTCGTAGGTTGCGGTAAAAATTCGAGCTTGAGCACGCAGGATTACCGCAGAATTATCGCGAACAGCATAAAAGCATTGAGCGCATTACGCATTACTGACATCACGCTTTGCTTAACCGAAGTTCCAGTAACAGAACATAATACCGCTTGGAAAATTAAACAAACTGTTGAGGTTATCTTAGATAATCTTTATCAATTTAATGAATTCAAAAGTGAAAAAAAACCAAAACCGTCACTGCAACACATTCATTTGCGTATTGAAAAAATCGATCCCAAACTGTTTGATAAAGCAATCAAACAAGGTCTCGCGGTTGCTTCCGGGGTCGCATTCACTAAAAATTTGGCTAATTTACCTAGTAACATTTGCACACCTTCGTATCTTGCATCAGAAGCCAAATCACTCGCTAAAAAATATTCTTCGATCACCACACATGTGCTTGAAGAAAATCAAATGAAAAAATTAGGCATGGGTGCTTTTCTTGCGGTTGCCAAAGGCAGCGCACAAAATCCTAAACTGATTTGCATTGAATATAAAGGCACTACCAAAAAACAAGACCCCATTGCGTTAATAGGTAAAGGAATCACCTTTGATACAGGGGGAATTTCGCTTAAACCTGCAGATGCCATGATAGGTATGAAATACGATATGTGCGGAGCAGCAACGGTGCTTGGCACACTCAAGGCAGCAGCAGAATTAAAACTGCCGTTACACATCGTTGGCATTCTGGCTACTGCTGAAAATATGCCAAGCGGCACCGCAACTAAACCAGAAGATATTGTGACAAGTTTATCCGGTCAAACGATCGAAATCATGAATACAGATGCAGAAGGCCGCCTGGTTTTATGTGATGCACTTACATATGCAGAACAAAAATATCACCCTAAGACTGTGATTGATATTGCAACATTAACGGGCGCTGTCGTCATTGCATTAGGACATCATGCCAGCGGATTGCTTGCAAACCATCAACCCCTTGCTGATGAGTTACTGCAAGCGGGCATAGAAAGTCATGACCGCGCCTGGCAAATGCCTTTATGGGAAGAATATCAGGAACAATTAAAAAGCCCGTTTGCTGATATGTCTAATGTGGGTGGGCGCGCAGCAGGGACCATTACTGCTGCTTGTTTTTTATCGCGCTTTACCAAAAAGCTGCATTGGGCACACCTGGATGTCGCAGGCACTGCCGCCATGATGGGAGGAAATGATCGTTACGCAACCGGACGGCCAGTACCTCTGTTGACGCAATTTTTATTAAATCGGTGCAAACAATGATGCCAAAAATCGATTTTTACATTCTGTCGGCAGCGAAGAGCTTACAATTTGCATGTCGTCTCATCGAAAAAATCTACAAACAAAAACACTGCATTTATATTCATACAGCTAATCAGACAGAAGCACATCAACTGGATGAATTACTTTGGACGTACCGCGAAGATAGTTTTTTACCCCATAACTTATATGGAGAAGGCCCCGAACCCACTCCTCCGATTCAAATTGGATTTGATGTTATTCCGGAAAAACAGCGCGATATTTTAATTAATCTTAGCAATCAAGTGCCGCCTTTTTATGCGCAATTTATACGAATCGCAGAACTGATTGCGAATGATCCGACAGCAGAAGAAGCTGGACGTGAACGTTATCGATTTTATCGCGCCGAAAACTGCGAAATAACTACCCATAAACTACAAACAATAGAAAGTTAACTTAGGATCCTCATGGAAAAAACCTATCATCCTAATGAAATTGAACAAGCCTGTTATCAAACGTGGGAAAAAAATCATTATTTTGCTCCCCAAGGTCAGGGAAACCCTTATTGCATTATGTTACCGCCGCCTAATGTAACGGGCAGTTTGCATATGGGACATGGATTTGGCTCCACCTTGATGGATATTTTAGTGCGTTACCATCGCATGCAAGGCGACAACACGCTTTGGCAACCTGGAACGGATCATGCGGGTATTTCCACGCAAATGGTGGTAGAACGCAAATTAATGCTGGAAGGTCAATCACGCCATGATTTAGGCCGCGATAAATTTGTCAAAAAAGTATGGGAATGGAAAGAAGAATCCGGCGGCAATATTACTCACCAACTACGCCGTTTAGGCGCATCACTCGATTGGTCGCGCGAACGCTTCACCTTGGATGAATCACTTTCCAGCGCGGTACGTGAAGTCTTCATTCAATTATACAATGAAGGCTTAATTTATCGCGGCACACGTTTAGTGAATTGGGATCCGACCTTATTAACCGCTATTTCAGATTTAGAAGTCATCAACAGTGAAGAAGAAGGCCACTTATGGCATATTCGTTATCCGCTGACAGATAAAACAGGACACATGACTGTTGCGACCACGCGCCCTGAAACCCTGTTAGGTGATGTTGCAATCGCAGTTCATCCGGAGGATGAACGCTATCAACCACTCATCGGCAAACACGTACAATTACCACTGACAGACCGCACGATTCCCATTATTGCCGATGACTACGTCGAAAAAGAATTTGGTAGCGGCTGCGTGAAAATTACGCCCGCACATGATTTTAATGATTATGCAATTGGACAACGACATCACTTAACGCCCATTACTATTTTTACTCCCACTGCTCATTTAAACGAAAATGCACCTAAATCTTATCAAGGTTTAGAGCGTTTTGCTGCGCGCAAACAAATTATTCACGATTTGCAATTACTTGGTCTCGTTGAAAAAATCGAAAAACATCGCCTTAAAGTACCGCGCGGTGAAAAAACTAACGCGATTATTGAACCGTACTTGACTCAACAATGGTTCATGAAAATGCAACCGTTAGTTGAACCTGCCATTCGTGCCGTTGAAAAAGGAGAAGTGCGTTTTATTCCAGAAAATTGGACGAAAACGTATTTCCAATGGCTAAACCATATCGAAGATTGGTGTATCAGCCGCCAACTGTGGTGGGGGCATCGCATTCCGATTTGGTACGATGAACAAGGCAACGCGTATGCAGGACAGGATGAACACAATGTACGACAACGTTATCAACTGAATAACAGCATTAAGTTAACGCAAGAACATGATGTATTAGATACATGGTTTTCGTCCGCATTATGGCCGTTTTCAACGTTAGGTTGGCCTGATCAAACCAACGAATTTAATACATTTTATCCGACCAGCGTTCTCGTCACTGGATTCGACATCATCTTTTTCTGGGTGGCCCGCATGATTATGCTGAGTTTGAAATTCACGGGTAACATCCCCTTTAAAGAAGTATTTATTACTGGTTTAATTCGTGATGCGGAAGGCCAAAAGATGTCAAAATCCAAAGGCAACGTATTAGATCCGCTTGATCTGATTGACGGCGTAACACTCGACAAATTAATTCAAAAACGCACGTATGGATTAATGCAACCTGCGATGGCACAAAAAATTGAAAAAGCCACGCGTGCTGAATATCCAGAAGGTATCGCCGCTTACGGTACAGATGCATTGCGTTTTACTTTTTGCGCACTCGCCTCGCATAGTCGTGAAATTCGTTTTGATCTAAATCGATTAGAAGGATATCGCAACTTTTGCAATAAACTATGGAACGCGGCACGCTATGTATTGATGAACACAGAAGGAAAAAAAAGAGAGGGAACAGGACAATGCTCGCTAGCAGACCAATGGATTTTGTCACGCTTACAAACCACGATTCAGGCAGCACACGAAGCACTCGCCAGTTATCGATTCGATTTGTTAGCGCACACGCTTTATGAATTCACGTGGAATGAATTTTGCGATTGGTATTTAGAATTATCCAAACCGATTTTAACCTCGCCTGAGAGTACAGTAGAAGAATTATGCGGTACGCAACATACGCTGCTCACTGTATTGGAAAATCTATTGCGTTTGCTGCATCCTATCATGCCATTTATTACAGAAGAAATCTGGCAACGCATTGCACCGCTTGTTGAAATCCATGCAAAAACCATCATGCTGCAGCCTTATCCACAATTGAATGCCAAACTAAAAAATGCTGACGTTGAAGCAGAAATTGAATGGCTAAAAAATCTGATTGTAGCTATTCGCACGATTCGCAGTGAAATGAATATTGCACCTAGCAAGCCGCTCACTGTGTTATTCAGCAAAGGAAGCCAGCTCGATAAAAAACGTTTTACTCTACATCAGTACTTGATTAAAGTGCTCGCGAAACTCGCTAGCATGACTTGGCTTACACCCAGCCAAACACCTCCCGAATCAGCTACGGCATTAGTAGGTGATCTAGAAATTTTCATTCCGATGGCCGGCTTAATTGACAAAACAGAAGAATCAAAAAGATTATCGCGTGAAATTGCTAAACTCAGCAAAGAAGCAGAACGCATTGATGCAAAATTGCAAAATGCCAATTTCGTAGATCGCGCACCCAGTGACGTTGTTGAAAAAGAACGAGTGCGTCTCGCTGAATTACAGGCGGCACGCAAAAAGTTAGAATATCAATTAGAAAAAATCGCGGCGTTGTAATACTTCTTACCGGATGCAGCATGACAATGTTAATTGTTTCATAAAAGTGGTTGATGCACTCTATTATTTTCTTGATCATCTTCAACTTCCAACTGATCATTATCATTTATCTCATCAACACTTCTACTTAAAGCATCATCTGCATTTCTTTCTGTCGCGTCAGGTTGATACCTAGGAGAAAAATTAAAAAGTGTACTTGGATGCGTACTAATCTCAAGAGGCAACAGATAACGATCGTTCGCATTTTTTTTAATTTCATCTGGCGTCATAGTTAATAAACGTTCACAATTTTCTTTTTGTTGCGAGTCAGATAAAGTGGGTATAATATTTTTCAACATTTCATATTGCATCTGAGCACTACAACTCAATTCGCTATTCCGTACTTCAAGTGCCTGACAGGTTGCTTCAAGTCGACGAATACGCTCTTCGCTATCTCTTTCATTCTGCTCTAATTTACCCACACGACCATCATTGGATGAAATTTGCTTATACCGTATAGCACTGGTTGTGATGCACGTCGTACTCGCCAAACAACATGTCAGGGCAGGCGGAAAACAGGATGACAACAGACTTCCCACATAAGCCACGCTACTGGATGCAACAAGACCTGCCCCTACACTATATGCGCCCTGAGCACAGGGTGTATCAGAAAAACTATATACCCAATTTTTAAAACTATTCCATGTCCAGCGGCTCTCACTCATGTTACTTACCTAAGCCTCAACTATATTTTTTATAAACTTAGTGTACTGGGTAAAAGCTTAAAAAAAGATTAAGAAGTTGCATGAAGAGTGTATTGATGTATAATTAAAAATCATTTTTTTAAAAAGACCCTAACTAACGCACGAAATACTTCAATGAAAAAACTTTACGTCACCCAAAATCGCGTTGTTCTTTATCTGCTGCAAACAAAATTGCAAGAAATAGGCATTCATTCCTACCTGAAAAATGAAAACGCGCCTTTAGCGGGTGAAATTCCATCTATCGTCGCTTGGCCAGAATTATCCTAAATTCGGCAGTTGTAACCGTAGCGAGAAG
>AMFJ01032631.1_pt1 | contig 12566 bp, 9 predicted proteins | sample 427208 | NCBI WGS metagenome assembly AMFJ01 (sample SAMN02954298, study PRJNA114691) | groundwater metagenome | biome: aquatic; feature: subsurface aquifer; material: sediment; isolation source: subsurface aquifer sediment | place: USA: Rifle, CO | collected 2008-08
TTTTTCGAGTTTGCCTCGATCTGAGAGAAAATTGCTATTCTCGGACAGCCTCCTTGGGCCGCCAATTTCGCAAATTTCTTTGACAGAAATGACTTTTCCCGGGTTGAAGACAGTTGTCAAGAATTGCCTTTTTCTGAGTTGTTTCTGCTTGGTTGGGCTGAATGGTTTCCCATGTCAAGCAGGGGAAGGGATCGCTCCCGACAGGAATATCTCGGTGGTGGCAGGTGAGCCGACCACTCCCGAGTGGAAGGATCTGTGGGACAAGGCCCGGAATCATGCCCGGATGGAATCGTATGTTCAGGCGGCATCGCTCTACTCTACACTTCTCAAACTTAAACCGAACATAGAAGAAGCCGGCTGGGAGTATTGCAAGGTCCTGTTGAAACTTGAGGACTATGCGGCTGTAAAAAGAATCGTTTCGAGTCTGCTGGAGAAGAATCCCGAGAGAAGTGAATATCTTCTTGCCGGGGGGCAGATAGCTGTTCATGACAAGGATTGGTCGCTGGCAGCCAAGTATTACGGTAAAGTATTGGAGCAGGATCCTGCCGGCGAGCTGGCCGATACTGCTCTTCTGGGGCTTGCAAACAGTTTGAAGGCGCAGGGGAGAAAAGCAGCTGCCTTCACCCTGCTCGAACAGCTCATCGCCCGTAAACCCCGCCAGGCAAATCTGCTGCAGGAAGGTGCGCTGGCCGCCCAACATCTTGGCCATGCTGAAAAAGCAAGAAAGCTCTTTACCCGGTTGTTGGCGGTTCAGGAAGTTGACGATCGAATAATTTTTTCTGCCGCCAATGCCTTCGACAGTCCGGGCTATGAAAAAGAAAGCAGCGCACTCTGGACGGAATATCTCAAACGACACCCCGACTTTTTGCCATTTCATCGGAAATTGGCTGACTATCATCTGCATGCTGGTGATTTTGAGGCTGCCATCCCACATGTCACCTACCTCGCCGAACAGTTGGAAGATAATGATCATTTCCTGCTCCAGGCGGGAACAATCAATCTGCACCAGCTGCAACGACCGGACAAGGCTCTTAACTTCCTGGAGAGATATTTTACAAAACATCCGACGGATGCGGCGGTTAAACAACGGATTGAGAACATCCGCTCAACTCTCGCCCATGACTTTCTCGCCATCGTCGAAAATGATGGCGCTTCCTTGCTGTGGAACGATCTGGCTCGGGTAACACCAAATAGGGCGGCGATTTATTTGGACATGGCGGATTTGCTTGAGCAGAAAGGAAAGACGGCGGCTGCCATCGAAGTCCTGACCATTATTGATCGCCATTCTCCCGGCGACGACTTCCTCTCGCTGCGCCTTGCCCGGCAATATTACCGAATTGAACAATATGGGCAGGCTCTTGGCTACCTCGAAAAGGTGCGCAGTCCGGCAAACAAAACAAAGCCATACTCTTTACTGCGCGGCAGTATACAAAAAATACTCGGGATGGAAGTGGCTGCTCTGACATCGTTTGAGGCGGCTTTGAGCGAAGAGCCTGGTGACAATGAGCTGCGGAAAACCTGCCTCGTCCTTGCGGGAAAAATAGGACTTGCCGGCAGGATGGAAATTCTTTTTGCCCAAGGTCTGAGAAATGACAGGGGACGTCTCGATCATGAATTATTTTTAACCTACCTTGCTCAGTTATCCGGAAATTTTCTGTTCAGGCAATATGAGGAGACAGGCGCCAAGTATTCGGCTTTATTTGGCCCGGATCCTCATTTGGCGGCGCAGATGGACCTGCTGAAAGCGACTGCCCTGCGACGCGAAGGAAAAAACCGCAAAGCGGAGCAGATGTTGCGCAAAATGTTGGTGGAAGGCCGTCTGGTCAAAGAAGTGCTGTTCGCGTTGGTTGACAATGCCATCGCGGATAGAAATATCGAAGCCGCAAGGACCTGGTATAAAACATTGGTTCAGCGCACCGTCCTTGCCGGCTCGGAATTTTCTCCCGACGAAGACGGATACCAGCGGCTTCTGCGTAAGGCGAGGTTGTTGAAAGTCTCTGGAGAATACGAAACCGCCAGAGCTCTGGTCAGTGTCTTCGAAAATGAATGGCGGATGACGAGACCTTCGGGCAATCATGTTCGCCTTCCCGAACCGCTTCAGAAAGAGCTTTGTTGGCTCAATTATTACCTCGGTGATTATAAAGGTACGCTGGCAATGGTGCAAAGTCTCGACCAGAACAATGACTTTGATCCGGAGCTTTATGTATTGCACCGTCTTCTCATTCGGAAGATGAAGCTTACGGCGGCAACGGGCAAGGATCTCGAAACAAAGCTGGCAGCGGGCACCAATCCGACGCTCACCAGGATCCTGGACGTTATTGATTCGGAACTCGTGTATGAGCAGTATGAAATGGTCGAGACCCATCTGCAAACTGTGCTGAAGAATTGTCCGGAATCAGTGCTCGGCAATATATTTGCGGTCAGGTATTTCCTCGCCAAGGGAAGATTTCACGACGCCGTTGAGCTGTTAACGAAGTTGATCGATACATTTCCAAACGAACCATATTTCACTAAAAAACTCATTGAGATGGAGGTGAAACGGGGGAGATATGACAGGGGAATTGAACTCCTCGGGAAGTGGGCGGGAGGAGTGTCGGACGTCAACGTTCTCGCAGCCAAGATCTCATCCTCCGAAGATACGGAAGAAATTTTAATCCTTGCAAGGCTATTGTGGGGGGACAAACAGCATGAGAAATCGCTCCGGCTTTACCAGCGATTGCTTTCTCCTACTGTTCTTGAGTTATTAAGTGAAATATTTCGCAAAGAGCAGATTACTTATCGCCATCTTACCCGGGATAAATCCTTCTGGGATTCCATGATGCTCCTGTTGCAGTCGGAGCCGGAGGTGGTAAGCGAGTTGATGGAACCGGAATTTCTTGTGGATAATCTGGCCAACGAGGCTGGAAGCATTGTCGCCGCACACTACGAAATGTATAGTTGGCAAAAAATGATCGCCAATGAATATCATGCCAGGAAGGCGGTTTTTGAGCGTAACTACTCTTCGGCGGAACAGAGTTACAAGCGGTTGCTTGATGAAGAAAAGACCACCGAGGGAATGATAGACCTGGCTGCGGTCTATGGCAGAGTCGGCAAGTACCGAAAGGAAGCACAAGTCTATGAAGCAATCCAGAACAGCGGAACCACATCTCCCGAACTGGTGAGTTCGATCGAGCGAAGTTCAATACAAATGAGTCCACAAAACATTTTCGATGTCGGTTACGAGGAAAAGGACGGTAGGAATGGCTTAATAGATATGGCAAAGTTGAGCATGGGCACCTCCTTCTGGTTTACTCCTGACCTTGACAAAGATATTCGTCTTGTTTATGCAAGTAACCGGTATGAATCGCTTGATTCGTCAGAATCTGCAGGGAGCAATTTGCTTTACGGGTCGACAATATATGAGTTCGCCAAAGATTATGAGCTCATTCTCGGCGGGGGTACGGAGAAACTGGATGGAACAAGCGATGCCAGATTCCTGTACAAGATGGTTGTAAAAGGCCAGCTCGATCAATATTTTAATGCTTACCTGGAATGGCAGAAAAGTCTTGTGTACGATACAGTGATGGCCATCAAGGAGGATATCTCGCGACAGGGAATCGAGACGGGTCTTACGTGTGAAACACCGCTGGGACTCAACTTTGGTGGTGATTTTCGCCATCTCAATTATAGTGACGGCAATTCGCAGAACAGATTCCATGGTTTTTCATCCTATGGCTTGTACGGTGAAGCCATGCATCTCTCCCTGCGTTATGACTACCAGTATTTGAGCAATGCCGATGCAAACAATGCCGATGACAACCCTGTCGATTTGCAGACGACAGCGGAAGAAAATCTTCAGGAAGGCAAATTCTATTGGAGTCCCGAATCATTTTCCGAACATTTGTTGACTCTGCATTTTCAGCATGATTTCCTTGGCTTCCAACAGGGGGAAAAACGGGGAGTAAGCTATTACTCGATCGACAACGCTGTTGGCTCGGAAACCGATGAAATAATTTCTTATATGGGGAAATTCAATATTTTCCTTGAAATGAATCCCCATTTCTTATTAAAAGGCAATTTTACTTTTGCCAAAAGTGAAGATTTTGCGGAGAAGGGCTTGTCCATTTCTCTGCACTATCGTTGGTAGGTTTGGATCGATTTGACTTGTATTCCTGTTTGAGGATTCTTTGTCCGGGTTCTCGCAGGATTTTTTTTATGGAGGAGTAGATGATTGAAAGAATACCTATGTCTAAAACCGGCAACCAGAAACTGAGAGACGAGTTGTATCGTCTGGAGAGGGTCGAACGAAGCGTGGTTGTCAAGTCCATCGAGGTAGCACGGGAGCACGGCGATTTAAAGGAAAATGCCGAATATCATGCCGCAAAGGATCGTCAGGGACATATTGAAGGAAGAATTATCGAATTGAAGGACAAATTAGCACGGGCTGAAATCATAGATTGCTCTAAAGTCAGTACGAAGACCATAGTATTTGGAACTGTCGTCCAATTACTTGATCTCGATACTGAAGAAGAGGTGACCTATCAGCTTCTGGGGCCGGAAGAATCCGATGTCAAAAAAGGGTCAATTTCGGTTTTGTCGCCACTCGGCAGAAGTATGCTCGGCAAAGAAGTGGGGGATGAAATCCAGGCGGTGACTCCCGGGGGAACGAGGGAATTTGAAGTGATTGCCATTCGTTCTTCCAATTTTCAATGAACCGCCGGGCCATCTTGCTCGGAAGCTTATTCTGAGGCAACTTGGCCGGGATCCAGCTGAATTCCCGTGAGAAACATCGATAAGATCTGGTTTGCCGTTTCATCGACGGTATAGTGCGTTTCAAGGGACGCATTCCAGACCCGGGAAACTTCATCCAGGGCCCCGAACAACGCTCGTTTGGCGAGGTCCGGCTGGATATCCGGCCGGTAAATGCCCTGTTTTTGCCCTTGTCGAATGATATTTGCAATGATCCCGGTGTACTCGCTGAACTTATTGTCCCGGTAATCCTTGATGACCTTATTTGTTTGCCGAAGTTCTATCTGGATCACTTCGGCAAGATTTTTGTTTTTTTTCATAGCGATGAGATGCTGGGTGATGAAGATTTCCAGCATTTTCATGGGGTCGCTCTCAAGGCTGAGCAAGCTCTCGGTATTTTCTACGATTTTTCCTACTTCTTCTTCGAACACCGAAAGCAGAATGTCGTGTTTGTTGTTGAAATAGAGGTAAATAGTACCGTCAGCAACCTTGGCTTCTTTGGCAATATCGGATATTCTAGCGGTGAAAAAGCCTTTTTTGGCAAAGACCTTGGTTGCCGCTACAATAATTTTTGAGTGTTTATTTTCTGCTTTCATTCCCTAACCCCGATAACCGGGACTTTTTTTTCAGTACCCCCTGAGGGGGATAAGTCTCTTCTTGAAAATGTTTTTTTGCAAAAAAACATGCAAATAATTTTTCTAAGGGACAAAAATTACAATCGAAAGCAAAACGAGAAAAGTTTGAAAAAACATGAATGACCATTCATTCATGTAATATTTCATAGCCGTTTTGTCAACGATCAATCAAATCGATATGGGCCGTTTTGGCCAATCGGCTCATACAAGACAAACGAATGAGTGACGATAATATTAATTTTAAGTGGAGAGACTTATGAAGGTTCTTGTTATAGGTTCAGGAGGGCGTGAACACGCCCTTGTATGGAAGATCAAACAGAGCAGGAAGGTTGAGAAAGTGTTCTGTGCGCCTGGTAATGCCGGTATAAGTCGTCTTGCGGATTGTGTTCCTCTCTCGGCTACGGATGTGAATGGCCTTTTGAAATTTGCCAAGAAAGAAAAAATCGACCTGACCGTGGTAGGGCCTGAATCTTCGTTGGTGGCCGGCATTGTCGATCTGTTTGAGGAGAACGGCTTAAGAATATTTGGTCCCACCCGGAAAGCGGCGGAGTTGGAAGGCAGCAAGGTGTTTTCCAAGGAATTTTTGCACAAATACAATATTCCCAGCGCATCGTTTAAGGTCTTCAACGATTCGACAAAAGCAAAAAATTATATCGATACCTGCGGGGCGCCCATTGTGGTCAAAGCCGATGGGCTTGCCGCCGGCAAAGGGGTGATAGTTGCCAAAACCGTCGAAGAGGCGAAGCAGGCCGTCGACCTCATTATGTCTGATAAGGCGTTTGGCAGTGCCGGGGACAAGATCGTTATAGAGGAATGTCTTTCCGGCGAAGAAGCTTCCTTTATTGTGTTTACTGACGGTAAAACCATTTTGCCGCTGCCGACCTCCCAGGACCATAAGGCCATTTTCGAAAACGACGAAGGACCGAATACCGGCGGAATGGGTGCATATTCGCCCGCTCCGGTGGTCACCGGCGAGATTGCCGAATTCGTGATGAATCGCATCATGCTGCCTACCGTCAAAGGGCTTGAAGCCGAAGGGCGCCCCTACAAAGGCATGCTCTATGCCGGCCTGATGATCGATGGCGACACGGTTAATGTTCTGGAATTCAACTGTCGTTTCGGCGACCCGGAGGCCCAACCGCTTCTCATGCGTTTAAAGAGCGATATTATCGATATCTTTGAGGCGGCAATCGACGGCAGACTCGACAATGTGGAGATGAAAATCGATCCACGACCAACGGTGTGTGTGGTACTGGCTTCGGGCGGTTACCCCGGGGCTTATGAAAATGGCAGGACTATCAAAGGGTTGACCAAAGCCGGCGATTGTCCTGGAGTAGAAGTATTTCATGCCGGGACTCTCAAAAAGCACGGCAGGTGCATTACCAACGGCGGGAGGGTTCTCGGGGTAACGGCGATTGGCAAAACCCTGGAGGAAGCAATATCCAGAGCATATCGTGCCGTGGACGAAATAAAATGGTCCAACTGCTATTGCAGACGCGATATCGGGGCGAAAGCATTGCGGCGGACCATTGTGCCGCAGCAACAACCTGTCGTCGGCATAGTCATGGGCAGTGATTCCGACCTGCCGATCATGAAAGCAGCTGCGGAATTTCTCAAATCGATGGGGATATGTTATGAAATAACAGTTGCTTCAGCCCATCGTTCGCCGGCGAGAGCAACAGAGTATGCCAAAACAGCCCAACAGAGAGGCTTGAAGGTTATTATTGCCGGTGCGGGAATGGCCGCGCATTTGGCTGGAGTGCTCGCTTCTCATACCGAGATTCCGGTTATTGGTGTGCCTCTCGATGCTTCATCCCTCGGCGGCATGGATGCGTTGCTCGCGACTGTTCAGATGCCCCCCGGCGTTCCGGTGGCGACCATGGGGATTGGCAAGCCGGGCGCCAAAAATGGCGGGGTGCTCGCCGCAAAAATTCTCGCCCTCTCAGATCCCGCGCTTGGCAAAAAAATAATCAAATTCCGCCAGGAAATGGTAAGAGAAGTCGAAGAAAAAGCATGTAAGCTCGATGTGTAGCATTTCACCCAAGGATCGTATCGGCTCCTCCATACGTCATGCCGCAGTCGTTTTGCAACAAGGGGGGATAGTTGCATTTCCGACCGAGACATACTACGGTCTGGCGGTTGATCCCGACTGTGAGTCCGCCGTTGCGAGGCTCTTTCAAGTAAAGCAACGGCAGGCTTATAAGCCGCTCCTCCTGTTAATTGACAGGAGCGAGCAATTATCAGATCTGGTCTCCGAGATCCCACACAGGTATTGGGAGCTGATGGAAAAATTCTGGCCTGGTCCGCTCACCCTGGTTTTTCCGGCCAGGAAGAATCTCTCCCGGCAACTCACCGGCAATACCGGCACCATTGGCATAAGAATATCGCCGCATCCGATTGCCCGGAAGCTGGTCAGGAAGATGGGCAAACCGATTACCGCAACCAGCGCCAACCTTTCTGGAGCCGCACCTGCAAAAACTGCCGATGAAGTGTTCGAAATGTTTCAGAACAGGGTCGACTATATTCTCGATGGGGGGGAAACCGCGGCAGGGTTGTGCTCGACAGTTGTCGGTCTGCAAGATGGCAATCTCACCATTTTGCGTAAGGGACAGGTTGATGTGGAGTCGGAATTGGCCGGGAATGACGGGAAAACATGTCATAAGGGATTGTAGATCCTTTTAATTTTTATGCAAAGAGACGTCAGTGGATATGAATCGGTTTGATTCAATCGAAGCGATTATGATAAGCTAACATGATACTCCACCTCCACGGTTGCCGTAATTTGAAACGTGCGGGATCGGTGTGCTCCGGATATGGTATGTATTACTCATTAACTGTAAGGATTTGATTATGAATGCACTGAAATGGGATAAAGAGTTTGCTATGGAGCAAGCTGCCGATGACAGGGAGTTATTGCAGGAACTGCTGGCAATATTCAAGGATTCCCTGCAGTCGGATCTCCGGCTCATTGAGGAAGGACTGAATGAAGGGTCGGCGGCCAAAGTTTGCGGAGCGGCACACTCGATCAAAGGTGCATCTGCCAGTTTAGGCATAGTGGGAATTAAAGAGATCGCTTTAGTAATTGAGGAGGAAAGCAGAGCCGGTGGGCTGGAGGTAGCCCGGGAGAAGCTCCCGGTGCTCCAATCACTCCTTCTCGAATTACAGGACCTTTAAAACGGAATTCCCACCACTTCCCGGCGAAAACAGGAAGGGTGGGATGAAGAGGGGACGTGCCGACAATCAGCTTCTTGTCAATTGCCGATACTTGATCCGATGAGGCTGGTCAGCCGCACTGCCAAGTCTTGCCTTGTGGTCCTTTTCGTAATCCGAGTAATTCCCTTCGAACCAAACTACATTCGAATCTCCCTCAAACGCCAGGATATGAGTGGCAATTCTATCGAGAAACCACCTGTCATGGCTGATCACTACGGCACATCCGCCAAAGTTTTCTAGAGCTTCTTCCAGGGCCCGCAGGGTGTTGATATCGAGATCGTTGGTCGGTTCATCGAGCAGGAGGACGTTTCCTCCCTTTTTTAAGGTTCTGGCAAGATGTACCCGATTGCGCTGACCACCGGAGAGCAGGCCGACTTTCTTCTGTTGATCGGTACCGGAGAAATTGAATTTGCCGACGTAAGCACGGCTGTTCATCTCACGGTCGCCGAGCCAGACGGTATCTTGTCCATCGGCGATGGCCTGCCAGATGGAGAGATTTGGATCAAGCTCCTCACGGCTTTGGTCGACATACGCCAGCTTGACGGTTTCGCCGATCCGAATTGCCCCTTTATCGGGGCTTTCCTGGCCGAGAATCATTTTGAAAAGAGTGGTTTTACCGGCTCCGTTCGGTCCAATGATTCCCACGATGCCGCCTGGAGGAAGGCTGAATTTCATGTTTTCCACGAGAACCCGATCGCCGAAACATTTTGTCACATCATCGACCTCAATCACAACTTTGCCGAGACGGGGACCAGGGGGGATGTATAATTCCAACTCCCTGGCCAACTTATCGGATTCCTGGGAAATAAGCTTTTCATAGGAACTGATGCGCGCCTTCGATTTGCTTCTCCTTCCTTTCGGGGACAATTTGATCCATTCAAGTTCCCGCCGCAGGGTGCGTTGTCGTTCAGTCTCCTTTTTTTCTTCCAGGGCCAGTCTTTTTTCTTTCTGTTCAAGCCAGGACGAGTAATTGCCTTTCCACGGGATACCCACGCCACGGTCAAGTTCAAGGATCCAGCCGGCCACATTATCGAGGAAATACCGGTCGTGGGTTACGGCAATAATTGTGCCGGCATAGGCTTGAAGGTGTTGCTCAAGCCAGGCAACCGATTCAGCGTCGAGGTGGTTTGTCGGTTCGTCGAGAAGCAGAATATCCGGCTGTTTGAGAAGAATACGGCACAGGGCAACCCGTCGTTTTTCGCCGCCGGACAGCACGCCGCATTTTGTCTGGGATGGCGGACAGCGCAAGGCATCCATAGCCATTTCCAGGCGGCTGTCGAGATCCCAGGCGTTGAGATGGTCGAGCTTGTCCTGAACGATCCCCTGTCGCTCAATAAGAGCCTGCATCTCATCGTCGGTCATGGGATCGGCAAACTTTTCATTGATTTCGTTAAACTCTTGCAGCAGATCGACTATATCCTGGACACCCTCTTCGACGATTTCTTTCACAGTCTTGTTGGCGTCCAGTTCCGGTTCCTGCTCAAGATAATCCACCTTGTGGCCCGGTGCGAGATGGGTCTCGCCGTTAAAGTCCTTGTCTATTCCCGCAAGGATCTTCAGCAAGGTGCTCTTGCCGGAACCGTTGAGGCCGAGAACCCCTATCTTGGCGCCGTAGAAATAGGAGAGGGAAATGTCCTTGAGAATGGGTTTGCTGTCATAATATTTGCTTACTTTTATCATCGAATAGATGATTTTTTTATCGTCTGTGCTCATTATGATTCCTTGTTAAAAAAAAATTTAAATATACTCCAAAAGGAGAGGGCAGGGGACAAATTATCGAAAGACTCGATATTTAAGTAAATAGACATAATAGGCGTTAACTTTGCCGATAAGGTCCTCGGTTTCCGGATAGGGAGCATGGCTTTTGCGACTCAGCGACTCGGTGTTTTCTCCGGCATTCCAGGCCGAGACCACCAGATCAAGTCTGCCGTCAAATTTAAAATTATATTTTGCCACCAGGTAACAGGTGAGCAGGATGTTGACGGCCGGATCAAAAAGGTCATCCGCCTTGAGGTTTTTAAGCTTTTGTTTGGGGACATAACGAAAATAGGTGAGCGATTCGGCGAGTTCTTGTGCCGCCTGTTCGCCGGTGGTGAAAAGAATCTGGCCCAGGCCGAGAGCATTTTTGCCCGAAACGGCTTTCGGATCCGCACCTGATTCGGCCAGAATGAGAGCGCGGATAAAATCCGGGCTCACTGTATGCTTCGGACGGAAGTAGGAAAAATTTGCAAAATAGCGGATGAGATGATCATATTGAGCGATTTTTTCGAGATTCTGCCGATGAATCGAACTGTCCCGGTACTTGCTGACCGACCCGTACAGGCTGCCCCAGCTCGCAGTTGCAGGCGACAGGAGTGCAATGGTAATGAACAGGATATGGGCTGCCAGGATTTTCCGGTGTTTCATTTATCTTGGTAGTTGCCGATGAATTTCACTTTTCAGAAACTGTTCAATGGCCTGGTAGAGCAGGAAAGCATCCCTTGCCCCGGTATGCTCGCGAATCGAATGCATTGCCAGGCTTGCGGCGCCGACGTCGACGGTCCGAATACCGTGCAGGGCAGATGTTATCGGTCCGATAGTACTGCCGCACGGCAGGTCGCTGCGCATCACAAATTCCTGGGGGGCAATCTCCGCCTGCCTGCAAATCTTTTTGAATATCGCCGCGGTCACGCTGCTGGTCGCATACCGCTGATTGGCGTTGATCTTTATGACCGGCCCCTTATTCAGCTGGATCTCATGGGCGGGATCAATCTTTTCCATGAAGTTGGGATGAGCGGCATGGGCATTGTCCATGGATACGAGAAAAGAGTTGCTCATGGCGATTCTTCTGGAAACTCCATCCGGAATAATGCGTGAAAGGACGGAGTCAAGCAAGGAACTATTCGCCCCGGAAGTCGAAGTCGAGCCGTTTTCTTCGTGATTGGCACAGAACAGCAGATGGTTTCTGGTCTTATCGGCAGTTGCCATGGCGGTCATTCCGGCATAACAGCTGAGCAGGTTGTCAAGCCGAGCGGAACTGATGAGTTCATTGTTCACGCCGGTATAGACCGGCTGTTGAAAATCATAGCAGAAAAGATCGAAAGAAATGATCTCACGCACCCGGGCATCGGGGTGCTCGAGTTTCATCTGGTCAAGCAGGATGGAACTGAGCCCGGGCAGCTGCTGTTCAACCGATTGACAAAGTATCGGCGGAAGGTGCTTTTGTTGATTGAGATTCCCATTCTTGTTCGCTTCCCTGTCCAAATGGATAGCGATGCTGGGAATAGTCAGAAGCGGCCGGTGAAAATCAATCAACAGCACTTCCAGGCTGCCGTTTTCCATTTCGCAGCAAACGCGGCCGGCAAGCGAGAGGTCGCGGTCAAACCAGGGGGCGAGCAGGCTCCCTCCGTATACCTCTACCCCGAGTTGGAGGTATGTGCCGGTCTTGATATCGGCTCGTGGCTTGATTTGCAGGCATGGGCTGTCGGTGTGGGCGGCAAGCATTCTGAAGCCTTGCTCATCGGTTTCGTCGCTGCCGAGGGTGAAAGCAATAGTCGCTGCATTATCCCGACAAAGAAAATAGGAGTGGCCCTTGTCGAGTTGCCAGTGCTCGGTCTCATAAAGTTGAATAAATTGGTGGCGCAGAAGAAAATTTTCAATGTTGGCAACTGCATGAAACGGAGTGGGCGAGGAGAACAGAAAGGCAAAGAAATCCTTGTTAAAAAGGGTGATATCCATATTTTTGGTCAGCACAAAAGGTAGCAGGGTGAAGCGTTATGGAAGCGTTATGATTGAGCGATTTTCCGGTAAGCGGTGATCACACTCTTTAAGGTAGCGGAGGAGGAAGATGGCTCCGATTGTTCTCCTGAGCTGGCCAAAGACGGTCGCCCGGAATCGCCGATGCCAGGTTGTTCGACAGAATCGGCTTGCAGCAGTTCGTCCTGCATTGTAATAAGAAGCTCCTGCCTGGCCTGGGCCTCCTTGACGGAGGCTTGAGCGGCGATTCTCCGG
>AMFJ01005660.1_pt1 | contig 12557 bp, 17 predicted proteins | sample 427208 | NCBI WGS metagenome assembly AMFJ01 (sample SAMN02954298, study PRJNA114691) | groundwater metagenome | biome: aquatic; feature: subsurface aquifer; material: sediment; isolation source: subsurface aquifer sediment | place: USA: Rifle, CO | collected 2008-08
AGTTTGTTTTATAAAAATCTTTCCAAGGATTTTTTGTTGCATTGACAACATTATATTTATAATGTAAACTTCTAAATAGAAAAGCCTGAAGGGGCTTTTTAAAAAACCACAAAAACGCTTTTAAATAAAGGGGGCTTAAATAAAAGAAAAAATGGGAAAAATAACAACATTTTTGAGAGAGGCTAAGTCTGAATTGATGAAGGTTAATTGGCCCAACAAAAAGCAGATTACAAGCTATACTGTCTTAGTTATAAGTATAAGCATAGCCGGAGCTATTTTTCTTGGAAGTTTGGATTTTCTGTTCAGTTATTTATTAAAAACATTTATCATTAAATAAATGCGAATAGTTGCGAGTGTATAAAAAACAAGTTGATTCGAATACATTCGTTTCTTAATTAGCGAAAATTAGCATATGGCAAAACAAACCCAACATCATGGAAGAGCATGGTATGTTATTCATACATACAGTGGCTACGAAGATAATGTAGCTCGAAACTTAAAGCAAAGAATTGAATCTATGGATATGCAGGATTTGATTTTTGATGTGATGGTTCCTATTGAAAAAAAGATTAAAATTAAATCTGGCAAGAGAACTGTGATTGAAGAAAAAATTTATCCAGGATATGTATTGGTAGAGATGATTGTAACAGACGCTTCTTGGTATGTGGTGAGAAACACTCCGAATGTCACAGGATTTATCGGCCTTGGAACAACTCCGACTCCTGTTGATCCGGCTGAAATTGAAATGTTGAAAAAGCGAATGGGAGTAGCTGAACCGAAATACAAAATTGATGTTCAAGTGGGGGATTCAATCAAAGTTGTTGACGGTCCATTTAAGGATTTTGATGCCAAAGTCGATGAGGTGGATGAAGCTAAGGGAAGAGTGAAGGTTTTAGTATCGATTTTCGGAAGAGAGACTCCGGTAGAATTAGATTTTTTACAGATACACAAATTATAACTCAATTATCGGTTGTTTGAATAATTCATAAAAGCTTCTTAATGTGAATTTTTTGAATAACTAAGAACTACCCGCCTTGACTCGTGTAGGCGATCACTCGTCGATGCGAGGCAAACTAACTAAAAACTAAGAAATATTCATATGGCAAAGAAAATTAAAACAGTTATTAAACTACAAATTGCAGCTGGCAAGGCTAATCCAGCTCCTCCGGTCGGGCCGGCTCTTGGGCAGCATGGATTAAACATCCAAGAATTCTGTACTAAATTTAATGATGCTACAAAGGCTCAGATGGGAGATATTGTTCCGGCTGAAATTACGGTATTTGAAGATAGGACTTTTTCTTTTGTTCTAAAAACTTCTCCAGCTTCTGATCTTTTGCGAAAGGCTGCGGGTGTGCAAAAGGGGGCTGGAAATCCTCTAAAAGATAAGGTTGGAAAAATTAGCGAGGCTCAGCTTCGAGAAATTGCTGAGAAGAAAATGCCCGATCTTAATGCAAACGGTGTGGATGCCGCTATGAAAATTGTAGCTGGAACAGCCAGATCGATGGGAATAAAGGTAGAATAATTTTACGGATATACGAAACAAAGTAAATTAATTTTTTAATGTGTGGGAGATTTGATCAATAAATCGTTAAAACCACGAAAATATATGAAGCACGGAAAAAAGTATAGAGCAGCTGCAGAAAAAATAGACAAGAATATGGTTTATTCTTTGGAAGAAGCTGTAAAAATGTTGAAAGAGAATAAGATTGCCAAATTTGATGAATCAGTCGAGGTGCATATCAAAACTAATGTAGATACAAAAAAAGGAGACCAACAGGTGCGTTCTACGGTTGTTTTGCCTCACGGAACCGGAAAGACTAAAAGAGTGGCAGTTATTACTTCAACCAGCGCTGAAGAAGCGAAACTAGCGGGTGCTGACATCATAGGCGGTGAAGAGATGATTGATAAATTTGCTAAGAAAATTGATTTTGATGTGCTTGTGGCTACGCCTGAAATGATGCCAAAACTTGCTCGCGTGGCCAAAATTCTTGGACCGAAAGGGTTGATGCCGAATCCAAAAACCGAGACTGTGACAAAGAAGATCAAGGAAGCTGTGGAAGCTTTGAAAAAAGGAAGAGCGGCCTTCAAGAATGATGATTCAGCTAATATCCATCAAGCAGTTGGAAAGGTTTCTTTCGACGATGCCAAGCTTATAGAAAATATCAAAGCTTTTGTGGAAGCGGTAGAAAAAGCAAAACCGGCTGCTTTCAAAGGAAAAATGATTTCCAATATAACTATTTGTTCAACAATGGGCAAGGGGATACGGATAAAATTGGCTTAGTATTCAGACAACTTAAATAAAAAAACGCCGATAATTAAAATAATCGGCGTTTTTTTATTTGTAATGAAATTTTGCAAGTTATCCACAGCCGGACGTTTTTTTTATTGTAAATGATGTATAATTAAAATGTAATAAATAAAAATAAAATAAATATGCCAAATAAAAAATTAATTGCAACTTTGATAATTTTGTTGGTTGTGGTTTTCACTGCAGCAGTATATTTGGGGCTGCGAAAAAATGAATATGCATCACAAGAGATAGTTGAAAAAAAGCGACTCTTTATGGATGAATTTTTTCCCAAAACAGCATGTAATTTTCCCAATGATGAAGAGGCTGAAAAAAAAGCGCTAGAAAATGAAAAAATCGATTTTTGCAACTGCATCTCCGATAAGCAGCACATAGAATCTTGCAGGAAGGAAGTTATGGACACGGCCTTTTATAATAACGCCCAAGAACAACTGGACGAAACTCTTTGTGAAAAAATAGAGAACAAGGAAATAAAAAATGAATGCAACAATGCAGTGATGATTTCTTTGAAAGAAATGTCCAATGGAAACTTACAAGGACTGGCCAATAACTATGACGCTGCGCATAATGAAAAAGCTATATCCATATATGAAAATCTCATTCAAAAAGATAAGGCGGGAATTGAGAACCATATCTCTCTTGCCAGGATGTATGCCGAAAAAGGGCTGAAAGAGCAAGAAAAGGGCGGCAATCAATCAATGTATGTACAAAAAGCATTCAAGACGATAGAAAAAGCCAAGGCTATCGATAAGGATAATTCGGAGGTATACCGGGTAGAAGGATATATTAATGAAATAAAGCCGGATCTTGTTCAGGCTCGTCTTATGTATGAAAAAGCTATTGAGCTTGATCCGAAAAATGTCTTTGCGTACATCGGCAGGGGGCATGTAAATCGAATGTTTGGAATTTTGGATGTGGCGGCAGAAGATTTCAATCGTGCGGCAAAACTGGACGCAAATAAGCAATATGTTCACATATATGCTAATATGTGCAACATTGAGATGACCCGGGGGAATAATGAAGAGGCTGTGAAAAATTGTAAGACTGTCACAGATAAAAATGGCGTCGATCCGGTTATTAAATCGGAAGCCTGTCAGACCTTAGCCCGCATACTTCTTATTAATAACGATATTGTCCAAGCTAGGAATTATTTGATGAAAGCTCAATCGCTTGCTCCTAATGATCCTAATTTATATGTAGGGCTGGCTACTCTAAGCGGGTATGAAGGCAATTTTTTAGAAGAGGAGAAAAATGCCAAAAAAGCAATCGAGCTTTCTCCTACGAAGGCGATGGGATATTTGGCTCTTTCTTTCGCTTTTCGCGATCAAGAAAAATATAAAGAGGCTATTACGGAGGCTCAGAAGGGAATCGAAAAAGTCTCTCAGGATGTTTCCTTGCTCGCTCCCTACAAGGCTGGCATAGAAAGTCGCCTTAACGGGTCTATAGCGGCAGCCTATGGAGAAATGGGCGATACGGCCAAGCAAAATGAATATGAAAAAAAAGCGGAAGAAGCATTAATAAAAAATAATAAATAATTAATTATGAAAAAATTTATCATTTATAGCGCAGTTATTTTGATGCTTGCAGTGATATCGGTGATCTCCGTGAAATTATTTTCTGCTGGCGGGTTTGTGAATGAATCCCGAGCCAAAGGAGGTACTGCAGCTAAATTGAAGCCTGGATACACCATAAACTATACAGGGATCGATCCTGCTTGTTCCGGAAGCAGAGGTTGTCCGGTTGTAACTTATTATAATGATCCCAACGGAGTGGAACATTGTACAAATACCAGCCCTTCTCCTTATGTAAGCTCTTCAAAGCCAAAATCAAAACCGAAAGCAAATACAAGTTCAAGCCAAACATCCAATCCAGGAAATTCAGGGTCTAATTCCGGCTCAAATTCTGGTTCAGGATCAAATCCTCCTGGAAATTCTGGACCGGATTGCAGCTGTTCTTCCAGTACTTGCGTTGGACAGACTTGCAATAATGGAAATTGCTCAGGCACAAAGCAGCCTGATTGCAGCTGTGCTGATGATATATGCATAGGAAAAACTTGCAATGGAACATGTGGAGCTACCTGCAATGGAAGAAAAGATTGCCGAAATGAAAATTGGAGAGAAGTCAGTCCGGAATAAACACACTGACTTATGAATTTAAAAACACTGAATGATTTTTTCAGTGTTTTTATGCTTTATTGACCTATGGTTATTTTATTGCTAAAATAATACGGTGCCTAATTAGTGTAAAATAAATATTAATGGAAGGAAAAAAGAAAATAGTCATCGGTCTCTTGGGGGAAAGCGGCTCGGGAAAAGATACGGTAGCTGAATATCTTAGAGAGAAACACGGAGCTAAATTAATGAGATTCGCAGATCCCTTAAAAGAGATTTTACACATATTTTTTGATAAGATTTCCCGTGAGGACCAGCAGTGGCTGGCTTTGCAGCTCAGGGAAAGATTTGGAAGAGATATTTTCCCCAAAGCGCTAAAAAGAAGAATTGAAAATGAATCTGGAATAATTGTGGTGAACGGAATCAGATTTTGGGAGGATTATGATTTTATTGAAGGTTTTGATCCAGGATATGTCATTTATGTGACTGCCGATCAAAAGGTTAGGTGGGAAAGATCTTCTAAAAGAGGCGAGAAATCTGATGATGGAGCTGATTTTAAGAGATTTCAAGAATTGGAACAATCTGAAACGGAAGTGCATATACCGGAAATAGGAGAAAAAGCCGGTTTTATCATTAGAAATGAAAAAGATTTGAATTTTTTGCTTGAAGAAACGGACAGAATTATGAATGAGATTGCAAATAAATAGAACGGGAAATCCCTTTGTGAAAAGGGGTTTTTTTGACCAAAGCAAGCCAGAAGAGTAGAATTAAATGAGATAAGAGTTAAAACTTTAGATAGCAAAGATGAAAAAGCAGCGTATTATTGCAATTTTAGGGCTTCCAGGATCAGGAAAGTCGGTGGCAATAAATCATATAATGAAAAAATATGATTGGACAAAGATTTATTTTGGAGAAGTGACTTTCGAAGAAATGAAAAGGTTGGGTTTGAAAATAAACGAAAAGAATGAGCGGATGATCAGAGAGGGATTGCGCAAAAAATTTGGCGAATTATGCTATGTCAAGAGAGTTGCAGAGAAAATTTTGCGGCTTGATCAAACGCCAATAATATTATTGGAGAGCTTGTATTCTTGGACAGAATATTTATTTTTAAAAAATAAATTTGGAGAAAATCTAAAGACAATTGCCATATATGCTTCTCCAAAAAAGAGATATGTCCGGTTGAAAAATAGGAAAATCCGTCCGTTGAATTTCGAGGAAGCGAGAAGCAGGGACTATTCTCAGATTGAAAACCTGTCCCAAGCCGGACCGATAGCAATGGCTGATTATCTCCTGATAAATGAAGGTTCAAAGAAAGAATTGTATAGCAAGATTGATGGAATGATCAAGAATGATCTGCATATCGTATAGGCCGACAGCCTTTGACCAAAATAGCAGAAACTAGTAAAATAAAGGAGTTAAATTCTTTAATCTTTGATGAATGTATGAATAAGTCTAATTTTTTTGGGGCTAACAAATCTAAGATTTTCGATGGATTGTCTGTTTGTGAAGGCCAGTTCATAGCGGATCTTGATAGATTAAAAGAGTCGGTTGAGCATTGTAGGGGGTTGGGGATGGAAATTGTTCTAACGCAGGGCACTTGGGATTTGCTGCATATCGGACATGCTAGATATTTTAAGGAAGCTAAGAGTCATGGTGATTTGTTGATAGTAGGCGTTGATAGCGATGAGAAAGTGCGAGAGCGTAAGGGTCCGGAGCGGCCGATAGTCCCGCAAGAAGAAAGATTGGAAATGATCGCTCATACCAGGTATGTCGATATAGTTGTTTTGAAGGAACTGGCGACGCCAAAATGGCAACTGATAAAAATCGTGCAGCCAGATGTGTTGATCGCTACAAAAGAAACCTATAATGATGAACAATTGGAAGAATTGAAAAAATATTGTGAAAAAATAGTGGTTCTTGAGCCGCAAGCCACAACTTCCACCAGTGCGAAAATCAGAAGGCTTCAAATTTCAACAGCTAAAAAATTAGAAGAAAAATTGACGCCGCGAATCCTAAGCTCAATCAAGGAGGTATTGGCGGAAATTAAGGAAGAAAAATTAAAAAAATAGAAAATGAAAAAAGATATAATCGCATATGTTCCAGTTTTGCACGATGGTTATCGCCGTTTTTTTGAAAAGTACAAGGATGCAAATCTTCATATTCTCGGACAAGAATTGATCTTCGAACATGACGCTTTGACCAAGGAAATCCGTCAGCTCAAGCCCGAATTGGTAAAAAAATCTATCGAAAGCTGGCGGATTTTTGCAGATGTAAAAATTACCGGCAAAAAAGAACTTTTAGAAATAAAGGAAAATTCCGAAAAAATAATCATGCCGAATGACGAAATCATGAGAGTTTTGTCTCAAAAATATTTTTCAGGGAAGGAAGTGGATTTTGATGACATATTCCTGCGGTGGGACAAGCACAATACGGTTAAGGAATTCCCGATTGATCCGGATAGGAGAATAACAACAGATGATTTTGACAAGGAAATGATGCTGGCAGCCAATCTTTTTTCTAAAAACAGCTCTGACTGGTGGCGAAGAATCGGTTCGGTGATTGTGAAAGATGGAAAAATAATTGTTTCAGCCTGCAATAAGCATGTACCGTCGGAGCAGATGCCGTTTGTGAACGGCGATCCGCGCAGCAATTTCCATAAAGGCGTTCATTTGGAACTTTCCACCGCTATCCATTCGGAGGCTGCGGCGATCGCACAATCAGCCAGGGAAGGCATCAGTCTTGAGGGAGCCAGTATTTATGTTACGACCTTTCCTTGCCCGCCGTGCGCTAAATTGATCGCTTATTCCGGCATTAAGAAAATTTATTATAATATCGGTTATGGAGTCTTGGACGGCGAAAGTATTTTGAAGGATAATGGAGTGGAAATAATTTTTGTAGACGTTGATCTTCCGCAAGAAAAAACTTCAGGCGATGTGATTTATAAAAAATAAAATATTTTTAGGTATAAAAATCAAGCCCTGAGTCTGGATAGACTGCAGGGCTTTTGTAGCTTTGTATTATTGCGATTCTTGTTTATTTCCGAATGATGCGAGCCTTGCGACTCTCCTTGCTTCCTCCTCCGGACTTCGATCTTTGGCAAAAGTTGCCTTGGCTGGTCCGGTCAGGTCTGGCTCCTGAATATGTGCGTGCAGATGTCGAATCGTGCTGGCATTGAAGTCAGGATGCCCGAAGCGCATTACCAGTCCTCCGCCTTGCATGTTAAATTCAGTGATTGTCCATTGGAACATTTCCCCTAATTCAGCCCATGCTTCCGGACTGATCGGCATGACATCATTCTCATTTCCGTGTTCTCTAAAGACGAGCACGAGGTGATGACGATGATGTTTGTAGGGGAAATCATTGAATTTCAATATCCAATATTTTCCTTCCCGAATGGGCTGGTTTTTCCACTCCTCAGGATGGCAAAAGGAACAAATTCCTTTTCCGACTGTTTCTTGCATCGCCTGATACTGTTCGGCTGTTCTGGCGCGCATGATTGTGCCAAGTTCTTCATGTTGGTCTTTCTTTTCATCTGCCATGATGTGATCCTTTGGTTTGTGGTTTAATAAATTTCAATATGCAATTGACAAAAAACTGATATAAAAGTATATCAGTTTTTTTGTTAAAAGTCAATTTTCTATACAGCTATCTTTCTAATTTCTTATAGCCTAATTTCACTTTTAATTTGTCATGCGTAGAATCAGTTCCTTTGGCGTTGCCAACAATCAGTTGAACATGGTAGTGGTCTACGCTTCCGCCAGTATATTCTGTTTTGCCAAAACGCACAAAAAATGATCCTCCTTCTATTTTAAATTCTTTCTCTGCCCAACCGATCAACTCGAACAATTCTTTGGCTGCTTCCGGATCGATTTCTGAAGGCAGAGTAGCATGTTTTTTATAGACAAAAAGCAGGTGTAGTTTCGTTCCTTCGTAGGGGCTCATGTTTTCTGAAACATACCACCAGACACTTTCATTGAGAATGGGTTTAGGGTGATATTTGGTAAAATATTCAGGGCAAAATGGGCATACTCCGTCATCGGTGATTTTTTTCATCAAATCAATCTGCTCAGGCGTGCGGGCATGATTGAAATCTAAAAATCCAATTTTTTCCTTAGGAGTATATTTACCATTATTAGACATAAGCTGTATAATTTAAGTATTTTTTATATAGCGACTGGTATGCCTTTGATTCCGGGATGCGGGTTGTAGTCAGAAAGTTCGAAGTCCTCTTTTCTGAAATCAAACAAGTCGGTTTTTGCGGTGTTTATTTTCATAGTCGGAAAAGGACGCGATTCTCTCTCTAGCATTTTTTCTACCGCCGGAATTTGATCGACAAAAATATGCGCGTCAGAAATCGTGTGGACATATTCATATGGAATGGTGTTTGTCACATGCGCCAGCATCATGGCCAATGCGGCATATTGAACCATGTTGGAAGGTACGCCGATAGGAGTGTCTCCTGATCTTTGCATCATATGCAAAGTCAGCTTTCCGTCAATTATCCGTATATTCAGCCATCCATGGCAAGGACATACTACCACTTTTTGAGTTTTGCCCTTGCCTCGTCCTGCATATTGAGGAATCCAAGGAGAAACGAAATGAGTGCGCAGTTGCGGTTCTTCTTTGATTTGCTCGACAATATGCTTGAATTGGTTGAATGTTTCTCCGGTAATGGTAGGAAAATCATGAAAAGCTGCCCCATATGAACCAGGCCCTAGATCACCGGTTTCTAGTCCGCGTTTCGAACATTTCTTCTCCGTACACCATATGTCCCACCAATAACAGCCAAATTTTTCCAATTCCTCGACGGTTCGAGCGCCATTTATGAAAGCGCAGATTTCTCCAATAGCTTGTTGCCAAATCGTAACTGGAAGCTTGGACATCTTGGGGGCCATATTGCGTTCGGTTATCATAGGAAATCCGTTCTCTAGCTTAAAACGCATGGGAATCGAACCTATTCTTGTGATGGCATCTGTTCCTTGCTGAGAAACTGCTCTTACGCCGTTTTCCAAGACGTCGCGAAGCATGGCTTTATACTGATTATCGGGCGTTCTTTCCTCGACTGGCTTGGTTCTAGCGATATCTTGCATCATAAAGTTTTCCTTATATAATTTAGTACTGATATTATAGCTGAACTGAGTATTTTTGCAATAATTATTTTTTTAAAAAAAGCTTGTTTGCTATCTTTTGATGTGATATTATGAGGATAGGAAATAATAGAAATTAGAATTTAAATATTTATGATATCTCTAATAGTGGTAGTAGCAAAAAATAATGCTATCGGGTGCAATAATCAATTGCTCTGGAATATTCCTGAGGACATGGCTCATTTCAAAAAAATAACTATCGGACATGCGGTGATTATGGGAGATCGGACATTCGAATCGATAGGAAAACCGCTTTCCCAAAGAAAAAACATTATCGTGACGCGCAACAGGGATTTTCAGGCTCCCGGTTGCGAGATCCGTTTCGATCTGGATGAAATTTTGCAAGAATATAAAAATAGCGAGGAAGAAGTTTTTGTAATCGGCGGAGGAACAATTTATAAATTAGCATTGCCGATGGTAGATAAGTTGTATCTGACGCTTGTGGATGACGCTCCAGAAGATGCTGACACTTTTTTCCCGGATTATTCAGAATTCAAAACTGTTATAAGCAGAAAAGATTTAAATAACGGGCAATACAAATTTTCTTTTCTGGAATTAACTAGATAATTTTCAGACATGTATTGTATGATCAAGAAGGTGTGCGGAAATCAACAGATAATCTTAATTTATGAAAATTCAAATTCAAAAAATCAATTCTGAGGCAAAAATTCCCAAATACACTATCGATGGAGACGCAGGAATGGAACTTTATAGTGTGGATGATATGATAATTTTGCCCGGGCAAATCTTGGCTTGCGCTACGGGGATCATTGTGGCAATTCCTGATGGATATGCAGGTTTGATTTGGGATAAAAGTGGAATTGCCCTTAACGGAGGAATAAAGACTATGGGTGGAGTCATTGATAGTAATTATAGGGGGGAAGTAAGGGTAATTTTAAAAAATTTATCAGAAAAAGAATATATTATCGGAAGGGGAAATAAAATAGCTCAGATGATTATTCAAAAAGTTGAAGCGCCAATTTTGGAAGAAGTGGATGAATTAAGCAAGACTGAAAGAGGGGGCGGAGGATTCGGCAGCACGGGCTTGATATAATCTTAGGATTAGAATAAACTATCGAATATAATTTTTTATTAAGACTTAATTAAAAATAGAAAAATTAATATTATGACCAAATATATTCCTGTTATCGGCATGGAGATCCATGTGGAACTGAAAACCAAATCTAAGATGTTTTGCGCCTGCAAGAACGGGCTGGGATTGGAAAGTGAGCCTAATGTGAATATATGTCCGGTTTGCACGGCGCAGCCCGGAACATTGCCAGTTGCCAATCTGGAGGCTATCAGATTCGTGCAAAAGGCGGGGTTGGCGCTCAATTGCAAGATAGCGGAAATTTCCAAATTTGACAGGAAAAATTATTTTTATCCCGATATTCCGAAAGGCTATCAGATTTCCCAATATGACCAGCCGCTTTGCGAACATGGACATATTGCTATTAATGGCAAGGAAGTTGGCATTACGAGAATCCATATGGAAGAAGACACGGGAAAATCAGTCCATCCGAAAGGAGCTGATTACTCACTGATCGATTTCAATCGGGCAGGCGTGCCGTTGATGGAATTGGTGACAGAGCCTGATATTGAAACCGGAAAAGAAGCGCGCCTTTTCTGCCAGAAATTGCAGCAGATTTTCCGGTATCTTGAAATTTCTGATGCGGACATGGAGAAGGGGCATATGAGATGCGAAGTGAACATTTCTCTCCACAAAGAAGGCGAAGAAAAATTGAGCGGAACTAAAACGGAAATAAAAAACTTGAATTCTTTTCGCGTAGTGGAAAGGGCAGTGGATTTTGAAATTGTGCGCCAAACAGAAATTTTAGAAAAAGGAGAAAAGGTGATCCAGGAGACTCGTGGCTGGGATGAAGCTAGGGGGGAGACGGTAGCACAGAGAAAAAAGGAGTCCGCTCATGACTATCGTTATTTCCCGGAACCGGACATTCCTCCGATGAGATTCGGAGCTGAATATGCGGATGAGCTTAAAAAAGAACTGCCGGAGCTTCCGGATATCAAGGCAAAACGTTTTCAAGAAGAATATGAACTATCTTTGGAAAATGTGAACGTGATTGTTTCTGATAAGAAATTGGCTGAATATTTCGAGCAAGTGGTTTCCGAACTTAAGGAAAAAAGCCAGGGCGGGGAAATTAAGGCGGAAGAAAACAAATTCATAAAGCTAGCTGCAAATTATATCGTCAGCGAGCTGCAAAAACATCTGGTGAAAAACAATCAATCGATCGGAGATATAAAAATCACTCCGGAAAACTATGCTGAATTGATCGGATATCTGGCAGACGGAAAAATCAATTCCAGCGCAGGCCAGGTTGTTTTGGAAGAAATGTATGCAACAGGCGGCGATCCGTCGCAAATCATCGAAGAGAAAAATTTGGCTCAAATGAGCGATTCTTCTGAATTGGAGAAGATCGTGGAAGAAGTTTTGGCTAAAAACCAAAAATCAGTCGAAGATTTCAAGGCCGGCAAGCAAAATGCTTTGCAATTTTTGATGGGACAGGTTATGATGATGACAAAAGGAAAAGCCAATCCGGGGATCGTGATCGAAATGCTAAAGAAAAAATTAGATTAAAAAGTAATTATTAATAATAAAAAATATGAACATGGAAAAAGCCTTCGCAATGCCTTCAAAAGATGCTAAGGAGGAAGATTCTTTGGCAGAGGTTCCAATTGATAAGAGAGATATTGCAAAAGAGGAAAGAAGGAGTTTGCAAAATGCTTCTGATTTTTTGGAGCAAGCAAGGAATTATACGCAAGAACTTATTGATGCCAGGAGAAAACCTGATAATGAGGAAGAAGTAGAAGAGATACGAAGAGGAATGAAATTGACAAGAAATTTAGCTGAAGAACAAATGGCTTTGGCTGCAACAGATGAAGATAGGGAAATTTTTCAAAAATCCATAGAACTTATTAAGAATAATCTGTAGTTTTGAAAAAATAAAAGCGGTGAAGCCCGTTGGGGCTTTA
>AMFJ01000015.1_pt1 | contig 12541 bp, 9 predicted proteins | sample 427208 | NCBI WGS metagenome assembly AMFJ01 (sample SAMN02954298, study PRJNA114691) | groundwater metagenome | biome: aquatic; feature: subsurface aquifer; material: sediment; isolation source: subsurface aquifer sediment | place: USA: Rifle, CO | collected 2008-08
TAAAACAAAACACTCCTCTGTTTTCACAGGGAGTGCTTTTTGTTTTATATTGGTGGATCGAGTGGGGCTTGAACCCACGACCTTGGCCTTAAGAGGGCCCTGCTCTACCAACTGAGCTATCAATCCATTTAGTTTTTATGTAATTTGGGTTTTGGCTCAAAATTACAATGTGGCGAAAGTTTATATATTTTTTTTTAAAAATCAATTTAAAATTAGAGTTTTTTTCATATAATCGTTTTTGATTTTAAAATTGACCATATTTTATGAAGATTAGGCTTGTCGTTTGAATCCTGCTTTTAATTGCAGTCATGCTATGATATGTATATCTAAAAGATTATATCGTTGCTATAACTTTCTTCGATTGAAGATACTTTGATATGGTGACTTTTGCCATTTCTGCACTGATAATCACATATATCATTACAAAGATCATCGATATCGTATTTTCAAAAATCTTCAATAAATACATCAAGCATGATACCATCGGGCGTAAAATGCTTCCTGTCATAAACAATATCACCATAATATTCATCTGGGCAATAAGCATAATCATGACCATCAATTATCTGGGGTTCAATGTCGCGACGCTCCTGACGTGAGCATGAATATGATGAGTTATATTCGCACTAGCCTGAAAGGAGGCAGCATCGAATCTCTTCGGTAGCTTCTCGCTCATTTTCTCCAAATCTTTCAAACCGGGGGATTACATCAAGATAAAATGATTGGAGTGAACAGTCGAGGAAATAACGCTCAGCTATACGAGATTGACTGACAAGAAATGAAATATGCTGTATATTCCGAATAAGAATATCATCACAGAGAGCATAGAGAACCTAACACAATGAAAACACAGGAAGACTGAGATTATTTTCCCGTTGCCGCTGAGCATTTCATCGAAGGACTTGAAAAAACTCCTGAAATCATTTGAAGCTTTCGGTGATAAATCTAAAAAAGATTGAGTTATTGAGGATTATAAATTGATATTTGATTCTCTGAATGCCACGCAGAATATTTCTTTCACTTTTCAGAGCCTCACCAAGGCCGATAATGTCTTGCTGAAGAAGAATGTCTATCTTGATCTTAAGAATATCCTCGATGAGCAGGGGATTTCACTTTCAGCAACGGCTTAATTATATATCCAGGATCACCGAATCAAGAATGTATTTTACATTTGCATTCGTTGAATAGATATTTTGTATTCAATTTATAGTCTTTTCTATAGTGCTTTTGCGAGCATCGGGCGAATTTCTGAGCTTCTTGAGGATGTATTCGAGCACTCATATGCACTCATGCCTCAATATCTTTTCCTGAATAATATAGGCGACTAATCAGGCTTTATCTCATCTGAAAAAATCATCGATGAGATTTTTTTGTTTTTCCGTAACTTCAAATTTTGTCTGGTCGCTTCCGAAATACAGGATCCTGGAGCTTATGGTCTCTATGATATTCTCTTTTGCATTTGTCGTCAGCAGGAATATGAGCCTAGGGGGAACATCCTCTAGCACCTTTAACAGTGCATTTGCAGCTTGGTCAGTGAATTTATCTATTTCTCTAATGATGAATATATTGAAATCATAGTTCGATTTTATGCTGGCTTTTTCGATAAGTTCTCTTGAGCTTGATATCTTGAATGATTTTTCTTCAGTTTCGTAAAGACAGATATTCGGGATGATATTCTGTCTGATGTCTTCAATCGAATAAATATCTGAATTATTGAGATAATTGATTGATTCGATAAGGGATTTTTCTGATAAGAGCACTGGTTGGATTGTATCTCATCCGGTAAATGTATCCAGCAGCAATTTAAGTTCTTTTTGCATTTTTGATTGATTTTATACGTAAAATTCATAAGATTGCGACAGATTTTATTTAGAATGATTACTTTGTAAAGAGATTATGTCAAATAGAGCTTTGGCCTTTTTAATACTAATTGCAATGTGCGGGTGAGCCCTTGGGTTCATCTATTATTTTTTCATCGCAAATGTCGGAAACCTTATAGTTGATGTATGAGGACTCGAAAAGGTTCATATTATCTTAAAATGAGAGTTCGGCAATAATCATGAGGACATCTGTAATGGAAAGTGCATTTTCAAGTGAATCTCACCTGTTAATTATACCATTAGCGCATCAAAGGAATCTTATAAGACTGATTCAGTGGATTTCAAGCTTGAGAGAAGCGAGGTGAAGAATATCAAAATCTCCCTCAAGAGAGAAGTGGAACTATCTGAAGCGACAAAGAGCAACTGAGACAAGATCCTGGAGCTAAAATACAAAAAATACCTAGGATGAGACAGAGAGAATGCAGATGATACCAAGCAAGACTCGAATAGGGAAGTGTTAGGCGTCTTCTCCTCCAAGCTGGTCTCATACGATAAAGCAAAATGATTCCGCATTTTCACCTTTGACTGATCAGAAGAAGATACATTATTCTTCCAAGATGACATAACAGTCGGAAACGTATCTTATAATCCGACAGATTGAATCATTATCTACTCAATCTGAACAGATAATCTGATTTTCGATCTCTCGACCAAGATGAGTTACAAGCTGAATATCACATCAAAAGTCAAATTCGTTAAAAAATCCTGAAATGATAAATATGTAGTCGTGGCTGATGATGGGGCATATATCTATTCATCCGTGACCAACGACTATACGAAAAACACCCTTTTCGATGATTTCATTATTCTTGATAACGGCAAAGTCCTCTGACTTATAAAGAAAGATTCGAAGCTTAAACTCAGCCTTCTTGATTTTCCGGACAATGCCAAGAATAAGCTTGTCTTGCATGATATTGCCACCAGAGAAAGAAAAGTGATATTTGAGCTTGATTGAGTTGCAGAATATCTGCTCTTCAATGAGTGAATTGTCAGTTATGCTGATGCGGATTGAAAAACATATAATTTAAAGCAATTGGAAATAGAATAACATGGCAACAAAAAAAGTATACCTCAATACGATTGCACAGCTTGCATGAAAATTCTCGACAGCATTCATAAGCATTTTTCTGATTAAGATTCTCACAAACTATCTTTCTCTGGATGATTATTGACTGTACTCGAAGATATATAATTATATGTCTATTTTTGCAGCGATTGCCGATCTGTGATTGTTTACGATTACGATCAGGGAAATCTCGAATCATAAGGAAGACGTAGAGAAAGTGCGCAAGATTATCTGAAATATGATGACAATAAGACTCTCACTTTGAGTATTCATCATCTTCCTATCGCTTGCTATAGCGTTCTTCTTACCTTGATACAATTCAAACCTGGCGATGGCATCGATTTTCATTGCTGGATTCTTTACATTTTTCGGATTGATGAATTCCGCTATTCTTTCATTGCTGCAGGCTTATCTGAAGACAGAATACTCTTTCATATCCACTACTGCCGGCAAATTCGCAAATTTCCTCTTTGTCCTGATGGTCGTATTCATACTATATCCGAAATCCGCAATAGCATGAAATCCCGCACTTGGGACAACATCCTTTCTATGGATCATGTCTGCTTGAGTGTTCTGAAATGCTATCATGACGGCACTTATCTATAATTATGCCAGGAAAGTAGAGAAGATCAGGTTCGGATTCGATAAAGTGGTCATGAAAAACCTGGTTACCATGTCAATCCCTTACTGACTAGCATTATTCTTGAATATCGTATATTTTAAGGTCGATGTTATCTTATTATCGATTCTAGAGCCTCGAAATATCTCAGATACGAACATTGCACTGTATTCCGTGCCAATGAAGATCGTAGAAGTCTGAATGATGTTCTGAGCCCTATTCTTGCAATCTATGCTTCCGCTATTCAGCGAAAACATCTTCAAGAAGAAATTTGAAGAATTATGATTTCTGATCCAAAAATCTTACAGGCTGCTATTCATATTTTGAGTTGGAATAGTCGGTTTCTCCATTGTTAATTGATATGAAATTCTGAGATTGGTCGCAGCTCCCGATTATCTGGATAAGACCCATATCTATAATTCATTGCATGCATATAGGATAACCGTGTTCATCTTCTTATTCTATTTCATCTCTTCTATCTTCACATATATACTGATAGCAAACAATGAACAATGAAGATTGCTCAAGATCAATACATATATCACGATATTGAATATTGTCTGAAATATAATCTTAATCCCATATCTGAGCTTTGTCTGATCCGCAATAAGCACTCTGATTTCGCAATTTATCCTGCTCATATTGACATACAGGACTTCAAGGCATATCTATAAATTCGATTTCGCACCGAGATTCAGCTCTGCGGTCTTGCTGTTTTCTGCAATATGAGCATTTATCGCATTTTACTTAAGAGAATATCTTTACTCGTATTCTTTGGGTTATGTAACTGTCCTGATTTCTTGCCTTGCCATGTTTTCAATCATATACTTCTGATGAATCGGTATGTTTTTCTACAGGCAAAAGATTATTAGCCTAGTCAGAAAGGCTTAATATTTTCAAATTATTCCATATTGACAATTCAACCATTATCACTAAAGTGCAAATAATTAATCGTACTTCTATGAGTTGAAAAATCCTACAAGCCAATTTCCGAAATGAAAAGCCGCTTGCATGAAAAAATGATGGAAATCATATTAATTCGCCCGCACAGGCTGCATTAAGAACTTTCAAGTCACGCATAGAGCTATTGAGAGAAGAATCCGAAAGATGGCTAGAAGATTATTCTGCCAGGATTATGCGAACATTCTGGTACTGAAACTGAAACCTGGATGATGAGCTCCGGCAACGAAAAGCCAACGCGGTAATGGTTTTCGGCGAGTATTTGGCAAAAATAAATTTCAATCAGCCGAATAATAGGGAAATATACTTATGAAACCCTTCTGAGATGATACTTTCTGATTTATTCCTCAGATGCATCATCTGCTACCTTTTGGATTTCGATGAGATAGAAAACAGGCTCGTTATGAAAATTTATCTCGAAAAACTCATTACCGACCCATCTGAGGATGAATTGATAATGGCAGACTTATATGAATTCTTCGATGTTGTAATCGAGGCGACAAAAATAAATATATTAGAGTGACATATTAATGTTGATTTGAGTTTCTATGATAAATTATAATTAGTTTATAAGTTAATCTGATTAAAAGCATGTGATGTACAGTCCTACAATTCCCAGCTACTTCAGCGCAAATGTCTTTGTCAAAAGACAAAATAACACCTATCAATGGCAAAGGGCAAGAGCCGGCAAAGCTTAAAGAAAAAAAAGAAGAATTCAAAAGAAGGGCTAATGAAGCCATAATGGAAGAATGCAATAATTGGATTGCAGATTTCTCTGATAAGACGCTAGACCATTTTCCAATGTGAAAGCTGAATCTCGATGATGTCAGGAAATGGCATTTCCTGCAAGCACTGTCATTATTCTGATCTTATCTTTATGACATACACAAGGATCAGATCGGCAATGCACGACTCTATACCGCAGACATGAATGAACTCAGCTTAGACGATAAGCTACAAAGAACTATCATATGCTATCTTCTGAATCCGGCAGACACCCTGAATAATTCCATAATGCATAGCTACATAAATGAGCTAGATGAGATGTACACACAATCAAACAGAGAAAAACCTCAGATAACACTTGATTCTATCGTCAAAAAAGCCCATTTAGAGGATGAACCCATGCCCTTAATCGAATCTCCGGTCGTCATAGAATGATTAATGGCACAATCAGCTGTCATCTGAAATCCTTTGATTCCTGAAGCAGATTATAAAAAATGAGAGTCAGCGCTTATGGCTCTGAAAGGGATACCGCAACACGATCCCGAACAATATGAAGCACTGATGCCTGCAGAAGATATGGTTGATGAGGGAGATGATTCAGATGATATAGATCCGTCATATTGTTATCTTTGAATGTATCTGGAATTCATACTTCAAGCCACATACGAGAATTTGGAGAGCTGATATCTGCACATCAATACTAGTTTTATCCATAAAATCAAGAGCTAGCTCCATCAGGGGCTTAAATATATCCTGTATGCCTTAAATAAGCCATCCTAATAGCTATCTTCTATTTCAGATAAAATGCCACTTCCTCAGAAGTGGCATTTTATAAACGTTTTTTTGCAAATCTACTTGAAAAATATTAATTATTTATATAATCTTCTTGTTTTATTAATTAACCTAAAACATTTTATATGGAAAATTTATCTATATATCTGATATTCGGAGGGCCGATTCTTGCGCTTCTTTATTGAGTGATGCTTATATTCTCTATCCTTAAATTGCCTACTGGTAATAAGAAGATGCAAGATATAGCAGCTGCAATCCAAGAATGAGCAGAAGCTTTCCTTAACAGACAATATACTACAGTTGCTGTCGTTGCAGCAGTCTTATTTGTAATCATTTGAATTATTCCACAACTAGGATGGCTGACTGCTATAGCATTCCTAATAGGTTCAATCCTATCTGCAATCGCAGGTTATATCTGAATGAACATCTCAGTAAGAGCAAACATCAGAACTGCTCAAGCTGCTACTGTTTCTATGGATAAAGCCTTAGACGTTGCTGTAAAATGAGGTAATATCACTTGAATGCTAGTTGTAGGACTTGCACTTCTATGAGTTGCTACTTTCTACTTCGTTGCCGGTAAATATGCTGGTCAGGCTGCTACTATCCATGCTCTTATAGGACTTGGATTCTGAGGTTCTCTTATCTCAGTATTCGCTCGTCTTTGAGGATGAATATTCACTAAGGCTGCTGATGTTTGAGCTGATCTTGTAGGTAAGGTAGAAGCTTGAATTCCAGAAGATGATCCAAGAAATCCAGCTGTTATCGCTGATAATGTTTGAGATAATGTTTGAGATTGTGCTTGAATGGCTGCTGATCTTTTCGAGACTTATGTAGTTACGATCATCGCTGCAATGCTTCTTGCTAATACTCTTTACCCAGCTGATACGAATCTTCTTCTTTATCCGCTAGTTCTTGGTGGTGTATCTATAATCTTCTCGATTATCGGTTCATTCTTCATTAAGCTCGGAAAGAATAAAGAGAATATCATGGGTGCCCTATACAAGGGTCTGATAGTTGCTTGAGTTCTGAGTGCTATAGGTTTTTACTTTGTTACAAAATCTCTAGTTGTAGGATCTGGGCTTTCTAGCATCAACGTATTCTATACTACCCTTATCGGACTTGCGCTTACTGCTGCAATGGTAGTGATCACTGAATACTACACATCTACAAAATACGCTCCAGTACAACAAATCGCTGAAGCTTCAACAACTTGACATGGTACAAATATCATTACAGGTCTTGCTGTTTCTATGAAATCTACTGCACTTCCGATTTTTGCAATCATCGCATCAATCATAGTTGCATTTAACTTGGCATGAATCTATGGTATTGCAATCGCTGCAGTATCAATGCTTTCTATGGCATGAATCATCGTTACAATCGATTCATACGGACCGATTACAGATAACGCTTGAGGTATCGCTGAGATGGCTGAGATGGATTCTTCTGTAAGAGACATCACTGATCCATTGGACGCAGTGGGAAACACTACAAAAGCTGTAACTAAGGGTTACGCTATCGGTTCAGCTGCACTTGCTGCACTTGTCCTATTCAATGAATATACTGCAAAGACTAATTGAATTGAATTTGAAATCTCAAATCCATACGTTCTTTCAGGTCTTCTTCTAGGTTGACTTCTTCCTTACTACTTCGGTGCGCTTTGCATGCAGGCTGTTGCTAGGGCTGCTGGAGCTGTAGTTGAAGACGTAAGAGATCAATTCGCTACTAAGAAATGAATAATGACTGGTAAAGAAAAGCCAGATTACGGAAGGACTGTTGATATCGTTACAAAAGCTGCTTTGAAAGAAATGGTTGTTCCAGCGTTGATTCCAGTTTTGGTTCCATTGGTTGTTTTCTTCGGTCTAGGTTTCCTAGTGAGCCCAGAAGTTGCAAAGATGGCACTTGGTTGAGTTCTTATAGGTTCAATCCTGACATGAGTATTCGTTGCAATCTCTATGACAAGCTGAGGTTGAGCATGGGATAATGCTAAGAAATACATCGAGCTTGGATTCTTCGGTTGAAAAGGTTCAGAAGCCCATAAGGCTGCTGTAACAGGAGATACTGTTTGAGATCCATACAAAGACACTGCTGGTCCTGCTATCAATCCGATGATCAAGATTATCAATATCATAGCTCTACTTATAGTTGGTTTGATGTAATATCTTCAATACATACATAAAAAAATACCCGAGTCACTCGGGTATTTTTTTATGTATTAAGCTTTCTGATTATCAGGAATAGGACTAGTCATATGATTCATATTCAGGTGAGCAGATCAAGTCTGCGAATATTCAGATAGGGGATAGAGAGTGCTTTATTATTTCTTTTATATCAAGACTTGAATTCCTGTACCGTGGGCATCTTAAAATTCTTCAGCTCAAGCACAAGTTCATTATTTCACCTATAATTTGTCAATGCATCTTTTCATGCGTATTCATATCATCATATCAGAAGTATAGCTGCAACTATTGCAATTACTATTTTATTAGGCTTTTTCATAGTATTGGATTAAATTCTTTAAGCTGATGTTATTGAGTTTTCGTATTAGTCAAGCCGAGAATCATATGATCATTGAAAATCAGTCTTTTATTCATCAGATAATTTAAGTTAATTTAAACTCGACTAAACCTATAATTGGCTTAATTCTGCTTTAATTTTGATATTGACAATTGGTGAAATTTTCATATAAACATTAACATTAAGACATTAATTTTTTTTGTCAAAAATGACTTTAACAAAAGAAACGAGGGAGGAAATCTGAAATCTGGATTCCATTATCAGAAAACGGCATTCTGTAGCCCAAGTTCAGTCAAAGACCCGGACTTGAGTCGAATTTCATATTGAGTCCGTTCCGTTGAAGCCAAAGGAATGAAAAAAGATATGAGAGGTGCTGATTGAAAATTGAGTTATTTCTCAAGAAAATTTCTTCAATGCACTAAGGAAACAGAAAGAATTCAAAAATAACTGAAGAAATATCCCTTTTTTGCAGATACTTGTTGAATTGGATTACATCGAGCCGCAAAAATTCTTAAAAGTCGCAAGAGATAATAATATCTATGTTCCGATGTGAGAAATCCTCACAATGGAATGAATCATCACACTCAATCAGCTGAATGAAGCACTGAAAATCCAAAGTGAGACGGTATGAAGGAGAATCTGACAGATACTGATAGAAGACCTTAAGATCCTCACCGAAGATACGCTTATATCTATCCTATCCAAACAATATTGAAACCTCAGAATCAGGCCGGACTTGGTGTATTTTGATTCCAAAATATTTTTCTCTGTCAGCATGGCATCGATAATGACTCATTCGTTCGTTCCATACAATAGCTATGAAGATAATGATACGAGAGTGATTCAGGTTCTTGTGAACGATGCGAGAAGGCCAGATATCGACAATATCACAAGACTTGTTCTATCTTGAGCGCAGAATATTTTCAAAAAAGCAAAATTAAGGGTCGAGTTTTGTGTTTCTACAACAACGGAGATAAATGAATTTGTCCAGGCTGTGTATGTGGACAAGGAAATGTACCTGAACAAAAAAAAGCTCCGAGTCGAGGATTATCTTACTTGATGAGATGTCCCTGTTTTCCATATTTGAGCAGATTACACATCAGAAAAAGAGATAATTCTAGCTTTTTCTTCAATAATTAAAAAATGATTGGATTATTGAGCTTCTGATATCCATATCGAGCCTGAAGAAAATAAAATGAGGATAAGATATAGGATAGACTGAGTATTGAAGTGGGATTCTGATCTCCCGATCCAGATGAAAGAAAGCCTGATGAGATGAATAAAATATGTCCTATGATTTTCCGATGCGCACAAACTGGATAAGACTTTTGATGAGAGATTTAAGGTTTTCTATGAAGACAAGAAACTGCATGCTGACTTAAGGGTTTCGATTTTACCTCTTTTGAATTGAGATAAAATGGTTATCCGTTTGCTGGTACAGAGCTCTGAAGTGCCTTCATTCACAGATCTCTGAATGAAGAAGAATATCAGAATCAAATTCCAAAAAGTCTGCACGATGGCTTCTTGAATAATTATCGTAACCTGACCTACTTGAAGCTGAAAAACAACAACTCTTTTCTCTACGATCAATTACCTCAAAGATGACAAAATAAACATTGTCACAATAGAAGACCCCCCAGAATACCTGATACCGGGAATAAATCAGGCAAAAGTCAGATCTTGACATGAAAAAAATTGAATCAATTATCTTGATGCCCTAAAATCAACATTAAGACAAGATCCTGATGTCATAATGTTCTGAGAAATGAGGGATAATGAATCGGCATCAGTTGCCATGTCGGCATGAATGACATGACATCTTCTTTTTACAACGCTTCATACTAATGATGCCGTTTCATCGATAACTAGACTGGCAGATCTCTGAATAAGGCCATATATGCTTTCTTCTACGCTTGTTTCCATTGTTGCCCAGAGACTCATACGTAAGACTTGCGATCATTGCAAGGAAGAATATAAACCTACGGAGGATGATCTTGAATTTTTCAAAGTAACCATAGATTGAATAGATGAGCACATTGAAAGCTGAGATATCAAGTTCACCAGATGAAAATGATGCGATAAATGCAGATTTACATGATATAAATGAAGAATCGGGATATATGAGCTTCTTTGTGTCAATGAAGAGCTTAAGAAGGCTGTATTGCACAATGCAACCGCAAAGGAGATTGAGGATATGGCCAGAGAATACTGAATGACTTCAATGGTTGAGGATTGATTCCTGAAAGTAATAGATTGACTCACGACATTAGAAGAAGTGATCAGAGTCTCCAGGACTCTTCAGGCACCAAAAAGAAAAAGGACTTTAGATGAAATCCGTTATATGCTGGAATGAGATCTTTCAAGAGAGGAGGTCGTGGCATCGATTTATTCTTGAATCGAACTCATTGAACTCGAAAAAAAGCAATCAAAAAGAGTGCTTAAGCCAATAATTCCCACTCCCACAGACGAGTATCCCCATCTGCCCATAATCTGATGAACGATAAACACCGATCTTCTCGAAAATCAAAAAGAAACAATCGTTTCGAAAGATGACAATGTTGATTCGCTTTTTGCTTCTTTGTGCGATTGAATCAAATCAGAAATAGTGACAAGGCTCGATAACGTCGTAAGGCGTTGAATGGATTCAAAATCCCTTGATAAAGTATTAGAAGTTAGGCGTTTGATTGCAGAATTGGATAATGAATCCGACAATCCAAATGGAAAATCAATAATCAGTTAGCATCTATGCACACAAGAAAATCCGCCACAGAGGTATACTTATCGAAAAACGTCAACAACAAGATTGTCATTGTCAGTGTTATCGATTTTATTGTCGCGAAGATAAAGAAAGTTATAGATGCGAAGAAGCATCATCAATTCGTCGCTCTCACAAACAAGCTGCACTTCATGGCATTTTGATTAGAAAAATTCATCAATAAACCCCCACGAGCAGAAAAGACAGAATGAGCATCATCAGAAGCCGAATCATTCAGGGATTGACCTACAGTCCTTATTCAAGGCAAAAATTGAAAGGTCGTATTCTTCAATCAGACGTTAATTGACTCTATATCGTCTTTAAGCCAATGAAAAATCAGTACATCTGACGAAGTTAAGAAATTATTAGAAGAAAAAGTCCGCTCAGAATCAGTTGGGCTAGTTTTGCCTAGGTTATATGACTTAATCTATATTCCTGATACTCTGACTCAGATTCATGAGAGGGATCATAATTTAGGAGACTGTATCTCATATACCGATGTTTATGAGAACAATATCAATTGAGAATTAGTTGTCAATAAGACTCAACTTAACGATGATCATCTTATCATCAAAAGCTGAATGACTTTGAAATCAGTTGACCATCCTATAATAGACAGGCTCATTTCTGATCAGAAATCGCTTAGAGACTGAAGATTGACTGGAAATCTTTGAATGAAGTATGATTTTGAAGCATTTGCAAGGAAATATACATGTCTCGTAGAAGAAATATTATGAAGCGATTCAAATACGCTCAAGGAAATTGCAATCTATCTTGAATTGCTGGTACAGCTCTGAAATATATGAGACATATTGATTGATAGGGCATATTTCCTTATCAATTGATTCAATTGAAAAGAACATTATTTTAATACTGAATTCTTAAGGAATTCACCATTTGAAGACAAAGATTCTCTTATGGCTTCCTTGAAAAGCTGAAAATTCTTAAGAAGGGTATATGGTCGGGACACATTCTATACATCAAAACAACTTGAGAAATTGCAGGAGACATGACATTATAGCGATTACTTCTACCCCATGATAGATGAGAGCGGCACAAGAGCAATGGTCTCCTGGGATAACTTCAAATATGAATCTCCGAATTACTTCTGAGACTCTAGCAAGACTAATCATGACAACCTCATGACATTCTGAATTTGAGCGCTTGAAAAATGCGATGATATATAATGAAAATCAGAAAAAAGAGAGATTTTATCTCTCTTTTTT
>AMFJ01033377.1_pt1 | contig 12537 bp, 10 predicted proteins | sample 427208 | NCBI WGS metagenome assembly AMFJ01 (sample SAMN02954298, study PRJNA114691) | groundwater metagenome | biome: aquatic; feature: subsurface aquifer; material: sediment; isolation source: subsurface aquifer sediment | place: USA: Rifle, CO | collected 2008-08
TATCCGCTTGCTTGACCCAGCCCAATCCCTTGATGTGGTGCTCATACGCTGATCCGGCAACCATTCGTTGAATCGCGTCAAAACCATAACCGCCTTTACCAACCAAAACAAGCTCAAACGGGTCATCTCCCGGACGGCTGCTTTTGAAAAGTTCAAACGCCCGCACAAGCGTGTCTATGTTCTTTTTTAATTCTACCCTGCCAATGCAAAGAAAGAAATGCTTTGAAAGCCCGTATTCTTTGCGCACCGACATCTGCTCTGCAGAATCGCGCTTATAAAATTCTTCAGTGTCTGACGCAAGATGAACAACGCTAACGCGATCGCGCGGAACCGAATAATATTCAAATAGATCATCTTGCGTTGCGCTTGAAACTGTTATTATATGCGATGCGCGCAAAATTGTTTCGTTTGTTGTACGCACAAGCCGCTCGTATTCGCTTGGCTCGTACAAGTTTGGAAAACGGCGAAAAACAACATCATGCACTGTTGCAACAGTTGTACGCGGACAAATTCGCGGAAGCGAATGCGCTGGTACAAAAAGCACATCAGGCGGCTTACGCATAATTCTTGCGGACAATCTTATTTTTGACCAGCCCGGAAGCTGCCACTTTAGCCGTTGACCGGACCATCCATCTGGAAGACGGCCTAAATCTTCTGGAAGCTGGCCGTTTGAATAAAGCTCAATTTTATTGCCGTCAATCGGCAAACGCATCATGTTTTTCAAAAGATTGAATTCATACCATTCGGTTCCGGTGCGGAACTTGCGTGTTATGGGGTTTGCATCAATGCCAATATGCATAATTTATAAAGAGCTTGAATAAATTAGTGCGTAAAAATTGATCGTTTGTACGCATCAAGATTTTCAAGCGCAATGCCCGTGCCTTTTGCAACGCAAAGCTGCGGATCATCCGCAACATAAGCCGGCACGCCGGTTGCTTTAGAAATCAGTTCGTCTATATTTCTAAGCTGGCTTGATCCGCCGGTAAGAACAATCCCCTTGTCCATAACATCAGCTGATAATTCCGGCGGAGTTTTATGCAAAACCTCTTTGACAGTTGAAATAATATCTTCAAGCTCGTGCCTTATCGCTTCTGTAACATCATCGCTTGTAACCTCAATGATTTTTGGAAGTCCGGTTATCATATCGCGGCCTTTCACTTCCATTGATAGCTTGTCTTCCATGTAGACAGCGGAACCGACATTGATTTTAATCAGCTCTGCTGTGCGCTCGCCTATTGCAAGCCCGTATTTGCGCCGCGTGAATTCCTGGATCGCTTGATCAAATTTAACTCCGCCTACGCGAACTGATTCTGACGCGACAATTCCGCCAAGAGAAATCACAGCCATTTCTGCAGTGCCTCCGCCAATGTCTATTACCATGTGCCCTGACGGGCTTCCGATTGGAATATTCGCGCCAATCGCCGCAACAATCGGCTCTTTGATTATGTACGCGTTTTTTGCGCCAGCTGATATTGCAGCATCTATAACCGCTCTTCGCTCGGTTGATGTAATGCCTCCGGGAACAGCGATCATAACCTCTGGCCTGAAAAGCCGAAAACCGCCGATTGCTTTGTTTATAAAATAACGAAGCATTGCTTCTGTCGTGCGATAGTCGGCAATGACTCCGTCTTTTAGCGGCCTGCGTGCAACAATCGTGTCAGGAGTGCGCCCAAGCATGTCCTTTGCTTCTTTCCCAACAGCAAGGACTTTTTTGTCTTGAACTGAAATAGCAACAACAGACGGCTCGTGGATTATTATTCCGCGCTTTGGAACATAAACAAGCACTGTTGTTGTTCCAAGATCAATTGCTATTTTTTTTTGAAACATAATCCGTGTCTTGTACAAAATTTATTCAAACTGAACATAAAATTCTTTGTCCTGATCAATAATCGTGTTCAGCTTATACTTGCCATCGCCAAACTCGCTTGAATCTTCAGAAGGGTCTGCGAATGAAACATTCTTATCAAAAGAAAGGTCAAGTGTCAATGCAAAAGGCCATCCGCCGTTTTGTTTTTGCACAAGCAAAGAATAAGATCCTTTGCTGATTTGATTCGCGACAGATTCGGGAAGTTCGTAATAAATCGTCAGCACGCCAGTTTCTTGCGGTTCAATGGAAATAAACGCTCCAAATGCTGTTTTGCCGAATTCTTGATAAGTATCTACATCGCCGGGCTTAAGTTCTGGATTTTTTATTCGGTCATTAAGCATTGCTCCTTCGGCTTTTATAAATCTGCTCCCTTGCGGAACATAGACGCGCGTATATGTGCGGTAACGGGTAACAGTGTCTGAAAATTCACCTTTATGCTTATATTCAATTTTAACAGTTCCTAAATTTTTGCCTTCACTGGTTTTTGTTATTGAGTATATTATATTCCGCTCAACAAACGGATTTGATTTTAAACTGCCGAGGTTAGCATCAACTATTTGAAGGTAGTCGCCGTCTGCGGCAGAAATCTCGCCAGACCATCCAAGAGCTGAAATTGATTTTTGAGTTTGCGCATCATTGCTGAAAATTCGCACGAATTTTTTATCAAGCCCGCTGTTAAACGCGGAAAAAACAGCGTCCCATTTTTCTGCCGGCAATGATGAAAGGCGGTTTCGCATTTCATCTAACAGCTCTGTGAATATTTCTTTTCGTTCGCCCATTGTCTCCCCGCGCCTTGCAAAGCCGAACTCAACTTCGTATTGTAATCTTTCGCGAAAATTTTCAGGAGTGAATTCTATACCCTGCGAGCTTATTGGCCCTGTAACGCGCAATAAATCTTCCCCAATCTCTGGTGTAAGCGCTATAAGCCCGGAAATCATAATATCGTCCTGCTCCGGATCAACAGATGATTCCATTTTAAACAGTTCAAGCACGCGCTGTGAGCTTGTTGGAAAGTCAGGCGGCCAGTTTGCGTCGCGCATATAAAGCGAGCTTATGCCAAGATAGCGCGAAAGAGGGGCTGGTACGGGAACAGATGTTAGTTTTTCTAAATTCTTATCCAATGAATACACATCGCGCGCGTAAAAATCTTTTATGTCGCCGTCTTCAACCGAAAGCACGCCGTATGTGCCGATAAATCCGCCGGCAGGCCTGATTTCGGAATTGTTTTCAAAAAGAATTAAAAAATTCTTTTGACCGCCAAGCCCTGCGAACTCTGGAATCACTGACGCGAGCGGAACAAACAATTCCAAACCGGAAGAAAGAGCCGGCAATGTTTGCGCAAACGGCAAAAGCGCGTCTGAAATAGGGCCTGCGAGCCCATACTTTGGAATGGCATTGTACGCGCGCATTGCAGTGCCCACATCAATTTGCAATTTTTGCAATTCTGGAATTGAACGCGACAGTTCTTCTAAAATTCTGCGTTTTGTTTCTTTTGGCATGTCTTTGTAGCTTTGCGCTGCTGACACGCCGTTTAGCATACCGAGCAAATCGCCGGAGGGCGCAACAGACGAAACTTGCCGCGCAACTCCAAGCACATCTCGAACGACCTCAACTGTTGCAAGCGACACGCGCAAAACGCCTTGCGAGGCGTTTATTTGTTTCCCTACCCATGGAATCGGCTTTGCAAAAACCATTAATCTTGATCTGGACAGAGCGCGTTTAAAACTTTTTTCCGCAACATCAAGTTCTTTGGAAGCAGTATCAAAATCAAGCTCTCCTGCTGCTTTTCCAGCGCGCTCAATCGCGGCCTTACCGGCAAACGCAGATGATACGGATGCGGCAGCTCCAAAAACAGATGATATTGCGAGGGCGGAAAATACAAGCAGAAGCACTATCAATATCTTTTGCGTTTTGGACATTAACCTTTCGCTTTGGGAATATTGATATTGTTCGGGGCCTTGATTTTCCAAAAGATTTAAACCTGACATATTTTTTATTTATTTATTTTATATCGGGGATTTTGTTTGCCTCGAAATTTCCAAAAATACCTGATTGCGCTTTTTATCTGTTCCCTTGTCAGGGAATTAAAGAATTGGAACATCACATTTCCGCCGGTAGCGCTCTCTCGCCTGTGATAATGATACAGCTCAGCGCTCGGCCAGTAAACAACCCTCCACCCATGCTCCCAGAATCTTCTGCACCAGTCAGTATCTTCAAAATACATAAAATATTTTTCATCAAGCGTTCCAACATCCTCCACTGCTTTTTTTCTGGCAAGAATGCATCCGCCAAGAAGCCAGTCCACTTCGCGCGCTGAATTGTGGTCAAAATCCTTCATAAGATGCCTTTCAATATCTTTTTTTCCTCTTCCGAATTTTCCAAAGAATGTCCTGCTATAAAAAGGCGTTAAAAACGACTGGAATCTGTAGCATGAATCCTGAATTGAACCATCCGGGTTTCTCAATCGAGGGCCCATAACGCCTATTTCAGGATTCTTATCCATAGCGCAGACAAGTTCGTCAATTGCGTTCTGCGCTGTCGCAATATCAGGATTGAATACAAGCAAATATCTTCCGTTCGCGTTTTTAATCGCATAATTCACTCCGCCGGCAAATCCAAGATTTTTTTCAGAATCAATAAATTTTACCTGCGGAAACATTTCGCGAATGTCAGAGCTAATTCTATTTGCAGGATTATTATCAACAACTATTACTTCAAACTCGCACGCTGGCCTGGCTCTTTCAAACAAGCCCTTAAGCGTCTGCTTTAGAAGCCCGGGCGTGTTATAGTGGACAATTAAAATGCTTGCGTCCATATTATTTATACGAATAGTTTGCGAATTTGCTTTGGTTTTACGCCTGATTGTTTTGAAAGGCGCATAATCGCTCTTCGCTTTTTTAGAATGCGAGGCAAAAGGCGCATTGCGGAAAATATTGCCATAAGAGTTTTTTGTTCAAATAAAAACAAATAAGCCAAAACAGAAAATTGAAATATCGCGATTCGCGGCAATAATATTAGTGCGTTTATAAAATGCATGTTTTTTTTCATTACAAGCCACTGGTTGCGAGTGGAAAGAAAAGAAATTAAAGGCCTGCGCGATCTTCGCCTAAAAACTTGTTCAAACAAGCCGGCTTTTTGCGCTCCATACACTCCGCGATAGTGATACGCAACAGCGTCCGGCGCAAACAGCGAACAAAATCCAAGAAGCTGAAGGCGCCATGCAAGATCAACATCTTCTTTGTACGAAAAAAAGTCCTCGTCAAAATACTCTCCAAAAATCTTTGCTGACTCAAGCGCGCTCGCACGATAAAACGCGCAAGCGCCGTTTGCTCCGAATATATCAAGCTTGCTGTCAAACTGACCCAAATCAAGCTCGCCCGCTCCCCTGTCCGTAAATCTCAAGCTCTTAGAGACGCTAACACCTGTTGAATCTATCCGATCGCTTTTTACATTTTGAAAAAGAGATTCGTCATTTATATTTTCTGAATACAAGCGCAGAAGTTTTGGCTGAAGGCTTCCGCATTCAGGATTGTTTTTAGCGCACGAAATTAATTTTTCAAGCGCGTCCGGCTTTAGTACAATATCCTGATTCATGCACCAGATAAATCTGTCGTGCAGCTGCGACGAATCAAATCTTGGCATTGCCGCGCGAAAGCCCTGATTGTGCCCTTGCGCAAAGCCCAAATTTTTTGTGTTTTGGATAATCATTGCTTCTGGCAAAAGCTCGCGCAAAATAGAAACTGTCCGGTCTGTTGAACCATTATCAACAACGCGAACAGAAAAATCTCGGAATGTTTGAGCACGCAATGACTCTGCAAAATCGCGCACATATTTTTCCCCGTTCCATGTCACAAGATTGATGGACACTATTGGCTCTGGCATATATGTATCTGTCATTTCGAATCCCCCACCACTGTATCTTGGGGTGAGAAATCTCATCTGCAGGTTTTTTATTGCTTAGCAGTTGAGATCTCTCACCCCCAATAGCTGAAGAGGGGTTCGAGATGACGGAAAGACAATGTAAATTAATTTCCTTTTCTAATCTTCTTAGTAACATTAAACCCAAGATACTTTCCAAACATAAGCCGTGTTTGCGCATCTATTGCAGGAACAGCGCCAAACAAAACGAATGTTACAGGAACAAGAATCCATTGCAAAAACATCAAGGGCCACTTGAAACGGGTCGTATTTTTAGGCCTTGGAGGAAGCAATGTGCTTCCAAGCAAAGCGGAAATCATTACGCCAATGGTCGCAAGCTGCATAATTGAACGCAGTGTGAACGGAGCGTTTGATACAAACGCGGTTTGGTTATTATCTGCTACAAACAACGGAAGCCAACCAAGAAAAAATATCAACACAGGCGCAGTTGCCCAAGTGTACATGCCTTCTATTTGATTAAACAAAAGCCGTACGCGCTTCCAAAAAGGAATCCCGCTGTTTTTTGCACAAAACCGAGCAAACAAAAACGGCGTGTGCTCAACCCCCCATGCCCAGCGCCTTTGCTGGCGGTAAAGCGATGAAAGCCCTTCCCGGTATGTTGCGCCGCTAACAGCATCAAGCGAAACCGGCAAGTACATTGGAGTAACGCGATAATTGCCATTGTACTTTAAAAAACCCTGCAAAAAAATCCTTGAATCCTCTGACACAATATCTTTTTGCCAAAACCCGACATCAACAAGCATCTTAAACGGCATTGAATGCGATGAAAAAGTCCAAAGCCGTTCAGGCCGCGCCAATTCTGTCATGAGCCAGAATGTTGTTCCAAATGCGGCAATGCGAATGGGAGCCGGAGAAGACCAGATATTGTTGTTGAACATTGCAACCGGCTGATACGAGGTCATTGTAGGATTCGGGGTCGTTAAATACAGAAAAGAAAGATACGCAAAAAACTGCGACGGAACAATCGTATCAATATCCAAAGCAGACGCGATAATATCTTCATAATTGATTCCGGAGCTGTCAATAATTTCTTTTACTCTCTCGCCGGCCCAGTTCAGATTTGACCCCTTGCCCGGAATCTCGCCGGATAGATTTGACGGATGCTCTGTGATTATAAACTTGCTAAACACGCTTCCAAATTCCGCTTGCATTGCAGATGCGTTGATTTTAAAATTTTCACTGTCGCCTTCCTCGCCAGCGAGTACGATCATCATTCTGTCTTTTGGATACACTGTTGATTCAATTGATTTTAATGTTGCCCTGATGACTTCGATGTCCTCTTTATATGTAGGCAAAAATATAATGTGATAAATTTTGCGATAATCCATTTCTTGCAAACGCGAAAACCAATCCTGCTTTGCGTGCCATCGGAAGCGCTTCCAGGATACGATTAAAAAAATATTGAAATAAGTTACGCGAAACAGCCAATAAAGATCAAAAACCAGAATAAAAACAATGGCTCCAACAGGCCACACGAACGAAGCCGTGCCTGCGAATAAAAAAGTAACCCACACAAGAATGCCTGGTATCATTTCAAAAATCCTGTTTTCTCCCAACGCTCCTGTATTTTGCATACTACGCAATATTACCAGCCAAAAGCGCAAAAAACAAGGCCAAAACCAAAAACGGAACCCTGCGGCTCCGCTTTTTGAAAAACTTGGTTAAAAAAGAATTATTGGCTTATGTCCTTACGCAATCGTTCTATAAACTTGGACGCATGTTCTTTGCCACCAAGGCCGAAAGCAAGGCCTCCTGCGAGAGCCAGCATGTAAACCAGCCCTTGGAACAAAATTGAGATAAGCTGCGGCGCAATGCTTAGCTGAACCAACGCGGCCATCAATGTGAACAGGAATATCGCCCACTTTACAATACCTGCGACAAAATTCGCTGATTCAAGCTTGGCGGCTGTCATTGCCGCGTGTACAAGATTGCGTACGAAATTCGCAAGCAAGATTCCGGCAATAAGCATTACAGCTGCGATTATCACATTCGGGAGGAACAAGACGACTTCTTTTAAGTAGCTTGTAATTTGATCCCAACCCAAGATGTCTGTTGACGCAATAAGGAACACAACTATGAAGAACCACTTAACTATCCAGCCAAGAAGCGCGCCTACATTAAACGGAACGCCTGTTTTGCGAAGAGCGGAAGTTACCTCGAACTTGACCGCGAGTTCGTCCACATGTAGAAGCTCAACGATCTTTATTACAACCCTTTTTAAGACCGAGGCCACAACGAGCCCGACAACGAACACGACTACTGCGCCTAAAAACCTTGGCAAAAACTCCAAAACGCTCACCCAAAGACTTTCGAATGATGTTTGGAGCACTTGTACGAATAACGGCATAGTGCTTTATGTTATGAATAAAAAATTAATAATAAATTATGCGCGTATCTTACTGTATATAGTACTACATTACCGGCTTTTGTTTATCCACACTTAGCTTTTGCGCATACGCAGGAGACAAACTGCCTATAACCCGCACAAGACGGCTTGCGATTGCGCTGTCGCTATCATTCTCGCTCGCGCTAGCTGATAATAACCTCAATTTAAAACAAAACGACGCAGTGTTTGCAATAGCGGACAGCGTTCGCAATGCAGAAAAAGAACCGGAACCGGTGACAACAGCAACACCTTGCAGATTGCGCCACCCAACAGAGGAGCGTTTAAGATAAGAATTTATGCATTTAAAAAAATCATCGTGCTTGCAATGATTAGCCGTAAGTTTGTTTAATTTTTTGCCATCGAATATTCCAAGAACCAATTCATTTTTTACAGGGCTTCGCATGTAAAGAATCATAACTGCGAATCAAAACGATTTATCATTACTATTTTTTCACTTTCAAGAATTGAATATAAAAATCTGTCTGTTACATCGCGTCTGTATAAAAATTCTTCTTTTGGCAAAACAGTATAATTTATATCCTTGCCGTATTCTTTTTCAAAAGCGCGAACAATCCGTTCCAACCCGTGCTGATTAACACTGCCGACCACAAGCATGTCTGTCGGCACATCTTTTGCTCCGACAAAAGTTCCAGTGAGAGCAAGATAATGGATGTCGCCTTGCGATTGAATCTCTTTGGCTAAATGCTCTTTTGCAAGCAGTTTCATTTTTTGAACAATGGCTCGCAAGTCCTCAAAAAGAATAAAATCAGTGTTTGCTTTGAAGTATTTCTTTTTTTCTGCAGGACCGTACTCGTTTTCGTTTGCGGATTTTGAATCAACCAGCGCTCCGAGATCAAGAAGATTCTGCAGTTCGCGCCGAACTGAATTAAGTTGCGAATTCACTTTGCGCGTAAGCTCGCGCACAAAAAACGATTGATGCGGATTTTCAAAAAAAACATCCATAAGACGCACTCTTGTCTTTGACCCAAACAAGTGTTCAACCTGAAACCCTTTTGTTTTCTTGTGTTTAATTTGCGTCTTTGGCCTTTTTTGACCTTGCCTGCGTTTTGGCATAAAGTGGATACAATAGGTATTCAATGATATTGGCTAATATTCCATCATTGGGTATAATGTACAAAACAATTAAATTTATTGCAAGGTGTGGACAATCAACAAATAACAATCAAATCAGATTACGCGCAAGAAACAGCGCCTGCCGGCAATGCGTGCGCTTATGCGTGGATTTATAAAATTGACGATCTTGGCAGCATAATGTTCGGACTTTTGCACATAAGAACAAGGAGCCAGCACGCTGCGCGAATAGGCGAAATATTAGAAGAACATATTTCACGCGCGTCATCATCGTTTGGAAACGACACAAACGCCGGCCTTAGGTTTGAACAAGTGCTTGAATCAATAAACGAAGAAATATCAACAGCAAGCAAAGAAGAATCATGGCTAATATCTCCAAACGAAATTAACGCTGTTGTAGGACTTGCAACAGACGGCCAAATGCACTTAAGCGGCGTTGGTTCTCCGCTTGTGCTGTTTTTGCACAAATCAGAACAAAACAAATACAAGGTCTATGATCTTGCGTCAGGTCTTGCTAACGAGAACATGCATCCAACATGGGAAAAGCTTTTTGCATCGGTTCTTGACGGCGATCTGCATGACGGCGATGTCCTGCTTACAGGTCCAAAAACGATCAAACAGCAAATTCAACAAGAAGAATTGCAGCAAATAGCTGTTTCGCTTCCACCTCGCAGCGCTCTTGCAAGAATCCGCCAATATCTGCCAGCGCAAACTGATTTTGCAGCAGTCATATTGCAAGCAAGCATAACAAAAGCAAAAACAACAGAGGGCACGCAAGCGTCAATGCACGAGCTTGAATCAATGCAAGAGCGGACAGCGCGGCTTCTATCGGATCAAAAGCCGAGCGTCAAGGGCGTATCTGATTGGGCCAAAAGCATTGCGTCAAAATTAATGCATCAACGCTCAAGCACTTCGCAAAACAGCGGGCGCGCCATAGGAATTACAAAAAAAATCATAAAAATCACGCTAGCAACAATATTAGTTGCTTTTGCTATGGCAAGCGGAGCGTTTTTTGCGCTTTTCGCAATTGCAAAAAAAGCAATAAGCAAGCGCGCGCACAAAGCCGGCTCCGAAGGCATTGCGCTATCCGGCCCAAAACCGTTGGCGGCTGCAATGCGCAACAAATTGCACACAGGACTTCTTGGGCTCGGACGCATGCATAAAACAAACAAATACATTGCTGTCGTGTTTGTTTTGATTTTGTTCGGTTTCATCGGCGGAATTATTTTCTTAAACAGCCAGCAAGCGCAAGAAGATCGCCAGAGCGAATTAAACGCGCGCTTGCTTACAATTGAACAAATGAAAAACGAAGCGGAAGCGAGCATGATCTACCAAGACGAAAATCGCGCGCGCCGCCTGCTTGCCGACGCGTCAACCGCTCTAAACGAACTACAGGGCCCGGAAGCAGAGGCGCGAGCAGAAACCATATCGCAATTGAGAAACGAAATTAATTCGGCTCTGGAAAAAGTCAGTCATGTTATTAAAATCAACTCACCTGTTGCAGTCGGCGCAGCCGAAGGAGCAAATCTGCAAACGGTTTCACAGATAGAAAATAATATATTTACGTTTGCGCAAGGCAACTCTGTCTACAAGCTCAACAGCGCCATCAAAGCATTTGAACAAATAACACAGCCGTCTGATTCAATTACAAATGCGATTAGATCATTTGCAGTCGGCCCTGTTTCTATTTTGCTTAATGCCGGCTCTGGTTTTTCTACTTTTGATCCGGGATCAAACCAGCTTCGAGACGCATCAATATCCGAAGGCGAAAGCGCTGATGCGACTGATGCGGTGTTTTATGCAAACAAAATTTACACGCTTGTGCCAAGCAAGAACCAAATATACAAGCACCAACCGGTCAGCGATGGTTTTGGAACGCCGACCTCTTGGCTGCAAGGATCGCCGGACATATCAAACGCAAAAGCGCTTGCAATAGACGGATCAATTTATATTCTTGCAAACAACGGTTCAATCACCCGCTTCACAAGCGGAGCCCAAGACGCATACAACTCCCCTGTTTTTGACCCGCCGCTTGATCAGCCTGCAAAAATCTGGACTGATTTTGACGCAAAGTATCTTTATGTTCTGGACAAGACCCGCGTAATCGCAATAGACAAATCAACATCCAACATAAAAGCCCAATTCACATTCAGCGGAATCTCCGATCTCCGCGACATGATAGTGGACGAGACAAACAAAACAGTTTTCGTGCTCACAAACAATGGCCTGTACTCTGCGCAGATGACTGGGCTGTAAGTTTTTGTTTTGAATACAGCGCAAAATTATAAACCCTGTTGCAATAAAGCGTACTCTATCAATACAGCTGTGTAAGATAGCAAAAATAATTTGGACAGTTTACAATTTCTGTGAATATCTATCTCGACGAGTCGTACAATTTTCAGAAGAATAAAGGCAAGATGTTTATAAGCATCAATGGTTTTGCTGTTCTTGATGACAAGGCGCTTCGTAAACGTTGGAGGGGCGTACGAAAACCATTTGCAAATATTAAACGGCGAATTCACGCGACTGATTCCAATTTTGAGGAGCTTCGAGAAAAAAGTATTAAATTACTTGGAAGACATGACGTAAACATTCTCTCTGTATTCCAGCTGACCCAAGAAATACCACATACATACTTTAATGAAAAAGAAATGCAATTTGATTCTGTATATACCGCACTTATAAAAAAACTCTTAACCGAGCTATCTATTGGCGAATACAAGCAAGCAAGAATAGTTATTGATGCAAGAAAGCATAAGGGTGGCGCTCTTGGTGAAAAGAACTTTCAAAAAGATATTGAACATTTTCTTTCAGATGAGTTTCCTACAACATATTGCATGTTCAAACTCACACCATCCTACGCAGATATATTACTTGAGCTAGCTGATTTCATATCAAATACATTCTACAAGGAATACCAAAAAACCTCAGACCATGTGTTTCAGAAGCTTGGATTTCGTCTGGTACAAATCAAAAACCCGCTGTAGAGCGGATCTCTGTAAGAGCCTTTTGGGAATATCTTTACTTCAAAGGGATGTTCCTAAATGAGAACGCCCTCCGCAAAGCTTTACCCTAAGGACTTATCTCAATTAAAGTATCCCATAAATACATCATTATGTCAACATGTTGTATGTGTGAATAATTCTTCAAATTTAAGCTTGCACAGATAGCGGAGTTGCAAATTTTTGCTAAAAAATATTTCAAAAAAATGAGCGCCTTGCCAGAGAGCCGAAGCTCAATAACAAGGCGCGCG